>Ga0114919_10002999_pt1 | contig 13640 bp, 13 predicted proteins | sample BlataG_FD_88682 | JGI IMG/M metagenome (GOLD analysis project Ga0114919, IMG submission 88682) | Deep subsurface microbial communities from Black Sea to uncover new lineages of life (NeLLi) - Black_00105 metaG | ecosystem: Environmental > Aquatic > Marine > Oceanic > Sediment | place: Atlantic... | reverse complement strand
CCCGGGGGGATAGTAAGCTACCCCCTCGAGCAAATGCACGAGGAGGTAGCTTACATCGCCTACCATTTCCACTGGCCTCTCAAGGACATCCTGGAGATGGAACATCATGACCGCCGCCAGTGGGTGGAAAAGATTGCTGATATTAACCGCAAGCTGACCGAAGTCGGTTAAGCGGAGGCGGAGTGACATGCCATCTTGAAAAGGAGGCAGTGTGCCACAGCAAATGGGAAATGCCGGCACCAAAGCTAGGGCTTGGGTACAACATGTTATGCTCTCCTTAAATGCCCAAGCCAAGAAGACTAGAGAGCTGGAGGAGTTCAGGCAAGGGTTTTGCTCCCGCTTCGACCCGGGGGAACCTCTGGATATGGCTACCAGAAGACGAATGGAAACATTCTTTGGCTATAAACTTGAGAAGGTGCGTATCCACCGCGGGCAGGGGGCTGAGGAAGCCTCACGCCGGCTGGGTGCCCGAGCCTTGACCATCAGGGGGCATATCTTTGCCCCTCAGCAAAACCTGGATACCTCAAATACGCAGGGGCTGAGGCTACTTGCCCACGAGTTGACCCATGTCATCCAGCAAACCCAGCCCCACCGGCTGCCTCAAGGTCAGATGACAGACCGAAACACAAGTTCGGCACCAGCAGCACTGCCAAGAAGTCACTCTAATACTGAGATGGTTTTGCTAGCTCCTGCCAGAAGCTCACCGGTAACCACCAACCCGCAGCTTAGGGAAGCACAAGCCCAGGCCAGTGAGCAGCTAGTGGCAAAAGCTTCAGCTGATAACCAGCCCAAATCACCGCCCGAGATAGATTGCGAGGCGGTAGCAGATAAGGTCTATTGCCTGATGCAGAACGATGTGCGCTTAGAACGAGAACGAGCTACCTAATTAGGAGGATAAAGTGGCACAACAGACGAGTGGTGGAACTAAGACAGCTCAGAGAGTTGACCCCTTCGCTACCTGCAAATTCCATGTGGAGATTGGCGAAATAAAGGAAGCAGCCTTCAGCGAGTGCTCTGGTCTGGAAATGGCTACCGATGTCTTCGAATATCAAGAAGGTGGACTTAATGAATATGCCCATAAGCTACCCGGTAGAACCAAGCTGTCCAATGTCACTTTGAAACGAGGCTTCGCCACATCTAACGAGCTGCACAAATGGTACTTAGAGATGGAGAAAGGCCTACTAACGGGTGACGGTATTACCCGCAAGCAGGTCACGATAACGGTTTACAGTGCTGTGGAACCGAAGGAATCAGCGAGCTGGACACTACAGGATGCCTTCCCTGTTAAGTGGGTAGGACCAGCATTCAAGGCTGGGGAAGCAGAGGTCGCCATAGAGACCCTAGAGTTTGCTCACCACGGCATAACATCAGGCTAGAGGGATAGCAGTATGTCACTGAACAAGGGAAGTGAAGGTTTCACCAATGACGGGGACTTGACCACAACCCCAGAAGGAGCGAAGTTGAACCCTAAATTAGTAAGGCTCACGAGCAAGCTAGGATTGCCGTTGGCTTCCCGGTCACTAATAGATGCTGCCATGCCACCCCTGGCTTTTCATATCTGGCGACAGCTTGATTCTCTTAAAGAAAAAAGCAGCCGACTGGCAGGATGGCTAACCCGCTCTGCTGGTGTTACTCTTACATCACCACCAGCTATTCGCTTACCCATCCTGATGCCAGCTCTTATCCCCAACCTGGGCAAATGGGTTACCCACCTGCCTGCGAGGTGGCCACTACTTGACCTAATCTGGCACCGCCAGCTACAAAAGCGAAAGGAGAAGTTTCCTCAGACTGAACATATTACTTCTGAAACGCAATCAGTTAACGATACCATCGACAACAGATGGGCAGACAGACCCTCCATGACAGCCATTGGGAGCCTGCTTTCACGACCTATTGTGAGGACGGAGTCCCCCTACATTATCGATGACTCCTTCCCCCAGACTTATGTAACTACTGAACAGCTACTAGCCAAGCAGGTAGCAGACAAGCTAGAGGACGAAGATACTGGCGAGTCTACTGCCCCCCATATCAATAGAAGTAAGATTTCTGCTACTTACCAAGCTGAACAAATTCAAAAGCCCAGCCACTTGCATGATGCTGAAGCTATGATGACTCAGGCAAGCTGGAAACCTCGGCATACTTACCAGGCACAGTGGTTAGATAAAGTGTGGTCTCCATTTATTCAAAGGTTGGTTCCATACCGTGTATCCATGAAGGGGACGTCTAATATCATCCGCCAAAGTATTAGCGGTACTTACACCACTCCGGTACCAATTCTTTCACACCTGACGATAACCAGGGCAAGAGCTAAGCACGGCAGTCTAGCAGTCATGCACCCTAGTCTACCTTATATACATACTCTCGCTGAACCTGTGACCCGGGACGGGGAAATCATTGAGGCTATGGCGGGCCATTACTGGTCATCCGATCTAGAGAAAAGAGATATTTTACTCTACTCATCATCTGCCCAGAGTGAGCCTCCTAAACTTGGAGCAGCGATGAGGAGGCTCGGTCAATCCACCATACTAAGAACAAAAAGCAGTACCAAGGAGTTATGGTTCAAAGCACCTATGCTAAGCAAGAAACCTATTTCGGGCTTGCTGACCAGGGCTACCTTTGGGCAAGTGCCAGAGATAAGCCAAGCTGGGTGGTCAGCGCCACTGGTTACCCTGTTGCCCGAAATAGCAGAAATAGTAAGACAGAGAGCTAAGGCAACAAGTATTTCTAAAGATTCAGGCAGTATAGCACAAAGTCCGATTACAGTTCCTATAGCAGCAGCGGATACTATTAGCCTCAGTCAAGGTCTTAAAGTAGGCCAGAGTGAGACGCCCTTAATCTATAGAGAGTCCGTACCTACTGCGGTCTTACGTCCTCAGCCATCACTCATAGCAGAAGGTATTTACCGGACACGGGCTTCACCTGTTCAACGATACTCCCAAAAAGGTCAGCAAGCAGAGCAGACTGAGATGCCCTTAATCTATAGAGAGTCCATACCTACTGCCGGTTTACGTCCTCAGCCATCACTCATAGCAGAAGGTATTTACCAGATGTCGGTTTTACCTGTTCAACGATACTTCAAAAAACCAGTGGGGGATGCCGTGCCACCCGATAGAAGTGAAGGCTTTGGCTTCCTATTGAACCAGGAGTATGAGCCTTCTTCACCAGGATATAGGGACACCTGCCAGCGGGTATTAGAGATACCACCCTACTTTATCGCTGAACCCAGGATATACTCTAAGACTAGTGGCGATGAGGAGTCACTAGTAACCGCATTTGCGGCCGCAGCTTATTATAGGAGCCGACCAACACCAGAGCTGGCACTAGCTCCGGTCGGGCGTTTGGCTGAAGAGGTATCACAAATTCAGCTTAGTCCAGCGGAGGAAGCTGAGGAGACGGAAGAGGAGGAAGAGCCTCTCGACATTGATGCCCTCGCCCGTGAGGTGTACAGCAAACTGAGATGGAGACTGAAGACAGACAGGGAGCGTGAGCGAGGACTGAGCTAGGAGGAGAATATGGCTAGCGATAAACCAGTAAAAGCTAAGATAGTCAACCTGAATGACGCTAGTGAACAGCCTATTGAGGTGCTGTTCAATCCCAACGAGTATACCTTCATTAAGAAAAACACGTGGACTAAGACGGATGTCATTGGCAAGGACGTACCCCAGCTGCAGTTTGGGGGAGGAGACTCGATGACCCTGAGGATGCAGCTATTTTTTGATACCTATACCACGGGTAAGGATGTGCGCCAAATTACCAATCGCATATGGAAGCTAATGAGCATCAATGACAAGCTAACTGATCCGAAGACCGGCAAGGGGCGACCACCCGAGGTTGAATTCCAGTGGGGTAAGATAGTGTCATTCAAAGCAGTGATTACTGAGATCAAGCAAGTCTTCACCCTCTTCCGCTATGATGGGACACCAGTAAGGGCAACACTAGACGTTACTTTCCTGCAAGCTAAAGAGGGTGGGAAATATCCGGGACAGAACCCAACCACAGTCGGCAAGCCCGGCTACAAGCGGCGGGTGGTAAAGGAAGGAGACAGCATTGATTGGATTGCCTATGAGGAATACGGCGATAGCGCCAGGTGGCGGTTCATTGCCGAGACCAACAACCTTGACAATCCACGGAGGCTAAAACCGGGGCAGGTGTTGGCTATTGCTCCAAAGCCATAAGGGAGGTAAATTCTAATGTCCGTACAAATATATCTCAAAATCGATGGTACAGATGCCGCCCAAGAGATAATGGACGATATCATCAGCGTTGAGGTGGATCAAAGCTTGCATCTCCCCGATATGTTTTCCATTCAGCTCGAGGAAGACTTTGACCGCGATATAGACACCTTTAAGTGGGGGGATTCCGATACCTTTGCCCTGGGTAAATCAGTGGAGATTGACATAGAAACAGACGAGCCGTTCGATTTAATGTGGGGGTCTGAGAAGGGGACACTCCTTAAGGGGGAGATTACCGCAGTTGAGCCTAAATTCAGACGTGATGGCAGACCCACCACCGTAATCAGAGGCTATGACAAGTCTCACCGCCTTCACATAGGCAAGCGAACCAGAACCTTCCTTAAAATTAAAGATAGTGAAATTGCCCACAAGATTGCTGGGGAATGCAGTCTTACGCCCAACGTGGACAGCACCGGTAAGGTTCATGATTATGTTTTTCAGGATAATCAGACTGACATGGAATTTCTCCTAGCTAGAGCCCAGCACAATGGTTACTACGTATATGTTAAAGAAGGCACACTGAACTTCGTCAAGAAGCTGCCGCCTGAAAGTAAGCCGCCAGTCCTAGAGTGGAGCTTAGACCTGCGGGACTTGCAGGTTCGCTTGACCGCTGCCGAGCAGGTTAATAAGGTGACAGTCCGCGGCTGGGACTCGACTCAAAAGGAGGCGATTATCGGAACTGCGACCAGTCCTGAGGGTACACCTGAGTGTGGTATAACGACCTACGGCGGAGACGCCGTCAAGAAAGCCTTCGGTGTGCCAAACGAGGAATTGGTCACCAATCGTTTTGTGACGAGTCAGGCAGAAGCTAAGGCGCTAGCCCAATCCGTTTGTGATGAAATTGGCAATGCCCATATCCAGGCGGAAGGGATCTGCGTGGGAAGGCCACGGGTAAGCGCAGGGGCAACGGTTACGCTTAAGGGCATAGGTAAACGCTTCTCCGGAGATTACCGGATTACCCGCGCTGTACATCACTATATACTAGGAAACTATGAGACCGACTTCGAGGTCAGTGGCCGCCGGAGCAACACCCTGGAGCAGCTGCTGGGAACCAGAGGTGGCAGCGCGAACAGTGTGCTCGTGGGCATTGTCACTCAAAATAAAAATCCCGACGATCCCGACGGCCCGCCTTGGGTAAAGGTCAAGTTTCCTACCATATCGGACAACGAGGAGAGTGCCTGGGCAAGACAGGTTAGCCCCATGGCTGGCAATGGAAGAGGCTTTGAGTTTATTCCGGAGGTTGGGGACGAGGTGCTGGTTGCCTTTGAGTACGGTGACATCCACCGTCCTTATATCCTGGGAGCGCTCTGGAATGGCAAGGACAAACCACCGGAGAGTGGTGGCAAGCTAGTTAGTGGCTCGGGGAAGGTACAAAAGCGGATTATTAAATCCCTCTCCGGGCATACCATCACCCTTGATGATACTCAAGGAAAGGAGAAAATCTCCATCGTCGATAAGACCGGGAACAACTCCATCGAAATAGACTCGCAGACAAACGCACTGGTCATCAAGGCTGACAAGAAGATTGAGATTAGCACTGGGGGAGGACATAAGGTCATTTTGGATGACACAGGCGGAACCCTCGATGTTGTTGATAAAACGGGAAAGAATTCCGTTAAGATAAACTCGATGCAGAACAGCGTCACTCTAGAGAGTGCCGCGCAGCTAAACCTCAAAGCCAATATGATAAAAATCGAGGCGCAAGCCAACCTGGACATTAAGTCAACAGGAATGATAAATATTGAAGGCACAAACACCACCATGAAAGGAAACGCCATGGTAAACATTCAGGGTGGGTTGGTGAAAATCAATTAAGATAATACGTTATCACTCGGAGGGAAAATGCCAGCACCAGCAGCAAGAGTGGGAGACCCGACAGCTCATGGAGGGGTTATAACGGGGCCAGGGTGCCCTACTGTCCTGATCGGCAATATGCCGGCAGCTCGGGTTGGCGATATGCATACCTGTCCGATGCAAACGCCAGCCGCTCCAGCGCCAATACCACATGTGGGGGGGCCAATTACCATTGGTTCTGCAACTGTGCTAATTGGTAATATGCCAGCAGCGAGGGTAGGAGATATGGCCACGTGCACTGGCCCACCCGATACTATCGCGATGGGGTGCCCCACGGTTATAATTGGACCTTGACAAGGGGGTGATTAACTATGGTAAGTGATACAGATAAGGATATACTGGGAACGGGTTGGTCTTTCCCCCTTCGCGTGGACGGCCGAGGGGGGGTTGCCCTGTCTCGGCATGAAAACGATATCGAAGAGTCAATCCGCATTATTCTGAGTACCGCCAAGGGGGAGAGGCGGATGCGTCCCAATTTTGGCTGTGATATCCACAATCTTATCTTTGCCCCCAACAATGCCACCACCTGGGGGCTGGCTGCCCATTACGTTGAGGAAGCCTTAGGCTGGTGGGAGCCGCGTATTGAGGTAACCGAGGTTGAGCCTCGCCCTGACCCTCAAGATACATCGCGATTGCTGATTGATATTAAGTACCGGGTCAAGGCTACCAATGACGCTCGAAATCTGGTTTATCCATTCTATTTATTAGCGGGGAGGGCATAAAATGACTTTGAAAGTACCAAATCTAGACGACCGCAAATTCCAGGATATTGTCAGTGAGGCAAGAAGCAAGATCCCGCTGTACTGTCCCAAGTGGACGGACTACAACCTGAGTGACCCAGGCATTACCCTTATTGAGCTTTTTGCCTGGATGGTCGACATGCTTCTCTACCGACTAAACCGGGTGCCAGAGAAGAACTATATCAAATTTATGGAGCTCATTGGCATCCACCTTGAACCGCCCAAACCAGCTATCACGAAGATAACCTTCCGCCTCTCAGCACCGCAGCCGGAGGCAATCACTATCCCCCGCGGAACCGAAGTAGCTACGGTGCAGACGGAGACCCAGGAGGCAATTACCTTCACTACCAACCAGGATTTGACCATTATTTTGCCTGCCTCAGCCTATGCCCTGACTACCCCCGACGATGCTGTCTTTAGTGACTGCATGCCAGCACTCAAAAACCCTGACCTTCAGGTTTCTATCTTTCAGGAGGTACCTGAAGAAAACAGCGCTCTTTATTTGGGCTACAGCGAAAGCCTTAGTGCGCATGCCTTGGCGCTTACTATAGAATGTAGCATAGAGGGTATTGGTGTCGACCCGCGCAATCCCCCGCTGGCATGGGAATTCTGGGATGGCGAGTATGAAAGATGGTCAGCAGCAAGATTGGAATCCGATACTACCGGAGGACTAAATACTAGTGGTCAGGTTATCCTGCATATCCCTGATAGCAGCACAATGAGAGAAGTAAACGGTCAGTATGCCTTCTGGATACGGTGTCGGGCAACCAAGCCCCGACCAGGGCAGCGCCCGTACACTACCTCACCAAAGGTAAGGAGTATTATCTCGGAGAGTATTGGCGGTACCGTCCCCGCCAGTCATTGTTTTCGGGTCACTAGTGAAATGCTGGGACGAAGCGATGGCACCCCCGGGCAAAAATTCTCGTTGCAAAATGTCCCTATCTTACTCCGGGAGCCAGGGGAGACTATTGAGGTAGAAGGGGAAACTGAGGGGGAATACGAGCCATGGCAAGAAGTGCCTGACTTCGCAGACTCCGGGCCTGATGACCGTCATTTTACCCTGGACAGTGTTTCGGGAGAGGTCCGGTTTGGCCCTGTCATACGGCAGCCATCGGGTGAGGAGCGGCAGTACGGTAGAATCCCACCGCCTGGGCGCGAGATTCGCTTTACCGCCTACCGTTGCGGTGGTGGAGTGCTGGGCAACGTTGGTCAAGGAACCACTACCGCACTCAGATCTTCTATTCCCTATGTGGCTTCGGTGACCAACTTCGAGGCAGCCAGGGGGGGGACTGCCCCGGAGACCCTGGAAAGTGCCAAACTGCGGGCACCCCAGGTGCTAAGGGTACGCACCAGAGCAGTCACTGCCGAGGACTTTGAGTATTTAGCCCTGGAGGCATCATCACTGGTAGCCCGTGCCCGATGTGTCTCTGTGGGAGCTAATGGTGACGGACAGAGTCCACCACCAGGAGTGGTTCGTCTACTTCTCGTTCCCAGAGTATCTGAAAGCGATCGGCTGATACCTATTGAAGAACTAAAGCTACCCAGAGGCATTCGGGAGGAAGTCCAATCGTACCTTGACCAGCGCCGGTTGTTAGCGACACGCCTTGAAATCACCTCTCCAGAGTATCTACCGGTGATCGTAGAGGCACGAATCAGGGTGAAAGCAGGTGCTGATCCGGCACAATTAGCCACTGATGTCGAAAGAAGATTGTACCGATATATTAATCCGGTCTGTGGTGGCTCTGATGGTAATGGGTGGCCCTTTGGGCGCAGTCTTACTTTGTCCGAAATATATGCTCAAATCCAAGGGGTTGCCAGTGTTGACTATATTGAGGAGGTTAAACTCTTTCCTGTTAAAAATGGTGAGCGCCAAGAGGCTACTACTAGGATAAGCATTCCACCTCACAGCCTGCTCTGCTCGCATCAACATGAAATAATATTGGAGTAAGAAACTTTGGCAAGGGTCTTGACGTGGCTAAAATATATGATTAACTTAATGACTGTCAGGGGGTTGAGGTGTCAGCACGGAATAATCACACTAGTGTAAAACTCCAGAGCAGTTATCTGGAATATCTGCCAGCATTGTATCGGGATGATGAGTTCATGGGGCAATTCCTGCTCATTTTCGAGAGCATACTCAAGCCAATTGAAAATAGTATAGGCAATCTGGCACTGTATTTCGACCCCCTAATGACACCTGAGTCCTTACTTCCTTGGCTGGCAACCTGGGTAGACCTAGCTCTTGACACCACCTGGCCGGAGGAAAGGCGCCGTGAGTTACTAAAATCCGCGGCTGAGCTTTACCGGTGGCGAGGAACAAAGCGAGGACTAGCTGAATACCTGAGGATATATACTGGTAGCGTGCCTGAAATTTCCGAGTACATCCCAGGGATGCGCCTTGAACAAGAAACCAGACTGGGAATTAACACCCGGCTAGGCAGTTCTGGAGAAGGGCACCACTTCACCGTCACTCTGGAACTTGGCAGAGATAGTGAAATCAATATCAATGCGGTTAAGGCAATTATCGAAGCATATAAACCAGCCCACACTGTCTACACTTTACAAATAAAGTAGACTGACGAAGGACGGTAGAGCAGCTATGTCACTTAAGGATATTATTAAATTCCAATTAAAGAGGGTGAATCCCTTTCAAGGGTTAGTAATAGACGCTGATATCTGGCGGGACGCTCACAACTACCATCGAGACCAACAGAGGCTCCATGTGTTGACTTTCCACAAGACCGGTATAGTCGAAGGTCTTCAGGTGACCGCAAATAACCCAGCTGATTTATCAGTCAACATTCATCCCGGAACGGCCATTGACCCGGCAACTGGCGAACGTCAAGAAGCTACCACCAGGATAAGCATCCCATCCAACAGCCTACTTTGCTCACACCAACATGAAATAATAGTGGAGGAGTAAGAGTCAGAACCTTTGCTAAAGAGGCCTTGACTTAGCTAGCAAACTGTGGTTAACTAGTACCACCATGAGGGAGAGTAAAGATGCTAGCGCAACAGAATCGGGTCAGCGTCAAGCCCCAAAGTAGTTATCTGGAATATCTACCAGCTTTATTTCGCGATGACGAGTTCATGGGGCAATTCCTACTTATCTTTGAAAGCATAATGAAGCCTATAGAAGGTACCGTAGACAACATCCCCCTGTACCTCGATCCGCTAATGACATCTGAGCCGTTGCTACCCTGGCTGGCATCCTGGTTGGAGTTAACTCTCGACCCGGCCTGGCCAGAGGATAGACGCCGCGAACTGGTGAAATCAGCAGCCGAGCTTTACCGATGGCGAGGAACCAGGCGAGGACTAACCGAGTACCTGCGAATTTATACCGGTAGCATACCCGAAATATCTGAATATATCCCAGGGATGCGTCTTGACCATGAAACAGAATTAGGTGTTAACACCCGGCTTGGTAGTTCCGGTACAGGGCATCATTTCACCATAACCCTAGAGCTTGATGAAAGTAGCAACATTGATGTCATTACCATAAAGGCAATTATTGAAGCTCAGAAACCGGCCCATACCGTCTACACCCTGCAAATAAGACGGAATGGTTAGAGGAAGCAGGACAATGGCACTTAAAGACATTATCAAATTTCAATTAAAAAGGGTAAATCCGTTTCAGGGACTGGTGATAGATGCTGATACTTGGCGGGATGCCCATAGCTACCACCGTGATCAGCAAAGACTTCATATGCTAGCTTTCCATAAGATTGGCATCGTCGGGGGGCTTGAGGTAACCGCCAATAACCCACCTGATCTATCAGTAAATATTCAGCCTGGAATGGCGACTGACCCTGAAGGAAATGTTATTATTGTCTCTCAGGCACAGCGCTACCGAATCCAAATCTGTAAGAAGGGAATCATCTATCTCATTATCCAGTTCCGAGAGGTGCCATCCGAGCCGTACCAACCTCCAGAGGGGGGCCAGCCAACCCGTATCCTGGAAGCCTATCGAATCCAGGAAAGAGAAAAGTTACCTAATGAGCCTTACCTGGAGCTAGCTCGTATTGACTTTGATCCTGCTGAAGAAGCAATCAAAAATGCCAAGGTTTTATCCAATCCAGGGAAAAATGAGATTAACTCCTCCTTCCGACAGGAGGTGACATCAGTAGCAGCAGCACCAACAGGCACGCCAGAAAAACCGGCGGCTCCACAAAAACCCGCTGCTGCTCCTCAAGAAATCACCAGCCGCCCTCAAGAGACAATCACCCTAGGCCACGCCGTGATGGGGGGAGCCAGCAAGGATTTGCATAGTGATGGCTTGAGAAACTTAATCAAAGAGATAACTCAGCAGGCTAACTTTGTGGCTAGCCTCGAGGAAAACATCCCTCTGGATAAAATTATTAATCGCTGCACCATGATATATCTAACCGGCAATAGCCACTTCGAGCCAACCGCAGAGCAGCAGGCGACTCTTAGCGCCTTTCTTCAATCGGGTGGAGTCATTTTCGGAGAGGGTTGCTCTGAAGGAGAAACAGAATCTAAGGCAGCTAAGGAATTCGGCTTAGCCTTCAACCAACTAGCCAGCCAACTCAAGTGTAAGCTGGAGATTGTTCAGCATGGTCACCCCCTTCTATCTACAGTCCATGTTTTTGCTAATGTTCCCCAAGGAGCGGAGCCTGGTATGCTTCTTGAGGGCGGTCACATGGTCTACAGTGGAAGCGACTACGGGTGTGCCTGGCAGGGAGGCCAACAAAGCAATCCCTTATCTCGGGAAATCATCAGGGGCTCAATAGAAATAGGAGCCAATATTGTTGCCTATGCTCAGACGAAGGCAACCAGACGCTAGCCGATAATCTGAGATATGATGATGCAATTGAGTTTAGGAGCTGAAAGATGTCGGGCAAAATTGAGGTAACAGTAGCACCAACAACATTCGAACTCTCCGCCGGAGATACTGTAGAAGCTACAACTACTATACGTAACTTGGGGCAGTCTGTGGACCAGCTAACTCTTAGTGTTGATGGGCTTGACCCTAGCTGGTATATCCTGCCTGTTTCTAGTGTCGCCCTATTCCCAAATGACCAAGATAACCTCAAGATTATCCTCCATCCGCCAAAGACACCTGAGACCAAGGGTGGTTCTTATCCCTTCCACATAAGTGTCGTCTCTCAGGAAAACCCAGATGAGAAATCCATTGTAGACGTGACTCTTGAAATTCAGGCGCTCCCTGAGGTGGATTTGAGCATCTCCCCACCAAACACTTCAGGTCGCAAAGGGACTTATCAGATAGTAGCCAACAATCCGGGCGATAGAGAAACCACACTGCATCTCACAGCTAGCGACGTCCAGAGAAAATTGCAGTTCCATCTACACCCGGAGAGCTTAACCGTGCCCGGTGGTAGCCGATCAGAGGCTACTCTAGACGTGCAACTTAATTGGCTTACTTTTTTGTTTAGCGGAGGGAAGGATTTTGGCTTTCAGGTATCAGCTACACTACCAGAGGCCATGGAAGCCAGAACTATTAGCGGTCAACTGGTTCACATCCCTTGGTACAAGACCCTACCCCGAATACGATTACCCTGGATGGAACGACCACCAAATATCAACACCTTTAAAGTAACCACCGAGGATAAACGTGAATTCAAGCTTAGCTGGTCAGTTAAGCGAACCACTGAGGTTCAGCTAGATGATGAGGATGTTGACCCTCAAGGAGAGAGCTTGGTACACCCCGCCGGGACGACACAATATGTCCTTACGGCCAGCAACAAATATGGTACTACTAGTCAGACCCTTGAAGTGCACCCGCTACCACTTCCAAAAGCAAAAGCCTCCGAACGGATAAGGGCATCCCTGTCCCCAACTGCACTTCAGGTTCAAGCTGGAGTCACCCCAGCTCAAGCTATGTTACAGATACAGAACCTTGGTGATATTGTGGATAAATTTCTCATAGAAATAGAAGGACTGGATGAGAGCTGGTACAGTCGTTCGGCATCAAGTATAGCTTTAATGCCTCAAGCCACCGACCAGGTGCAAATTTCCTTCCAACCGCCCAAAAAGAAGGGGGTCAAGGCCAAAGAATACCCATTTGCTGTAACCGTACGCTCTCAGAGCACCCCTGAAGAGGCCACCAGTATCGTTGCTCAGCTTGAAGTGCTACCCTCCATAGATTTTAAGCTCGGAGTTCACCCCTACCGTGTCTCCTGCCGCAAAAAGGGTACTTTCCGAATTAAACTAACCAATACCGGGGTCTCCGATATCAACTTTGCCTTGGAAGCCACTGACCTAGATGAAGGTCTGCATTTCCGCTTTAAAGACGAAAACCCGCAGGTAAGTGCCTGGAACTCCATCGAAGTACCCATGCTTGCCAGACCGAAACGAGGGTCAGGGGTTGGTGAAAAAAAGCGTTACGACATCAACGTAACCGCTGTCGCCGGTGAGGGTAATATGCAAACGACCAACTGTGAACTATACCATAGGCCTCTTATCGGTTCCTGGCGACCTATTTTGCGCGCCATCAGAATCATCGTTTTCCTTGCTATCATCGGTGTGGCAGTATATTTTGTGCTTAAGTGGGGTGGTGGTTGGCAAACACTGACAAGTAGTCCGCAAACATGGGTTAATAATCTAGTTCATACTGTCGAAGGGTGGTTCTTCAGATAGGCCAATCGAAAGGGGGCTGGCATGAAAAGATTGAGCTTATTGGTTACTTCAACGCTGCTTCTCACTCTAGTTCTGGTGGGAGCTACTACCGATGAGGTGTATTCTCAAGATACGAGTATAACCCTAACCCCGGAATCAGGTTCTTCAGCTATTATTGTTACCGGAGAGGGATTTTTCGGGGGCGAGATTTTTATCT
>Ga0114919_10002998_pt1 | contig 13641 bp, 10 predicted proteins | sample BlataG_FD_88682 | JGI IMG/M metagenome (GOLD analysis project Ga0114919, IMG submission 88682) | Deep subsurface microbial communities from Black Sea to uncover new lineages of life (NeLLi) - Black_00105 metaG | ecosystem: Environmental > Aquatic > Marine > Oceanic > Sediment | place: Atlantic... | reverse complement strand
CCGACATCAATATAATGCGCAACGATGAGAAAAAAGGCATTCGACCCGGCCATATCCTAAAACCACAGGGCGGCGAAAACAGGGAAACCGACCTCGGCATCGCCGGCGACATTATAGCCCTGGCAAAAGTCGAAGAGCTCAAAACCGGCGACCTCATTCACGATGGCAGCGCAGCCGGCACCTTCGCTCAGCCCCCCGTTCCCGAGCCGATGTTCTCCCTCGCCCTCGAGCCGGCCACAAGAGGAGACGAGCAAAAAATCGGCGTTTCCCTCGAAAGATTGGCTGAAGAAGACCCCTGCTTCAAAATCACCAGAGATATGCAGACAAAAGAGCTTGTCGCCAGCGGCCTGGGCGATTTGCACCTGAGGATTACGCTCGAAAAGCTGGAAAACCGCTCCAAGCTCGCGGTAACAACAAAAGAGCCGAAGATTCCATACCGCGAAACCATCACCACAAAGGCCGAGGGCCACTACCGCCACAAGAAACAGACCGGCGGCGCAGGCCAGTTCGGCGAAGTGTACCTTCGCGTAGAACCCGCAGAACGCAATTCCGACCCGCCCCTGGACTTTAGCTGGGACATCTTCGGCGCCTCAATCCCAGGCCAGTATGAACCGGCAGTCGCCAAGGGAATCAGGGACGTAATGCAGACCGGCGTCGTCGCGGGCTTCCCCATGCAGGACATAAGCGTCTCGGTCTATGACGGCAAGCACCATCCCGTCGATTCTAAGGAGGTCGCATTCCGCGCTGCGGGCAAAGGCGCCTTCATCGACGCCGTCCAGAAGGCAACGCCCGTCCTGCTCGAACCCATTGTCAATATAGAAGTAACCATCCCCGCGGAGAATATGGGCGATATCGCAGGCGACCTCGCCTCAAAACGCGGCAGAGTGCTCGGCCAGGACATGCTCGCCGGCAACTACATCGTCATCAAGGCACAGGTCCCGCTGTCGGAAGTTACTCAGTACAACAGCCAGCTAAAAAGCGTTACCGGCGGACGTGGCAGCTACTCGATGACGCTCAGCCACTACGAGCTCGTCCCGCCCAACGTCCAGCAGCAGATCGTCGCACAATACTCTAAAAAGAAAGAGTCCGACTAAAGCCAATCCTGATATCCTGTTTCCCTGATATCCTATCCAAATCCCTTTGCGCTCTTTGTGTCCTCTGTGGCGGTGTTGAACTTTGAATAATCACAGATACCTTAGGCACAAGCCCCCAGGGCCCTTTGCGGGGTTTCGCAGATTTGCGCTGATTTTTTAGGAAATGGGGAATTTGCAGTTTTGAACTTTTCTGACAAGTAACTCAAACACTGTCATCCCCGAGAAATTGCGTTATTAGTCCACTACATGGGAAACCTCTTATTCTCTTATTTTCTTGACGAATTGGAAATTTCGGGTATGTTATAAAAAGAGTTTGGAAATATTGTAACTTATGGTCTAACGATGGCTAAGGAGAAATTAAATGTCGGATGGTTATGGAAGCCATGCTGATTATATGAGTTGGGTCAAGGACGATGCTGGCTCACGACAACAAGCCATAGAAGATGTTTTGAGTAAGGCATTTTCCAAATTTGTCGAAAAGCGAGAAGTGGAAGTAATTGTCTTTTCGGGCATGACTGCTTTTGACCTCGCAAAAGCGATTATTACTTACCCTCTTATTCTTAAACCTCTCTTAGCTATCTGCAACATAGCGGCAAGAGCTATAGAAAGAGACTTGTCTATTAAAAATTTGGATACTTATGAACCGAAATTAAGTAACGAACAAGCCAACGTTATTGCAGGATATATCAAGCCTTTTTTACCATCACTCATAGAAATTCCAGCTCTTAGCCAGATCGATAGAATTGCATTCATTGATAAAGAAATTCGAAAGAAGAAAGGAAGGTGGGAGAAAAAAATCATAGAAAGTCTTAGCCAGTTTAGTATATTGAACTTTCAAAAACGTTTGTTCAATGCTGAGGGCGAAAAGTTTGAATTAGACGCTGCCAGTCCAAACTCGGGTGACATTAAGATTGGTATAGATATAAAGAGAATCGAAGCCAGAAGGGATATTCATAAGCGTTGTGATGAGATAGTGAATAAAGCCACAAAACTAAAATCAGCTTTTCCTAATTCCAAGTTTGGTGCTGTTGTTTATTATCCGTTTATCGAAGAACATGTAAATATCCAAAATCGTCTACGTTCTAGTAACATAGATTGCGTTGTATTCGCTTCAGAAACGAAGGAAAGTATTGAAAGCGCAACCAGGATGCTCCTTTCAAGCTTTGAGGTATCAAAGAAATGAATAATCCAAAAACAGTACATCGTTTAATAGAAGGTGACGCCCGCGATCTCGATTTTATACAAGACGAAAGTATCCATTTAGTTGTCACTTCTCCGCCTTACTGGATACTCAAAAGGTATCGTGAAAATCCTGCTCAAATGGGACATATTGAAGATTATGAAGAATTTATAGAAGAACTTTCAAAAACCTGGAAACATTGCTACCGAGTTTTAGCTCCTGGTGGAAGACTGGTTTGCGTAGTGGGCGATGTATGTCTATCGCGGCGTAAGTTCGGAAGACACGTTGTAGTGCCTCTTCATGCTGATATTGCTGTTACGTGTCGGAAAATAGGATTTGACAATTTGAATCCTATTATTTGGTATAAAATAGCCAAGGCAACGTATGAGGTTAATAATGGGACGAAGTTTTTTGGCAAACCTTACGAACCCAATGCAATCATAAAAAATGACATCGAGTTTATACTTATGCAACGAAAACCTGGTGGCTACCGCAAACCCACGATGGAACAAAGACAATTAAGCAAAATAAGCAAAAAGGATTACAATACGTGGTTTCGACAGATGTGGAATATACCTGGAGCATCAACAAGAAATCACCCGGCCCCCTTTCCCCTCGAGTTGGCCAATCGGCTCATTAGAATGTTCTCTTTTTGCGGAGATACAGTACTTGATCCATTCTGTGGTACGGGGACAACGATGCTTGCTGCAATGAAGGCTAATAGGAATAGCATTGGCGTTGAAATTGACCCTGAGTATTGCAAAATGATATTTAAAAGACTTCAACGAGAAGAACAAACTTTTTTCGGCCCAATAGAAATTAAATTCGAAAACAAAGAGGATTTGTTGGTGGGGACAGCAGACATAAGCTAAAACATAGACTTAACAGAGCGAGCGAAAAGCAATAATGGTGAGCTATTGAAAAAGCCGATTCCGTCTGCAAAAATAGGTGGGTTGGTTTTTTTATGGGTTGTGCTGCCTACCCGGGTGGTTAATATTACCTTGGCTCTATTTTTTCAAATGCCTCCCGAACCGTGCTTTTACTCGCTACTAGGCTGACCCCCGACCTCAACTCACGCTCTATCCATTTATCTCGAACGAGATTGACGTAAGATTCCACATTCGCAGAAGATGGCACACTTTCGAGCAGCTTAGCCAAATAGTCCACCCCACCAATTTCATCAAGTGTTCCGTCTTTTTCCAATACGTCTCTTATTGAGATTGCATCAATCTCCCGATTACGATGGTGAAGCATTGCTATCACCTCGTATATAATTCGATGCTGTATCCAATAGAATGCTTCAACCCGTGGTAAATGTTCCACGATGAACAAAATACAGGCAGGGTCGATTATCATTGAACCCAAAAGTACAGTCTCAGCTTTCCTATCTTCAATCGGCTTTGTTGTAGGCTCAAGTTGCTTTCTTTTATATTCAACCGGCGTGGGCCTGATCGTCGGGCGTTCTCTTTTTTCTCGGATTATATTCCAGCAAATACCGCAAAAATACTTCAACATATTGTCTGGATTCTCACCGCACTTGGAAAACGCGATATGAAGTGCTTCGGTAATCTCGTCTATTTCCAATTTGGCCAAGAAATGCGGCAGTGTCACTCTTTGAAAATTCGCTGGCATTACGTCGATTCCCTTATCCGGATAGAAGCTTTCAAGTAACGAGGAAATCTCTTTCATTTTCTTCTCGTTGACATCGTTTAGTTCCTGCGCCATCTTTCAACCCCTTTTACTATTCCCAAATATTTTGCAGCGAAATTATCAGCTTGGCAAGTTTTTTTGTAAAAATGCCTAATTCTTTATTGTTGGGATTCGCTTCTTTAGGCTCTTATAATATCTGCTATTTTCATCAGGTGGGAGATGTTTTTAGTTAATCGGTCCATTCGACTCCGCTCAGGACAAAGCGTGATTGGTTGATTAAAGCATCAAAACTCGCCACTTACTATTCACCACTCACGGATTCATTGCCTGGGTCAATTTTTTTCGGTTTTTGTTCAGCCAGTTTGCCTTGCGGCGAATCATTTTGAGAAAGTCCAGGCCGGAGAGGTTGCCGAAGAATCCGGTCGCAACCACGGGCAGCACCGCCTCGGCTATCATTGTCTCGAGCATCAAATCGAGCAGCGAGGCCAGTTTTTTCTTGTCCAGCTTGATTACTTTGCGGTAGCCGTTGAGGAACTGGACGAGCTTTGCCTGGTCGAAGTAGTCCGGCCACTCGGCGGGGTTCGGCCGGCCGCCGACTATCGAGAACTGCAGCATGCCGTTGGCCAGGTCGGTAACTGGCGGTGCAATCCTGATTGAATCGAAGTCGAGCACCGCGGCGAGCCTGCGTTTGGAAAAGAGCATATTGCCCGGATGCCAGTCGCCGTGGACGACCTGCTCGTCCCACGAATCGAAGCCGAACTTGTTGACCTGCACATCCGAATCGTTATACAGCACCATCAGGTCATCGGCGACCTTGTGGAGCTCTTTGTTCGGCCGGTCCGACTTCTCCGAGCCGAGCATCCGCAGGTGCCGGCGAACGGTGGTGGAATTGTGGAAGCTCGCCCGCAGCGGCTTCCAGTCGTGAGCAAAGTCGGCTAAATGCTGATGGAATCTGGCCAATTGCCGGCCGATATCGAGCGTGGTTTCGGATGAGCCATCGTAGCGGGAGCCGGTGATGAACTGGAAGAGCTCGTAAATATGATGATTGAGCTGGAGGATTGTGTTTTTCTCATCGTGGGTGGAAATCAGCGAGGTAACGGGAAAGCCCTTTTCCGCCAGATGGCATTGCACCGCGTGTGCAAAAGCCACGCGGTAGAGGTCGTCTTTGCCCTTTGGCCGCCGTTTGAGAAGGAACTTTCCCTGCTCGGATACGATGACCATTTTCGGCACGCGCCGGTTGCCGCCCGATAGCGGCTTGACCTTATGGACTACGCCGATATCGTAATGGCTGAGGACCCGAACGAGTTCCTCCGAAGAAAAATGTGCACCACCTCTGGGCATAAGCCAATTGATTACTGATTATTGATTATTGATTCAAAGCAACCGGCACGACGGTCGAAGCCATTTTAATACATTCATTCGCTGTGCTCAAGGCCGAGTCTGAGCGACAAAAAGCTTACCCTCATCACAGCCATAGACAAAAAATCCAGCCCGTGATTGAACAGGATTGTTTCCTGCAAAGGCCGGATGCCTAACCCTGCGGCTCAGCCGCCATCACAAGCCGCCCGAAGAGATATCACCAAAGACGGGCCGATTTGAGTTATTCAATATCGTCGCCCAATCGCTTAAAGCCGTAGGCAGTTAAAACGCCAGTATCAGAACGATAACCAACAATACTACCGCCACTGCACTTAGAATCAATACTGCAATCCGGTAATTAGCAACGGTATCTTCGTCGAAGACTTTTTCTTCGCTGACCTCGACGGCTTTACCCTTTTCCAACTGCTCGAGCATAGAAACATCGAATCTTTTATGTGCCCTCAGCGGCGGCTGGCCATTGCGAAGGGCCTCTAAATCCATCAATAGTTCCTCGGCGTTTTTATAGCGGTCTTCCTTCCGCTTGGCCATCATAATTTCGATGACCTCAGAGACACCACCTGAGAGGGAAGTGTTTATATGGTCCGGGGGAACGAGCTTTTCCCTGAGGTGCTTTCTCATAACATCCGCAGAATCCTCTGCCATAAACGGCACCCGGCCGGTCAACATGTGGTAAAAAGTTGATCCCAGGCCGTAGATGTCGGCCCTGCCGTCGATGTCGATTTTTCCTCGGATTTGTTCGGGTGCGATGTAATACGGGGTTCCGTAGGCCTTTCCGGCTTCGCTTTGGGCGGCCTCGATATCGGTAGTTTCTCGGGCGAGGCCCATGTCGGCAAGTTTGACCACGCCGGTTTTGTTTATCATAATGTTCTTTGGCTTTACGTCTCGGTGGATAAGGCCGCAGGAGTGGGCGTGAGCGAGGGCGTGGGCGACCTGAATTATTATCTCGAGGGCTTCGAATTCAGAAAAGACATTTCCCTTGGATAAATCGTCGGATATGGTTTTGCCCTCGACATATTCCATTACAAAATAATGGTATCCGCCCGCTTCGCCGACGTCGAATGCCTGTACGATGTTTGGGTGGTTTAGCTTTCCGGCGGCCTGGCCTTCCCTGTAAAAACGCTCGACATATTCGGGATTCTCGCTGAACCGCTTGGGCAAGATTTTTATCGCAACAAGGCGGTTTAGACTCAATTGCCTTGCCTTATAGACAACGGCCATCGCGCCGGCTCCGATTTTTCCGAGGACTTTATATCCGGGGATTTTCTGTGCGGCGGCCTTGCTCTCCCTTATGCTTGTCCTCAGTCTTTCGGCCTGGGCCTGGGTAATAAAGCCGAGCTCAATCATAAGCTCCTTGAGAATTATAGGATTGGCGGCGCTTCGGGCCTTTAGCTCGTCAAGGGATTGATTGAACTCATCGTCGGTGCATAGACCCTGCTCAATCGCCATTTTGCCGAATATAGTATCGTAGTTTGTTTCGGTCGCCATTTATTATGACCCCGGTAAGCCGAGTGCCCCACAGAGAAGAGCCGATTCGCCGGCCATCTGTTCTACTTCCGATAACGAACTCATCGGCGCTAATTATCGCTCCGGAGGAAGCGTTGTCAAAGAAAATTTGCTCATTCTTTAAAAAGATATTTCCTGCAAGAAAATCGGCCTTTTGAAGCAGCGAGTTTAGTGGAATCTATGTGGCTCGCCAGAACGCTTTGGTCTGACAGCAGTGATGGAGCTTAGTTCGAGAGAGTTGTGGGTTGCTACTCGATTTCAGATTTTGAATTGTGTGTTGCGGGTTTTCGGGAGGGGGCTTTTGTGCTTTGAGTAATATGATAAGTGTTTTGTTCACTTTTCGGTCATTTTCTTCGACAGTGATATTCTGGCCTGCGATAAGCAGTGATTGGCCGTTGGGGAGGGGGCAACGTACCTTTGTAGTAACCAGCTCGATTTGTGGGATTTTGTATGGGTATTTGTCGTCGTAGTCGTTGGCGTACATTAAGAGCGCCGTGTTCAGTTTTCTCAACTTCTCGGCCGATTCCGCCGTTTTAGTGTCAACCTGCACATCGGGCTTGTCCTTGCAAGCCACTTCGACAAATTCCAGCAGCAATTTGGCCCACTCCTTCTCCCTAGCAGTGATATACGATTCTCTTCCCCAGCCACCTTCTTGGAGCAGAGTGCCGTCCTTAAACGTATATGGGCATTTGACCAGACTGATCTTAGACTGCCCGACCAGAACTCGGCCTTGGGGGTCCACTATACGCCGATAGGGATCCGACTCGTCGTAGTCGGCGTGCCATGCGGTGCCAACCATTTCTTTCGGCGGCAGTAGATTCTTCTCTGCCCATTCCATGTATACCTGTCGAGCAGCAAGGGCCTCATGACCCATCTGCTCCGGCTTAAGAGTAGAGGCTAATCGATGTATTGCATAAAGGGTAAACGGAATCGGGACCGGTACTCGACCAAAGGAGGTCGGTTTTATTTCCTCCATCCATTGATACTGTCGTTTGTAACCAGCCACAAGCAGAGGTAATGATTCGTGGTCCTGCAACTCAGCCAGAAGGTAAGTTGCGGCCAAGGCCTTCGTGTAGACCTTGTCAAAAAGATCCGCCTCAGACTTAGCATGAAATCCCCGTTTGAGCTTCTCTGCATACACCCGGGGCCATGCATCAAGCGCCTCTTTGTAGGCGGCCTTTAGGAGGGGAACCACTGTCCCAGGATTCGCTCTGCCCTCGGCCAAAAGTCGGCGAACACGAAAAAGGTGGAAGACGTAGCTTGCCGCAGAAAACATATCGCCACAAGGATTTGTGAATCCCCTCGATACGGCCGTCATGGCAAAATGAGCATCGTCAAAATTCGCAACGTTCTCGATGGTCTGCTCAATCGTCTCAGCGCGAATGTTCTCAACCCGCCGCCGATGCCAAGGATGAATAGGCACACGTTCTTTTGCTCCAGTGACTTCAGAATTATTGGGCTCCACCTCTTCGGCCTCAACCTGCACATCGGGTTCCTTGGTTTTTGGTTGCCCCGTTCTCTTCCTAATCAGCTCTTGCAGTCTTCCCATCAAAAGATTAAGCTCCTTCTCATCTTGTAGGATTTTCGCTGCCATTTCTTTGAACTCGGCGGTATCAAACGGCATTTTCGCATAATACTGAATCGATTTGTCCCGGACGAGTTCCCGAAAATACATCATTTCTTCCTGGAATTCCCATAGACTCCTGGCCCATTTGTAAGCTTTAACTTGAGCCCTATATATAGCCTCCCTGTTATCGAAATCTCTCTTCAAATTGGGGTAATTCTTCCTATATTCCTCCCAACCTTTTCTTATGTGTGGAGGTAAATCCTTGATGCTATTCTCAGAAGGTGGAACGATAGGCCCGAATGTTTTGCGAAGGTCTGGCCCCGTGGGCCGCGGTGAAAGTTTGTCAGGCAGGTTATGGTCCAGAGCCACTTTTACCCCCCGCAGGTATATCGGAGCTAATTCGCGCCGGCCTACAGCAAGCTTTTGTCCACTGGCTCCCCAGTGTTTTCTCTGAATCGCGTTACCCCAATCAACATATAACTGTATCTGCCGCAGAGGATCCGTCAGCAGAGGCTCAGCCTTCTCCGCATACTTGATGCATGTTTCAGGCCGATAGAGTCCACTCTGGCCATGGACTCTCACGGCAAAATAGTAAATCAATCCTTGATCGGCTGGGTCGCGATATTTCGCCGTCAATTCCATAACCATCTGATCCACTTTATCCCAAGGCGTGTTTTTGCCTTTCCGGAGACGATCCATCTCACTTAAGGCTTCGTGGAATGCCATATCCCCGCGCTGAACCGACTCGGCGGGTCGGTCTTTCTCCTCACCCTGCACATCGGTTTTTTGGCTTTTTGAGGCGGTCAAGGCGAGAGTTGTCGGTATTGCTAAAGCTGCTATCAGCATAATAGCAATTACCGCGGGAGCCCAGCTCGAACGGCTGTTTGGCTGAGAATCTTTGCCAAGCAAACGGCTGATACGCTTAAATAAACTTCCTCCGGTGGCTGCCACTGCCAAATTCGGCCGGGCATTGCGAATTTCTTCCATCGAAGTGAGGGCTTTTGCATAATGAACGCGGTCGCCGGATATGCTCACGGCCAAATCATCGCAGCAATTCTCTCGCTCGGCTCGAATCTTATGCGAAACCCACCACACAGCCGGGTGATAATAGCCGAGTATCTCCACGACTGTTTGGAGGATGTTGACCAGGTAATCAAATCTCTTAATATGTGCCAGCTCGTGTGCCAGCACGGCCTCTAATTGTTCGGTACTTAGACCGGTTAAGGCACTGGCGGGCAAGAGAATCACCGGTCGCAGCCAGCCGACGACTGTGGGCACCCGAACAAGCGCGGACTCCATAAGTTGCACAGCCCGACGAATTCCCAACAACCTGGCTAATTCTTTGAGCTTACTTTGCCAAGGCGGGCCTATTTGCTTGACCATTCTGCGTCTTAACCTCTGCATCTGAGTCCAACCACCCAAATGCCAGAGAGAAAGCCCAAATACCCCAACGAGCCAGGCAGAGACTATGTAAGGCAATGCCGGTTCAAGGACATCAACGGCCCGCTGTCTCCAGGAAACTTTGGGCGTTATGGCAACGCTTTCAAGCTGCACCGGTCCTTCTAACACGGGCATTTCCGCCACAGGCACTTGCTTTGCTTCTTCCATTGGCAAAACTGAAGGTACAGGTGCGGGTTCAACCGGAGCTGTCGGGTACGATGCTGAAATCGGAACCAAGTGAAGGGTAACAACAGGCAATAGAACTATCAGCCCCAAAGCCAGACAGGCAATTACATAACGCACGTTAGCAGTGGATTTTCGCAATACTCTAAGCAGAATTGCCAGGAGCAAGGCAACCGCCGCAGCCTGCCAGATGAAATGCAAGAGTGTCCAGCCCAGTTTTTGAATGATTTGTTGTGAAAGAATGTTTGCCAGGGCTTTCATAATTATTTTCCCTCAAATTCGTTAAGCATTTTTCTTATTCTCGCCAATTCTTTTGCCGAGACCTTTTTGGCTGAGAGCGCCCGCATGACGAGTTTTTCTGCCGAGCCGGCAAACGCCCTTTCGAGCAAATCGCCAACCAATTGCTTTTGAGTTTTTTCCTCTGACATCGCGGGCTTATAAATGTGCTTTCGCTGCGATTGGTCCCTGAGCAAGAGGCCTTTTTCGGCCATAATTTGCATCAGCTTGAGGGTGGTGGTGTAGCCGGTATCTCTGTACCTGTTCATTGCTTGATTAACTTCGCGGACAGAGCTTGGGCCGTTGTCCCAGAGAATTCTGAGGATTGTCAGCTCTCTGTCTGTCGGCCCCGGCCGTTTGTGTCTTGCCATATCGGTTCTCCTATAGCATGCCTGGTTTTTGACTATCTAAAATAGAATATACGAATAACTTCGTAGTTGTCAACGAAAAAATTCGTATTTTTGAAAAATTTTTTACTCTTTCCGGCTGCGAAAAGGGTATTAGAAAAGGTCCTGCGCCGGTTCCTCAGTGCGGGGGAGATGAGAGCATGAGGGTATCAGAACATCAGGAGAACAGGATGTAGGACATCAGGATAGCTGGGAATCAGGAGATAGAGTGAGAATATCGAATGTCAAATATTCAACGCCCAATATCGAAATGGGGGCGAGGCGTTTCAATTGATTATCGATTATTCCCCTAAGGGGTTTCCGCTTCGCTCCAAGATGAATGATTATTTTGGTTGACTTTGGGGTAAATGCGTTTAGAATCCGTATCTCGTGAATCGTATTGCGTATTGCGTATCGAGTGTGGAATGCGGCCTCCGCTACTTGCTTCGCAAGTAAGACCCCGCCCCCACAAGTGGAGACGGCGGGGCAAGCGCGGGGGTGAGAAGGTTGTTGAAGTAAGTCGGCGCTTGCGCGGGGATGAGAGGCCAAGATGGCTGGACAGGAGCAGCAGAAAAGGAGATTATGAGTGGGTTATAAGTGCGTTGTATTGATTAAACAGGTGCCCGATACGAAGCGGATTGCGGGTGAGGTGATGAACGACGACGGGACGGTGAACCGGGCAGCACTGCCGGCCATCTTCAACCCGGAAGACCTCAATGCGCTGGAGATGGCACTGCAAATCACGGACAAATACGGCGGGCATATAACGGTTGTGACGATGGGGCCGGCGGCGGCGAGTGCGATTCTTCGGGATTCACTTTTCCGCGGGGCCGACGATGCAATCCTGATAACCGACCGGCGATGCGCGGCGAGCGATACATTGGCGACCAGCTATATCCTGAGCTGCGCGGTCAAGAAACTCGACTACGATATCGTGCTTTGCGGCAGGCAGGCGATTGACGGGGACACGGCACAGGTCGGGCCGCAATTGGCGGAGAAATTAGGGGTGCCGCAGATTACTTACGTTGAAGAGCTGATAGAGCTCGACGGCAAGGGCATAACAGCACAGCGAAATATCGGCAACGGGTGGCAGCAGGTCAAGAGCGCGCTTCCGGTCCTGCTGACGGTTACCGGCGATGCGAATGAGCCGAGAGTTGCGGCGGCACGAAAAATGATGAAGTATAAAAAGGCGCGCACGCCGATTGAGGTCGAAGAAAAAATCAAAGACGAAAATCCGGACGCTAACAAAAAGGATATTCAAGAACTGGTTACGCACAAATGCGGCGAATTAGAAGAAAAAGGGCTACTTATCAAACAGTGGGATTTGGATTTTGTCGGTGCGGATTTAAACTGGTGCGGGATGGGCGGGTCGCCGACGAAGGTGCGGCGGATTCAAAGCGTCATCTTAACGGCGAAAGAGAGCAGGGACGTTGAGCCAAACGAAAAGGGAATCGCCGATATGATACATGAACTGATTGAGGATAAGACAATAGCATAAGAGAAATCCGAAATACGAAATCCGAAGCACGAAACAAATACGAATGACCAAAATACAAAATTCGAAACAAATTAAGCCACAGAGAACACAGAGAAAAATAGAAAAGAAGTTGGATTCGGCGCTTTCGCAGGAATGACAGTTTGTAATACAGCATACGAAATACTTAAGACAAAAATATGATAGAAGTGAACAGAGAAGGTGAGGTTTGGGTATTTGCCGAGCAGCATAGGGGTCGGCTGGAGGATACGCCGGTCGAATTGATGAGCAAGGCAAGGCGGCTGGCGGATGCGCTAGGAGTGAAATTAGCGGCGGCGGTGTTAGGCGATAAGGTCAAAAAGCTTGCGACCAAGCTGATACACTACGGGGCGGACAAGGTGTATTTAGCTGAACATCCGCTGCTCGAACAGTACCAGACGAACAGCTATGCGAGGGTGATGTATGACTTGATTCATAAACATCAGCCGCAAATTGTGCTCTACGGGGCGACGATTGCCGGTCGTGATTTGGCTCCTCGGATTGCGAGCGCGACGAAGGCGGGGCTGACGGCGGACTGCACGGACCTTCAAATAGGTGACCACGAGACGCCAAAAGACCCCGTTAGAGAACCGAAGAAAAAAGTCTCTAACGGGGTAAACAAGAAACTGCTGTACCAGATAAGGCCTGCCTTCGGGGGAAATATAATTGCGACAATTATAAATCCCGAGCGCTGGCCACAAATGGCAACTGTTCGCGAGGGCGTTATGCCGATGCCGGAGGCGGATGCTTCGCGTAAAGGCGAGGTTGTTTCAGAAAGCGTGAAATTAGTGGAGCAGGATTTGCCGTTAGAGATTCTGGCTGAGCACAAACGGGCGAAGAAGGTGGACCTTAAATCGGCGAGGATAATAGTCGCCGGCGGAGCGGGGGTTGGCAGCAAGGACAATTTCCAATTAGTATGGGATTTGGCGAACTGCTTAGGCGGGGCGCCGGGGGCGACGAGGGCGGCGGTTGACTTAGGGTTTATCGACCACGACCATCAGGTGGGCCAGACGGGTACGACGGTCCGGCCGAGCTTGTATGTGGCCGTGGGAATCAGCGGGGCAATTCAGCATCAGGCGGGAATGAGCCAGAGCCAGAAAATCGTTGCAATCAATAACGACCCGGATGCGGCGATATTCAATGTTGCACATTATAAGATAGTGGGCGATTTGAACGAGGTGGTGCCCAAAATGATAAAGGCAATCAGAAAAAAAAATTAAGATACTCGATACTCGATGCTCGTGAATTGTGCTATTAAATCCGAAGCACGAAATTCGAAATCCTCCGCAGGACACCTGACGGTGGAAACAATATCGAAATTCAAATGTTCAAATTTTCAAAACAAACAGCTTTGCTGTCGTTTTGAGCGAGGATTCGCCGAGCGAAGATGCTCTTTGCCGAAGGCCAGATGCTTCGCTTCGCTCAGCATGACAGGGAAAAGGTTATCATGACAGGGAAAAGGTTATCAT
>Ga0114919_10002994_pt1 | contig 13644 bp, 9 predicted proteins | sample BlataG_FD_88682 | JGI IMG/M metagenome (GOLD analysis project Ga0114919, IMG submission 88682) | Deep subsurface microbial communities from Black Sea to uncover new lineages of life (NeLLi) - Black_00105 metaG | ecosystem: Environmental > Aquatic > Marine > Oceanic > Sediment | place: Atlantic... | reverse complement strand
TTTTTTTTTTTTTTTTTTTTTTGTGTCACCCTGTTTTATTTTTTTATTTTTGTTTGTTGGGGGTTTTTTTTTTTTTTTTTCTCCCCCCCCCCCCCCCCTTTTTTCATCCCCCCCCCCCCCCCCCCCGCCGGGTGTCTTGAATGCATCCAGTTTGAAAGTAACAAATGCCCTTCCTAATATAATATATGAATTGTAAATCTTGTCATGAAATAAGAAAGGTGGTTGGTTTTGATATGCCAAGCATAGTTGGGAAGGGGAGTGGTGTGTGGTGTCGAAGAGGGGAGGGCGTCGAGAGAAAAGAGGCCATTGTTATTTCGTCAGGTACTTTGCTTGAATACATTCAGATACAATGGGAACTGATACACATCGATAAAAAATACCATGTCTGGAAGAAAACGAGGGGTAGAAGAGGCCAACCCTGGGATTTTCAACAATAATAATGGATCTGATCAAGATGAAGGAGCTGAGTTTGAAAGACGAAGAAGAGCTGCTGCGGAAGGCGCCAGAAGAAGAGCAGCACACTTTGCTCAATATGCCGACGAACCTGCAGACAACAACAACGTCCATCATGCCGGACTTCCCGACGATGGCAACCTAGGCCCCTTCTCCACCGCGGCAGCCCTCCTCGAGGCCAGAGACAGAGCCATAGAACAGAGAAAACAGCATCTCCTAAATACACATGCTACAAAAAATAACACATCAGCACATCCTCCTTGGCAGCCTTCCAGGGATGCCAGTGCTCTTGGCAAAAGAACCCTCCCTCCTTCAACCACTAGCCATGTCAATAATAATGGCCACTTCCAACATCATACGGGCCCCCCTTCCCTCTCCACTCTAGCCCTCCAAGTCATCATCCAATACATAGACTGTGTAGAATCTCTCAACGGCATTCCTGATTCAGAAAGATCCCGTATTTCTGCCGCACTGAGAGCCACCAGACGCACTACTCCAGACATATTCCTCCTCTTCACTGCAGACAGGCCTCAGGAACTGGTCATCCACGATTGCACAAACCTTGATCCTGAAGTGTTGGAGACTGGATTGGTGAGAGCCGCTGTTGGGAGCAATAAATTGCAGAAAGTGGAATTAGGTCTTTGTGGGAGGGGGTTCACTCCCAAGGTTGCTGAGGCATTTGCATCTGCTATCACCATTGCTGCTGCTGCTAGAGGAGCAATAGAAGAAAAAGATGAAGGTGCCGCATCATCACCATCTTCATCTCCATCTTCCAAGCTAACCCATCTCAGTCTCAGTGGAGCCTATTTACTAAACGATAAAGGATTATTATCAATTCTTAAAGCATCCCCAAATTTAACTGTGTTGTCTCTACCCCAAGCATGTAGATTAATTGGAAGTCAACAAAACAACAGCAGCAGCAGCAGCAGCAGCAGCAGTAGCAGCATCAACATGCTTCCTCGCTTGTGTCCCCACCTCCGAGAACTCAACCTCAACGAATGCAGAGGCATCAACAGTGACGGTCTGCATCAAGCGTTGTCAGGGCTCCTTTCTACCACCCTGGAGGAACTATCCCTGGATGGACTTGGCGGACAGATCACTGACGATTTCATGGCTTCTCTCCTTCCTTCATCTACTTCATTTCCAAAGTTGAGGCATGTTAGTTTGGCGAGATGTACAGAGCTGACGGACAAAGGGCTGCTAGAGTTTGTGAGAAGAGCTCCATGTTTGGAATCTCTAGTACTAGATGAATGCAAGGGGGTCACTAGTCCGGGATTGCTGCATATGTTTGGTATAGACGTTGTTGATTTAGGTGGTGATGTTGGTGATGGTAATAACGACATAGCTACTACTGCTACTGGTGCTCTTGCTACAGCCATAACAACAAAACCATTAGCAGTGGTACCTCCATTCAAAAGCTTAAAACTCAAGAAATGCCAGGTAGACGATGCAGTACTCGTCACAATGGCAGCAGCCTGCCCTGACCTCACAATCCTCTCTCTCAATGGCTGTAAACAAATCACATCCGGCGCCATCCTGGCTGTCAGCCACGCTGCATGTCGCCGTTCTCTCCAGTATCTAGACTTATCTTGGTGTAGGAAGGTCAGTCAAGAAGCATTGGGTGCCCTGGCTGATGCCTGTCCTAGGTTGGAGACATTGGTGTTGTGGGGTTGTGGGGGGAATCAGGTAGGGAGGGTGTTTTTAGATGGCCATTCTAATGATGGCCTGACTGTCATTGGGTGTGGAGAAGAAGAAGGAGCTGTGTAATGTATACACTTGTTACATGCAAGCTACTGTAATATTATTATTATTAATATTATTATTGATGTCAATACAATGTAATATAAACCTTTCTATCAAGGTTACATGTTCCTGGAGTTTGGAGTCAACAAGGATTCAAACTGAGCAGCCACCTTGGTAGCCTTGTCAGCGGCCTCTCTCATCATTGATAACTCTTCATCTTCATCTTCATCACTACTATTACTATTCTTATTATTATCACGCCAAGATTCCATGAGCACCAATGCTTTACTGCCATCACTATCAGCCACAACTTGTTTGAATTGTAGGGATAGCGAACGGTGACGAGATGCCAGCTTCCTGACTTCTGTGCCCAGCCTGTCAGCGACACCTTCCAGTCGAGACAATAAACCACTTTCTCCCTCATCATCATTGTCATCACTACCAGCATCCAGGCAAATGTCAGATAAGACTCCTTTCAATGTGGTGATAGCACTCTGCACAGCTTGGCATCGCTCAGCTTGGCCGTCAGTCAACTGTTGCTTTAGTGCTGCTACCTGCTTCTTAGCTTCCTCCAACTCAGTTTCAAATGAAGCGATGTGCACCTCTGTTGCAGTACCAGCATTGTTACTGTATTCACCAGGCATCGTCATCATTGGTATATCAGTATCATTACCATTACCATCACCACCATCATCAATCTCAGAGGATGAAGCCACGATACTGACAAGAGCAGCCCATGCAACATCAAGACCCATAGACGCCACCACATCAGCGTGTTGCATAATGAGAGGCTCCACCTCGGCCTGAACCGTGGTTGCACTCCTAGTAGTACTAGTAGTGGCATTTTTGGTTATAGCTACTGCCAAGGCAAGTTTGCATACAGCTTTAAGTACCCTTCTTTCTATCTTCCATGATCCACCGCTGTTATTACTTGATATTGATGATGATGTCGATTGTGGCGGTGGTGATATTATTGTCGATGTTGGTTGCAATGGTGAAGAAGAAACACATCTCTGCTCCTCCTCCCTATTTCCTTCTTCGTCTGTTTCTTGGACCAAAGCCATGGCATGTTCATTATACAAAGCCACAGCTTCATTGCATTCTTGCCTCAACCCAGCCAATTGTACCAGAGCTTCTTCAACCTGGGTGAGCCGAAGACACAATTTATGACGCCTAACCTCTGTCGCTTCATCTTCCAGCTCTTGAATCTCTCTCTTGACAACTGCTAGCTTATAACCAGCTTGTTCTATGTCCTCTTCTGTCGATTGCTGAATGCCATGGAGCTGGTCCAACACTTCAGCCAACCTGCTGAGTGCGTCATGCTCTGATGATGCTATGCGTGCTTGCAATGCCTCTAATGTGAGTGTTTTTTCAGCCAAAGAGCTCCTGAGGTGCATGATTTCCTCATCGGTATGCTCCCGTAACAGATTAGATACTGCCAATTGCTGCTCCAAGGAATGCTTTTCAGATGCTACTTCTTCCAGCCTGGCGTTGACAGCCCCTGCTGCTTGCTGAGCGACTATGCATTGCTCCTCAGCCAGCCGGGCTGCACGCTCTGCCACCTCCATCCTGTGTTGAGCTTGTTCTACATCTAATTCTGCTCGATGCAGAGCATCTTGCAATGAGCGAGCTTTTTCTTTTGCTCCCTCTCTTTCTGCTCTAGTCTCGTACAGCTCCTCTCTGAGGACATCCACCTTGGCAGCTGCCTCTTGTTGGTGGAATGTAGCACCATCTCTACTGCTCGTAGCAGTATTGGCAGTACCAAACAGTGTGTCTAACTGATCCCGCAGTACCCTACATTGATCTTCCAACAAACCCACGTCACGACGAGCAGCAGTGGCTTCCTCTTCTAGTTGCTGCCCATGACGCTGTGCACGCTGTGCTACTTCTCTAGCCTCCTCTGCATCACTCTCAGCCAACTGCAGTTGGTGTGCGAGCTGAGCAGCACGCTCTTTATCAGCCTCCCATTGCTCTTTCAGTTCAGCACACATCTCCAGAGCGGCATGTTGAGCTGTCACTGCTGTGTCTGTGCTTTCAGACAGTTCTTGACATTGCTGCAATGCTTGTTGAAGAGCCTGCTGTGTCTGCTGTGTCATGTCTTCCAGACTTGTCTTCATCTCCTTCAACGCCACATTCATCCCCTTCACCTCTTCCTCCAGCTTGCCCTTCACCTCTCTCAGCACTGCTGCCTCTCTGTTTACCGTCTCCAGCTGCCCTTCCACACTCTGTCTCAGGCCCACCTCTCTCGCCACCTCCTCCACTCGTTGCTCCACACTCGACAAGAGCTCTCTTTTATTCGCAGTCAGCTCCTCTACTTCAACAGTCAGTTGTTTACACTCCTCATTCAGCTGCTCCACTTGGCTGCTCATTTCATGCAACACTCCACTAGCAGCTTCCAAGGAGAATACAGCAGCATCTTTGGCAGCCAAGACTTGTGAAGCTTCATCTTGGGCCGAAGCTACTGCATTTTCAAGACTGCCCACCTGGCTTTTAGCAGACTCAGCCTCTTGTTGCAATTGTGCCAATGCACTGGTCAATCTGGACACTTGCTCTGTCTTCTCCTGTAGCTCAGTCATCAACCCAGTGATCCACTCATTGCTCTCAGCATGATCCATCTCCAGGTCAGCCAAGCGGTCGTGAATTGTAGCCAATCCAGCTAGTTGGGCTTGAACCTCATGATGTGCACGCTGAGCTTCTTCTAGTTCTCCACTCAATTTAACAACTTGTTCTTGTCTTGCAGATGCTGCATCCTGAGCCCGTGCCAGATCTCTGCCCAAGGATTGGCATCTGCCTTCCAATGAAAGGCACCTGGATTCAAGCTCCAAGCATCGTTCTTCCGCCTCGCGTCTCTTCCCCCCCTGCTCTTCAGCGCGAGCCAGGGTGGTGGTCAGGTCTTGCTGGAGCACAGCCAGTTGCTCACCTGCATGTTTTGCCAGTGCTTCCTGTCTTTGAGCAAGCAGGAGCTGTCCGTGAGCTACATTGGCAGACTTGGCAGCAGCTGCTGCATGGGCCTCTGCCTTTTCAGCTCTCTGTTTGAGCAACGCATTGTCGGCAGTCAGGGTCTCTGCTTCCCGGCTGGCAGTGGCTGCTGTGTGACATGCTTCTTCTGCACATTGCTTTGCTTGTTGAGCAGCATACTGTGCACGCTCTGCTTCCTCCTTCGCACTTGACAGACTAGCTTTCAACTCTGCCTGTCGTTCTTGACTTCTATCCCAGGCAGCTTGAAGTGCCTCGTGTTGTTCAGCCAACGCCTCTGTTCCTCTTCTACCCATCTCTAGTTCCGCCACCAACTGAGCTTGCTCTCTCTCCAGCTGAGCAATCTTGGTACTATGTTGCTTCACAGTCTCTTTCAAATCCTGACCCTTTTTCTCTGCTCCCCTCCTTCCCTCTTTTTCTCTCTCCAGCTCAACCACCAGCTCAGTACGACGAGCTTCCTTATGTTCCAGCTCTGCTTCCAACAACCGTACTTGCTGCTGCACCGTTTGTAGTGCATCTACCAGCCCACTCATGTCGCACACACTATTCAACAGCTGCTGGTTGTCTTCTGCGACTTTAGCTCCAGCATGTCTGGCCTCATGAGCCTCTGCTTTCAGAGCCTCCAGGCTGGCAGACAGCCTGTCTCTGCTTTGCTCAACCGCCTCCAACCTCTTCTCCACCATGTCACGGTCCTCTGAGATCTGTGCCACCTGCTCTTCTGCTGATATTTGAGCTTGGCGAGCTGCCTGGGCATCTTTGTGCAAAGCTTGCAGTTGCGCATAGCAATTCTCCAGCTCATCCACCAGTACATCTCTTTGACCCAGAGCTTGGTCAATCTTGTCACTCAGCTCCACCACTGCAGCTTCTAGGTCGGCAACACGACCAGATGAAGTTTCCAAGTCAGATACAGCAGTATCTCTTTCTGCAGCTGCCTTCTCCAGAGCAGCCTCCAACTGGGTGTGGCTCACACTTAACGACAAAAGCTGTTGTGCTGCTTCTGTTGCTGCATCTTGAATGGCTTGCCTGTGGCCTTCTGACAAGGTCACTGCCTGTTGCAAGGATTCCACTTGTATACCAGCACCACTGGCTTGGCTGTGTAGAGCAGCAAGCTGGCCCTGGAGGTGGGCGTTTTCTTCTGCCAAACGACGTACCAAGGTGCCATCAGCTAGCTCCAGCCTGCTCAAGTTGACAGATAGAGCTTCAGCTTTGCTCTGTTGAGAAGTCAACTCACGATGGAGGTGGCCTAGTTGGGCTCTCTCCTCCATCAGTGCCTCCCTTGCCCTCATGGAGTCTTCTGCTGCCTCATCAGCTGCTGCTTCTGCCTCTAGTAATGCGTTCATATGCTGTCTGTTTTGACTCTTTTCAAATTCCAGCTGTTGACTCAGCTGGTCGCATCTCTGTCTTTCAGCGGTCAACAGGTCGGTGAGTGTGGTGAAGGCTGGCTGAGCAGCAGAGGAGCTGCTGGTCATCACTGCCACCTCTTGTTGGGCAGCAGACAGGCTGGCTTGGACATCTGCCAGGCGGGTTTCCAGTCCAGCTTTTTCACCCTCAGTCATAGACATCTTGGCTTCTAGTGCTGCCTTTTCACTTTCTAGTACTTGAACTTTTGCTTTTTCACCAACGAGCTCTGTTTCCAGGTGTCTGATCAAAGCAGTTTGAGCTCCCTCCGCAGCAGCAGCAGCAGCAGCAGCAGATCCCTGTTGAGCTCCCTCAGCTGCAGCCTGCTGAGATTGCTTCATTTGAACCAAGTCCAGCTGAGCTTGCAGTACCGCCTTGTCCTGCAACAACTGCTCCATCCTATGTCTACTGCCTGCCAGCTCCTGCATCAGTTGACTGACTTGAGCATGCTCCATTGCCAGTTGAGGGTTCGTGCTCAGCAACTGAGCTTGAAGACGACATCTCTCTGCTTGTAGATCAGCCACACTGCGTCTTTCCTTTTGTAATTTATGACGGAGCACTCTGACGGCGTGATTTGCAGCCAGAAGCATCTGAGCTGATTTTTCATACTTGCGCTCTACTAAATCCAACTCTGATTTCAGTGGTCTTTCATCTCCAACCTCGACATCTCCTGAATGCTGTTGTTGAGGATACTGATGATTATGATGATGGTTGTCTTGGTAGTAGTTATTCTTGCTTTCAATCATCATGCGATGACGTTCCTTGCTCATACTCTTACGAACGCTCATCACTGCGGCTTCAGCTTCAGAGACAGTTCCTTGGCTTCCACTCTCATCCTCATCCTCATCTTCATTCATATTTTCCTCCTCTTGATTATTGTTGTTACTACGAGAACGCAGGTGACCTTGGGTGATGCCAGCTTTATGGTCGGCACTTCTTATACGGAAGGATACGCTGCCTTGACCACTGTCGCTGACTGCAGGTCTGACCTCTGAAAACACATCATCATTAGTATTATTATTGACAGCAGTATTGCCATCATCTATGTCGTTGTATTGCAATAAACGACCCAATGGTGTTCCCATCTCCCTTTGGCTATTCTTATTAGTATGTTGAACAGCAACAGCCATCTGTTGACGAGCAGTGGTGAGCTGCTGGGTGAGTGATGTCACCTCTGCCTCTCTGTTTGACAGCACAGCATGCAGCACTGAGATCTCTTCTCTGGCTTGGAGGAGGCTGTTATCTCGCTCTCTCAGTTGGTCCTTGAGGAAGGTTGCCAGCCTGGTTCCTGGAGTGACGTGAGATACCTGAGAAGCAGAGAATGTTTCCTTGGTGTTGTCACCGGTAGTAGTGGCCAGCTCTATTTCTTTGAGGGCAGCTGACAGCGTGGCGTCCTTTTCATCGAGAGCCATTTGGAGGTGAGCTATGAGTTCTAAAGCTGCTGTGATGTCTCCAGGAGAGGGAGGGATCTGAGCAGGTGGTAGAGCGGAGGATTTATGTGGGGATGAGAAAAGGTCGCTTGCCTTGTGGGGGGGGGGGAGGGGGGGAGAGAGAGAGAGGGACGGTTGAAAAAATATTTGAATGAAATAGTTTGGGATACACTGGCAGCTTGCACTATGCAGAGTGAATTATTCAGATTCAATGGATCAATACTTACCTCCGATTGCAGGACATGGAGAACTTTGCGAGCATTGTCAGCAACCTCTTCCTGAGTAATGCCACCATTCTCGTTTGGAGAAGGGAAAATATCATGAAGAACTCTGATAGCTTTGTTAGATGTCTTATGAGGTGATATCATACCCTCGGTATGTCGATTTTGCAACGGACTTAGTGGAGCTCGCTGCATTTTTGCTGTTGTTTAATTCCTCTACGTTTCAGACAAGCCTCGTTATGGGCGTTTTTGTAGTATCAAGCACCTCATACTTGAAATCAGCAGTTAATTCTAAATTCTAAAATCAAGTTTTTAACAAGCTGTTGCATTTCCTCCCCCTCTTATTCAAACGCTCCTCTCGACACTCACCGACTCGATGCAAGAGCAGGAGAGAAAGTTGCATTTCAATACCTCAACCGGGGGAGAGGAAGTATGATCAATGCAATTTATTGACAAGTGCTTGGCATTTAGCAACATCGTATCTCACATTGGCCGCCTTTACCACTAGCAATCACATGACAACAATGAAACCGATCAGATTTGGTAGCCTTTCAAAAAGTCTCTCTTTTCAGAAGCAAACAGCCCATGCCTTCCACCAATTGACCACTAGATGTCGCTCTAAATGTATAACATGCGCATTGTGGAAGGAAGTCGCCGATCCAACCACCGGTCGCCCCTACTACTGGAACACCGAGACCAACGAAACGTCCTGGTCCCAACCCGTCAAACCACAACCACAACGACACCAGCATGCATCTCCCCAGTTATCATCTTTAGAAGGTAACAGAAAAATTCTAGAAGAGTTAATAGATGCATATGTCCATGATAAGGCGGGCGGAATGTATTTTCAAGAAGCAGCAAGAACTCGTAGAAGCTTGGGCATCTTTGAAGAAGAGTATTTTATATTCTTGTCAGAAGAAAGTGAGAGGAGTGAGGATAAACAGAGGGCTGAGATAATACAGAAGGTGATAGCTAGGTTGTCCAACCCATTGTTGAGACATGCATCACCTTTTGAGATGTGAAAAGAGGGGAACAGAGGAAGAGAGATGTGCATGATCGTGTGCCGTTGATGGTGCCGTCAAATCAAAAACCGATGAATGGTATGCTTTTCCGTTGTTTAATTGCACATATTATGATATAAGTAGAACGTTAAGAGTACATTTAACGGCATTATCAATCCACAGTCTATCATACTATTGATTTAAAGTCAAAATATATATTCCATGTCTTTCTCACCGTTTTCACCTGGTCGCCAAAGTCTCCTTCAGCATTATAGATTCGTCTCAGCTGTTGCTATATCTATAACAGCTCTCACAGTATACGGTTTATCAAAATCTGCATTGAGCGTTCTCCAACCTTCCCCGACATCAACAACCTCCGACCAGCAGACTGCCCCTCCTTCCACTCAGCACTAGCAGCAATCATGTCAACTGCTGAACCCACCACTACAACAACAGCAGCAGCAGCAGACATCTGCTCCATATGCAATGAAACCGCTGCCAAATATAAATGCCCCAGATGCAGCACACGTACCTGCAGCCTTGATTGCGTCAAAAAACACAAGGAACAAGCCAATTGCAGTGGCAAGAGAGACAGAACCGGCTTCATTGGCAAAGGCCAGCTCAACGAAGCCTCCCTCCTCTCAGACCTACAGTTTCTAGAAGAAGTCCAGCTGGCAGAATATGCCGCTAAAAGATCCAAACCCCCCGCTCCAAAGAGAGAACTCCCACACGCCCTGCAGTCACTGGTGTACCAGGCTGGCAAGAAGGGGGTGCAACTACACATTCTTCCTCCCGGAATGGCAAAGAGGAAACTTAATTCAACTCGGTGGGATAAGCGACGACAAATGCTGAGCTGGCATATAGAATGGTCCTTCAAAGGTACAGAATTCAAAGTATCTGATACGTGTGTATCCGAGGAGAAGAAACTAAAAGAGCTGTTGGAGCACCATCTGACGATTGCACCAGGTACGTCTGTGAGAGATGCAGCATTGGAACCATATGTCAAGGCGGGGACGGGGGGAGTAAAGGTGTTGTTGAGAAAGGAGAGAACTCCTTCGAATGATCCGAAGTATTTTGAGATAGATATAGAGCAGAGTATACAGCAAGTGCTGCAGGGGAAGGTAGTCGTGGAGTACCCCACTTTTGTGTTGGAGCTGAAGGCTGAAGAAGAGAAGTTGGAGGAGGGGAGGTGAGAAGTTGAATAAATAGAGGCAATTTTTGCAGGGTTTGGTTGGGTTCTAGTTAGAAATTTAGATTTTATAGAGTAATTGAATGAATAGAAGATTGAATGACGGTGTAAGAGGTTCAGTAAAGGAGGGAAAAGGAGGAATTGCAGGGTGATTTAGCCTTTGGATCACATTATGGAAGAGGGACTCCAAACATCCGCTATAGAGCTCAGCGAGGGCACCAGAGACTTCCTTTCGGGTGGCATTGCAGGAGCAGCTGGTGTAGTTGTCGGCAACCCTCTCGATGTTGCAAAATCTCGCTCCCAAGTTTTCCCCAACACCAAAGCCCTCTCCCACCTAAAGTCAATCGTCACCAAAGAGGGGGTTTTCTCCCTATTCAAGGGTATGTCCTACCCTCTAACCTCTTCAATGCTACAAAATGCTGTCGTGTTTCACAGCTACGGCACTGCATTAAGACTTTTTGGCCATTCAAACACTACCACAACAAACCCAGCAATACAGACATCACCACCACAACGACAATCCCTAACCCACCATATCTTTACAGCAGGCTGCTTTGCAGGAGCCATTCAAACCCTAGTAGTCACCCCCATAGATCTCTTAAAAATCAACCTCCAACTACAGACAGCCATCCCCAGCTGTCCTTCTTACCGAGGCCCCATTCAAATGGCCCTGGACATTTTTCGTCGACATGGTCTTCTTAGAGGGTTATATCGAGGTACTGTCATCACTGCACTCAGAGATATCCCCTCTCATGGAGTGTACTTTACTGTTTTTGAACTAACAAGAGAATGTTTTATGAATTATAATAGTGATAAGGGTGGTGAGAAGATGGCAGCAATGCATAATGAGAGCAATAATGGTACTGTGAATGCATTCTTTACTACAAATGGAATAGCAATACTGGGAGCCGGAGGATTAGCAGGAAGCATGTCTTGGGCATCTATATATCCTATAGATGTAGTGAAGACACGATATCAATCTCGCCACCATCATAGTAGCAGTACAGGTAGCAGTAATTGTGTAAAGCCTGCTGCTGGGTTGTGGGAATGTGCGGTGAGTACATATAAAGAAGGAGGAGTAAAGACATTCACTAGGGGATTCTGGGCTACTATGTGTAGAGCTTTTATAGTTAATGGGGCTATATTTGGGGCGTATGAAGCATCTAGTTCTTGGCTAGGTAGTGGTACTGCACATTCTGTTTGATGATCTACATGTGTTGTATGTGTACCTTTCTTTTATACTGCTTGTTACTCGAGTTGAGGACTGTTACATGTAAATTACTACAAATATATTGGCATTATACCAAAGTAGTTAGCATCATAAAATCCAAGCAAGTCAAATCTATGTATCTAAAAAATTGGAGGCCATGAGGAGATTGAGAGACATCTCCGGAGGAACTTTGAAATCTGGAATGTTTTTACTGGCAGTGTTGGCATATTTCAGTTTATAGTAAAAGTATTGACAGACTATTTCTAAAACAGATCCACTGATAGTCTGTAGGTCCACACGCCTAGATGTGGTTTCGCTAAAGGCACCTGGTGTGGACAAAGAAAGAAGAAGAGAGGTGGGGTGAGAGGAGAGGAGAGGAAGCGGGGCGGGGGGGGAGGGGATTGATTTGAGGGATATACCTTGAGAATCAATCATGTTTCGGATGGTTGTGCTCACACGAGCGGCTTCTTCGTCAATAACAAACTCAAAGCCATCTCCGCTCACTAATACAACTTTGCCAGGGATGTTGGCTAAAACCCCATTCATATTTTCGAATAAGAGGTGTGAACGAAGACTTTTGGTGGTTAAACGTATTTTTTTAGGATGATAGTATGGCTTTGATTTAGAAATTTGATCGATAACTAGTTAAGTTTGCTCCAAACCCAGGTTTTCTTTATTTTGGGAGACTCCGATCCATGGTCCTCTCGCTCTCTTCCTCTCTTACATTATGCGCAACACTTGCACATTTGAAACTTTGAAACTATATATACCATTCTTCAACTCCATATAGATATAAAACCCCTACCATCGCTACTCAACTGGGAGGTTTGGCCGAAGAAATGGTGGAGATGACTGATGCAGCTTTGACTGGAATCTGTCGTGAACGTGACTTATACATCACACCATCCTTAAACGACAAGCTATACGCTGGTAACAAAGGATTTATATCCATATCAGGTCTCGAGCCGTACACCAGCTTACAAGCTCTCTTCCTCAACGGCAATGCCTTGACCGACATCTCTGGTCTTCCCTCCCTCCCCTCTTTACGTTGCCTCTTCCTCGAACAAAATGGCCTCACTGCTCTCCACAACCTCCACACACTTGCTCCCAATCTCAACACCCTTGATATCAGCTCCAATTATTTGACATCATTAAATGACATATATAATTGTTCGGCTCTACAGACCCTGACTGCTGCAAACAACCAAATAAAATCCCTTCCTCCTCCCTCTTCATCCATATTGCCAGAATTAGAATCTCTTGATCTCCAAAACAATAAAATAGAATATATTGAAGATATACTACCCTTATGTCATTCTATCCCCAACTTAAAGTGTCTTTATCTAAGAGGCAACCCTCTGGTATCAACCACTGCCAGTTATAGGAAGAAACTAGTGTCTACCCTTCCCCATTTGACATACCTTGACAACCGCCCCATCACATCTAACGAACAAAGGTGCTGTCAAGCTTGGAAAGAAGGGGGCATCAAGTCAGAGCAAGATATGAGGGAGGTGATTAAACAAGAAGAAAGAGAGAGGCATGATAGGCTCTATAGCATTACTCAACAACAACAACAACTGGAAGGAGGAAGAGTGGGAGGTGCTTCTCATATAGATATTGATATTGATAACGATGATGATGATCATGATGATGATGATGGAAATGAATAAACTACACTAAACTAGAGATAAGTGGTTAGAGTGGTAGTAATAAAAGTACTACTAAGAGTGATTCTGTTTGTGGTGTAGTTGTAGGTTGTTGATTCATTTCTTACAAATCTAGCTAGCTTGGAGAAAGAGAGAACATTTGGTGGAAACTAGGTAAAACTAGGCAAAGAAAGACACAAATCAAAGTAGTAGTAGTTGCCGTGACATCAACTATTCATGGAATATCAGTTTTTTTTATCACAAGATCACAAAAAGGGGGGGGGGGGGGACTATTGGAACATTTTAACTGCAAATAATCTTTATTTTTTACAAAAATATCCATCTGTTGTCGTGGATTGTAAAATTTGAAAAAGTGG
>Ga0114919_10002993_pt1 | contig 13647 bp, 7 predicted proteins | sample BlataG_FD_88682 | JGI IMG/M metagenome (GOLD analysis project Ga0114919, IMG submission 88682) | Deep subsurface microbial communities from Black Sea to uncover new lineages of life (NeLLi) - Black_00105 metaG | ecosystem: Environmental > Aquatic > Marine > Oceanic > Sediment | place: Atlantic... | reverse complement strand
TAACAGGCCTCCTTCCGCGGCAATGCCGCTAGAAGACCTGTAGGTCGGAATGCTCCGTGATGATGGCCGGGATCAGGCGCCGATCACTGGCCGGTTATGCGCGCCGACTGACAGCTGCAGACCGCAATAAAGACAATCCAAAGCGGATTTCATAAAATATGGATCCGTTTCCTGCGTGACGGTAGCGAGACCGAAAAGGAGTTAGAATAAGCAGTTCTAGCCAGGGGTGTCAGCTATGTTCCCCGGGCTTCCTAGGCCCACGGTCAACCGATTCCTGATTCGCACTGACAGGAGGATACCGAGTGACGCGGGGTGAATTCTGGTGATGAGATATTTATTTAAGGGTGAGATTGAGTTCACGGTGATGAAGTTCGCATCGCAATCACCTTGTTTGGCAGGATTTTTCAGCGGATTGGGAGGATCCTACTAAATGGGCGACAGTCTGTTTGAGCAAATTCTCTGCACGCACTGCACCTTTGGTACTTCAGCGTTAGAGGTGTCAACGGCCGAAAATGCTTCCCATGTACTTGGCTACAGCGTTCGAGCGAGTTCGATTCGAGATCGGGAAAAACTAAGGCGGGAATTTACAGCGATTGAGCGACTGCTGCAGTATCAATTGCCAGGTGACGCCCAAAGAGACTTCAAACGCAAGTTTGACGCGGCGACTGCTCCGAGGCGTCTCTGCTTTATTCCCGATTTCGGAGGGCGACAAGTTGCCGCTCAAGTTGTCTTTCGTCCATTTGACACCGCGAATCGTCCAGGATCGTACTTCGCACATCTTCTTGTCGCTCCAGTTGATGCAGAGGGGACGGCAATAGACGTCCTTCGGCTCTGGGGTATTCGCAATCAATCCGAACTTCATGGTTGGGTTGATACAGACTGCGAGGAGGGGTTCCCGCACCTTCAGACGTTACCTGCCTTAAAGGATTTTGCGCCAGAAAGCCGGATCTGGCTTACCGAGGATGTTGTGCGGGGTTTCCTTAAGTCTGGCCAGGTGCGGGCGACAGAAGCCCTAGAGACAGTTGTGGCTGGTCGCTGGGCAGATGTTGTGAACGATCAACAACGCAGGGAAATCCTTGAGATGATGCTCCAAGCAGTACTGGAGGGGCTGCATCCACCGACCGTAATCTTGGCCGCTGAGCCGAATGTTGTGGCAATTCTCTTTTTTGCACTACTCAAGCTACTCCCTCAATCAATTGCTAGAAAAATCAGCTTCTCGACCTACGAGTCAGATCCATTTCGGGCAGCTTCGACGCTCGTTGGGACAACTTTTCTGCAGACAGGCACTGATTTTCGAGATGAGGAGTACCAGTCTAACCCGCTTGTGATCAATACCCTCAGTGCCCCTGTTTTCAGAGCAAGTACGGGAAAGAGCACGCCTGGAAACTATGTTAGATGGGTCGTGCAGAAACTCGTTGCAGGCGAGCAGCGGAGCGTTCAGGGGCTGTGCGCAGCTATTGATTTATTATGGAAAGAGTCTGTTCCATCCCGTGACGAGCTCGATCGGGTGATTGAGCTAGAGGCCTTTCGCTCTGCCCTTTTTCGACAGCAAGAAGCTTTTGCATTAAGAAAGATGACGCCGGTCTTGCGTCACTTTCTGGCGCGACGTTGCGTGGACACGGTTATCAAGAACATCGATGTTCTGAGGAAAAGTTTTCAAGGCGAAAGCGATGCGAGTCTACGGTTGGTGAAACAACTTGAGCAAATTATCCGCCCAATTCCTCAGGAATGGAGTCGCATTCGTAAAAATGCAAAATGTTCCGCTTGGTTTGCAGAAACGCAGCCTACAGATGAGCGGCATGTACTACAGAAAGTGTCAAAAGTAGAGCGAGGCGTTTCGGATGAGGAAGCCGTTCATTTAATACTTTCCTGCGATACTGTCACGAAAGAGAAAAGACTGCCCCACGGTGCTGCTTCGTGCGAACGACTATGGGGGCATTGGCCGCAGGCAAAGTCGAACGCAACCTTTGAAATGCCGCCATTGCTCCTCGGTGTTCTTGAAGAGTGGGCGTCAGACGACAGTAATGTCGTGCTGCCTATGCCGCTTCCCCCTTTGCCGGTAATCATAGGCATACTCAAAGCGATCGGGCAACGCCTTTCCGGCGATGTTGGCGGCACTAATAGAAAGAGACTCGAGGGTCACGTCCGATCTGTTCTCGATCAAATAGCCGGCGAATTAGACGAGGGGGGCGTTTTCAAGGATGGCCTCAATGCCAGAGACTTTGAGTCTCTACTCGAGCAAATGAAAAATTTCAGCCAATACTACGATCCGACAGAAGGTCGTTTTCAGCAGCGTGTTTTCGAGCTTATTAGAAAAGGATTTTTACGAAGGGTCGGTGAGGTGTGTACTGAGCGGCGTTTAATTAATCTTGGGGAGAGTTGGTGCAATTCATGTGTCGACCACGAAGACCTGCTAAGGCGGCTTAGGGGGTGGAAGGAAACCATCATCTATTTTTCACAATCTGCGAAGAAAGGCACGCTTCCTTTTACAAGTGATAAAAAAATCATTTTAGAGAATAGCGTGAAGATGATCATTCCGGATGGTGAACCAAACGCCGATACGAAGAGAAGAAAAATACTGCATTCTATGCTAGACACGTATGAGAAAGAGAAATGGCTGCGATCGGCAACAAAACTGAGGAAGGAAATCGACAAACTTTTTGATAGCCGTAAGAAGCGATGAAGATGTCTTGTGTCTAAGCCGTATTCTGCCGAATGTCTTCAAGCAAGGTCGCGATGTAAAGGGCTAGTCGAATCATTTCGGCTGAAGCTCTTATGAAGACAGCCACAAGCAGTACGACGATCACTATTAATAGGCCGCCAAGTAATGATGGTGGACCGACTGACTGCCATGACGATGCAACAAAAGCCAAAGCGCCTAAGAGCCCAAAAACAAGGTATAGCCAACTGATGAAATCAATCACGCGAGCGACATAGCGAAGCGCAGGGAAATCTCGTTTTTCAGTGGTTGGCGATAGGTTAGCTGAAGAATAAGGCGTCGAAGGCGCCGGCGAAGAGGTTGGGTTTGTAAATGATTGGTGGCTAGTTGTTTGGGCGGACCGCGTTGGCGTGACGGCCGGTGTTCTGCCGATCGCCTGCGGGTCGGGCACGGTGACTGAGTTCCCACAGCCACACCTCAATGATTTACCGGCAAAATTTGCTGGAGTACTGAACTTTTTTTGGCAATGGGGGCAAGAAAAATTTATACTACTCATGCTTTGGTCGGTGTCTTCCGGGGGCCTTGTTATTGATGGGTGCAGAGAATCTGGTGGGAGAAAAGCCTCATCACTGCTTTTTTTGGGGCGGCGGTGGCGGCGGGGGAGCAGGCGGCCTGCGATTGCGGTCACTCATGGCTGGGGGCGTCTGGGAAGCAGTCGAGGAATTCTTTGAGTGTGTCTTCGGTAGAGGCGGGGGTGGCGCAGGAGGACGAGGAGTCTTCGGTTTAGGAGGACCGTCGGGACCGGGCCCGGATGCCTTTGGAGCGGGGGGGGCTGAGGCACCGAAAAAAACGGTGAGATGAACATTGCCAAATTGCTGCTGGAAACCTGGGTCGGCAACAAATGAGCGCTCGGTTGCCATGTCATCACAGAGTACTTGGTTATCCAGGTAACGAAATCGAAGCGCGACCGAACGAGCTTCCGGAGCCCAGACCGCACAGCGCTGTGAATTACTGCCAACGCAGACATATTCTTTCCCAAGAGAAACTCGAAACGTTTCTTTTGAACGACCGTGCGTTACTTGTAGCCAGGCTGTCCGTGAAACCTCCTCCACTAGGCCGATTGCATAGCCTAAGGCAGCTCCGACGGCAGCCATTCCGACAAACCGACCGGCAGCGTCACCGGCAATTATTCCACTGGCGATAAATCCAACCGCGCCTATAGCCCCGCCCACAGTACCGCCGATTAAACCATGAATACGGCCGAGGTTGGGAATGATAAACGACATTCCCAGTCCAATGAGGCCGCCAAAAAGCCCCCATGCGACAATGCGGGCAAGTTCATTGAAAAGCGGGTTTCCCTGGCCAATAGCTACGGCGACAGTGAAGAAAAATTGTGCAACACCGCCAGACACAATTCCAATACCTGCTCCACCTAACGTGACGATAGCGCCTTCTTGTTGGCTCATCCACGGGCGGTGCAAGTAGCGGTTTTGCCCGATCGTCAGTGAAAAGGAGTAGCCGATCGCATAAATGCTCATCCAGATCGAGGTGCCAAGCAGCAGAGAAACAAACGACGGCGTTTCCAGATCTTGCCAAATCGCTGCCTGTAAAAATTCACCCGGAAGGTACGCGGCTATCGCACCGATTGCCCCCATTTTAGCGAGGGAAACAGGCTTGCTGCTTTCGTTTGATTTGCGACTGTCTGGTGGCGTAACGCCGAGTGCTGCAAGAAGGCTCATAACAAAAAATGTAGTGACGGACTTATTGCAAGATTTTCAGAAACTGAATCTTAAGATCTGAACAGCCGACTCCAGAAAGAAGGTTTTGACGTGTCCTGCTGGGATGAAGATGGGTCTCCAGCAGTCGCTGATGAGCCTGGGTTCAGGGAGTCGTCTTCTAGGTGCACCTGAGCAGTATCACTGGCTTCAGGATCAGCACGTTCTTCATCAGTACGTTCTTCGAAAGACGATAGCTGTGATGGAGGCGAGGCGACATTGTCGGCTGGCCCGTTGGTGATCCCCTCGTCGCCTTGTTCGGTGTGATCGTCACTGCAGGCCGTTCCCGGGTCTAAGGAAGCTGGCAATGTTTCCTGATGGAGTGCGGTGTTTTCAGCAACTGTTATTTCGTCAGCGTCGGCCTCAGGCTGATTAACAGAAGAAGTTTCAGAAGACAATGCCGAGCAGCCTTCTGGGGTTTCACCGGTTGGTTCTGCATCGTCGGCTATCGGTACAAATAAGACAAACGGCTCGTCGGACGGATCCGGTTCAACAGGAAGAATTTCGCGATCTTCGTGATCCGAAGTGACCCTCAGGAGTATCAGGGTGCAGTCATCCACACGCATTCGGGGCCGTGGGTCTTTGGGGCCGCGAGACCGGAGCTCAAGGATATCGGTCTGCCATGCTAGATCGTTTTCCCAATACCGCATCCAATCAACTTGATGGCCCGACTCATACTCCTGCATCGCCCATAAGCCGATTGCATCTGTGCACAAAACTAGGAGGTCGTCGTTGTTGCAGAAACTATCGAGATGCTGGAATTCACCAACGCAATCTTCGTTTTTCGTGATGCTGCTGAGGATGTGAGGGGCGGCAGCAAAAGCGGCTGAGTCCTGCAGAGGAAATGACTGCACCAGTTGCCCGTCTCGCACAAGAAAGAGGCAGCAGTCGCCAATGCTGTGAGCGATTAGACGGTACGTAGCGTCAGCGGATTCTTCCTCGGTGGTGTCCTCGAGTGGCAGAAGTTCAACGATGAGAAGGGTGGATTGAGCGCCGACTGAAGTGAGTCTCGGGCCTCGGATCCAATCCCGTGACACCTCGCCGAAATTTATTTCTTCCCGCCAATTTTGCTTGAGTGGATTAAGCCAGTTGCTGAGCGACTCTGAATCCGTCACATCAGGAGGATCGAGGACTGCGGTTCGGGTAAGTAATCTGGACCATGTTCGTGAGAATATTGCCGACGACACGCCGTCGGCAATTACCGCACGCGACTCGCGAATGCTGCATGCCGCAGCATCCTCATAGTCTCGCGGCAATTCGTGGTCTTTCGGAAACCAGCATTGATGCGCAACGAATCGCATGGGTAATTCCCGCTACTTATCAAGGCTCAACAGGGCCGGCAGATCGAATCACTCGTAGTGGGCTCATTCCCGGGCTAGCGCATTGACAAATTCATCCGCCAGAATGTCAAACTTGCCATTCACGACAAACCCCTTTGATGCAGGTTCAATGTAGGGTCTTTTTGCGGCGGATAGCGATTCCCAGCCAACCACCCGACTGGAACAATTCCACAGTGATTTCAGGCCGTCTCCTTCACAGTCTGAGTCAGATGATGGGAACATGGCTGATTTGCTCGGCCCTTCGGTAAGAATGTGGTGATGAAGAACAACGGGGCCAGTGGAAGCAGAGTCTCTTTTCAGCGATTCAGCTGCGGCAACGGTGTCGCTGGGGGAAGCCTCTCCTCTTGTCAGGTGCAGCACAATTGGGGGGAAACCTGTCGGATGTTCGGCATACCATTCATCGATAACTTCTGCTGCCGCGGTAAAAGCAGGCTTCGGGCTACTGGCGGCAGTCGGCTCGACATCAAAATAGACCGGTGTTTTCTTCTTAACGGTGATAAGCCCCCCAGCGCCATTCGGAATTTCCGTCTCAGACTCCTCAACTCTAATTGCATTGTCTGGCAGGTCTGAATTTCGAACCATTGATTTTCCTGCCAGTGGCCCTTCAAACGTCCCGCGGATATCTGGTTGCCCGTCACTGCCGAGACCATAAGAAATAATTGCAACGTCAACGGCGACCCCAAGGCATTGCTTTGTTGAAAGCGTCTTCAAGATCTCATTCGCGGCGTCCTGCAGTCGGTTGCACGAATTCGCCAAGTCTCCGCCGTATGGATCGGTGACTGATCGATCGAGAATAAGCACCGCGAGCCCAACGCCCTCGCCGTCGCGGGTGTCGGACATTCCGGTGGCTTGTTGCCCATCGGCATCCGAACCCGTGCCCGCCGTGTTCGACGCTTCGGATTCGGCCTTTTTGGAGCCGTCTTCAGAGCCAGCCTGGATTCCGGAGTCGGTGTCGTTGCCAGTGGAGTGCGTGCTGTCACTTGCCCCACTAGAGGTCACCGTGCCGTTGTTGGCAACGTGACACTTCGCGAGTTCCAGGCAGCGAAAGAGGTCAGTCATTTTTGCATTGTGAAAAACCGCACGCGCACCAGCCTGCACATTTGCCCGGAGCGCTTGCAGAGCGTCACGCATGTGAGCGGGAAGTTCTGACGCACGGCTAAATAGATCGCGAGCCAGCCCAGCGGTGAGAAACGCCTGCTTTGAAGGCAACGCTGATGTCACCACAGCAGATGACGACGCTATATGGCATTGAACGACTAACGGTTTGCAGCCACCAGCGTCGAGGCCAAGTACCTCCTGGATAGCCATTTGAGGGTTACCGTCACCCGACGTTCCTGAGAAGATATGGATCAGAATCGGCTGGCCTAAATCCCCACCCGCATTGTTTGCCGCGTATGTTCGAATGCGCTCTGCAACGTATTTGAAGGCGGCGATTTGAGGAGCCTTCTCACCGCTGCGTGGCACATACCAAACCGGAAAATCGACAGAGATCTCATCGAGCATCCCATTTGGACCAGGGACCTTTTTTGTTCTCTTCTCAATCGTCGCTATCGAGTTGAGGTCAACGGTGCTCAAAAAGTCATTTCCAGCGACTGCATTGGGCCACCTTGAACTGACGTCGACTTGCCCTTGTTCGTCAGTTCGATACCCCACAATCGCGACATCACACTGTGGCCCCTCCAGCAAATGCCGTAGCAGATTGTTTACACCCGTTGCAACCCGCTCAGCATTGGTCTTTGTCGACAGAGACCCGTCAGCAAGCTTGTCCTGCATGACCGAAGCCATCGCAACAGACTCATCAACCAAGAGAATCACATAGTTTTTTTGTCCCATGAAAGTCACCTCGTGCAAGTTTTCGTCCGCTGCCAAAACAAGAATTTACCGTAGTGCAGCACTTCGAGTTCCCATGTCAAGGAACTTAACAAGCGTGACCATATCTGCGTTATATGCCATGCCTCGGGCGTTGGGATCGAGTTCCTGCCCCATTTCCTTTGCCTTGTTCACAATCGAATCAGGGAGGATGCTCGACATCTTAAAAAGCTGAAGAGCAAACTCGTCGGGCATTAATTCGCCGTTGCCCCGAAACAGAAATGGATCACCGGGTGTGCTCGAAAGACAGCAATTAAAGAGCAGTACTTCGCCATCGTCGGTAGTTCGTTGCTTGACCGCGTCTGCGTACGGGATCGGGTCTCCTTCGCTTGATTCACCGTCCGTGATATTAACTACGATTGGAGGAAAGCTTTGTTGATGCTGGGGGATCCATTCATCAAGTATTTCGCAGGCTTTCACGAGCGCGGAGCAGATGGGGGTTCCCCCTTGCGTTTTCGGATCGATCCAGATTGGCACCTCCGTCTCAACCTCAATGAGTTCCCCGGTGTCGTCGTCTGGAATCAGCGACGTTACCGTGTCCTTCCGTGCAAGGTTGGAAGAAACTTCACTAATTGACACGAGCTCCCTGCCGGCAAGCGGGCCGATCAGGGCGGGCTCTATTATTGGGTTGCCGGATTCGTCTGAGCCATAACCGAGCACCGCGATGTCAAGATACTCCTTAAAACCCTCCGCTTTCGCGCACGCAATCACCATGTTTTGTAGCCAAGCATTAATAGCTAAGGCTAATTCGTCGGCCTTCCGGCCTGTACCGTTTGCGATCGGCTCGTCCATTGAGAATGACTGGTCGAGCAGAAAGATGAACAACGCTTTGTTTGCACTGCTTATTTCTTGGGAGTAGGGCACAGTATGTCCTTTCGAAGGAAGGTTGTTGTTTACAAAATGGTGTGTGTGTGAAGCCCACGAAACCCGGGAGGGCGGTGGAGTTGCTTCTTGATCAGCCAATAACCTCAACCTGCGCGAACGTTCCGCCCAGAGTCTATTTCTTTTCATTTCGGCCGTCAAGTTTGCCAAGCAGCGAACACGGCTCTTTGCCACGGAGATCAGACTAAGGGTGTAGCTGATCGAGTGGGTCGCCACTGTTGTTTGTTGCGCTATCGAAGTCAGTAACCTTCTGCAAGGCATCTTGGAATGACCCATCCCATTTATCAGCAGCCGAATCCCACGGGAAAACTGGGTTCTGGGCAGCCGGCCAACTGTTTTTATAGGCGATAAACTCCTTAGAAATCTGTTTGATATCCTTTATGAATTGTAGACGGCCTCCATTGGCAAGGAATCCGTTGGCGTCAGCCCTAAGAAACGCCTCGCGGGCGACAGAGTATCGAGTATAAAAATCATCGTGCTTTGGCCGTGCTGGCGGATTGACAGGGGTAAACTGTTCCTTGCCTTTTGGCCATGCCTGGATTTCGCCAGGTTTATCCCAAGGCCAAAAGCGGTACTGGCCGGCACCATTTAAGATCTTCCTATAAAATCCACGTTTCAGCATTTCCGTTTTGGTTTGGGCCTCTTCGATGCCTTGGTCGAGTTGCGGAACTGGCTCAAGCGAAGGAATGAGTTGGTGTAGCCATTTTTCTGTTACGGAAACGGCGAGAAGATGCTGTGCCTGAAAGGCGTCAGGGATGCGGCGTGCCTCTTCAAGCCAATCATGTATAACGGCTAGTAGTTTGTCAGAGTTACTCTGTTCAGCTGCGTTTGCCGCCCACCACTTCATCCGCGCATCTTGCAGGAGAACTTTGGCAGCACGGATCAAGTCGTTGTCGTGGGCATTGGGATCAGGGCACGTGTCCCATTCGTCAATGAGCGTCTTCCATCCTTCTACTACGTGATTGAGTTGAGTTGCGTCCTTGCTGGTTGACCCTGTTTCAGACCTTAGCCAATAGAAATCCCGGTGAAACTCGGCTTGTAAAAGAAGTGACCCAAGGCGACTCGACTCATGTGGCGTGACAGCGTGAGCTGAATTTGGTTCATCTTGCGTTTCTGCCATCTCAGGGAATTGTTGCCTTAGCTGCTTCAGGCTGTCGATACTGCGATCAAGTTCCGCGGATGATTCGGTCTCGCTAATTTGTCGTGACGCATCGGCGATACCTTTGCCAATCGTTTCTCGATTCTTGAGCCAGGCGACCTGCGTATTTGCGTTCCCAAGGCGTTCATTGAGGTAGGAAACAATCTCCTTCCCTTGCGGCTTAGTGCTAAGGTTGGTTCGGGTTTCGCCCAGCTTTTTAAAAAGCAATTCTTTTGCCTGTTCCACCTTGTGGTAGTCGGCGCCGTCTTGGGATCGTTGAAGATTCGTGAGCAGTTCGGCGAATTGGTGCAGGACCGCAGCGTTTCCTTTTAACGATGCTGTGTCACTGGTAATGCCGGCGGGATCGTCAGGAGTTGCCGAGGCGTCATTTGGTCCATCTTGCAAGGCTTCGTAGGGCGTTAGGTCAGGTTTTGTCCACTGCTCAGTAGGTGGAGCTTGTTGGCTAGAAAATGCCGCTGCGGTCGCGATGACAAGCGGGACGATAGCTAGAATCAGGCAGGGGATGTAGAGATTTGTCTTCATGCGATCAACTATGAACCTTTTTTATTGCGTTTCAACAAAAATGACTTTCTCATCTTTTGGCTTGTTTTCTTTCCATTCCGGGAGGCTTGGATCGCAGCAGAACCACAGAACTGTGTACTGCTTGAAGTCGTCTTCGCTAAGCACGACATCTGAAGGTCGTGCAACAAGTGTGCGGAGTTGGCAAGGTTGAATGGTGAAGGAGGTCGTTCTCATGCTGTTGACGAATTCGTCTGCGATGTCTAGCAGGTCATACTGATGATCCGAGTAATAGCGATCGACTATTTTCTTGCAATAGCTAAGACACTCCTCTTGTTTTTGTTGGTCAATTTTTTTGTGTTGCTTATCAATGAGTTCTCTTAAGTAACTTAGGGTCAACCGCTTTTGCTTATACGAGTTCTCCCATGTTTTATAAACGAATTTTCCCTCAACGCCGTTTTCTTGCAGAAATTTTTCTCTGTCAATCTGATAACAAAAATTTTTTGTAAATTTGAATGCGTCTCCAATCAGTGCCTCAGCTTTTTTTAGCTCCTTGTCTTTTTGGTCCTTGCCACTCCCTGAGCTTGCTATGCTTTTCCGTGCTTCCTGGAGCAACTCTCTTTCCCAAATCAAAACATTTTTGCCCTTGCGTTTCTTTGATTTAGCTATGAAAATAGGTTTGTTCTCTTTAACGTCGACTATTTCGACCTCAATCACCCCATTAAGGGGAAAATTTTTTTCGGTGTGCCACAAAAAGTTGCCGCACCTCAAATTGGATGCACTTTGATTCACAGCAATATCGGTCGTTGCTAGATGTCTCTTGTCTATGTAGAAGTCCAAGATTGTTTTTTTTTCGTCGAAATCAAAGAAGATTTTGCCCGTAATCGGTGAACTTCCATTATTTTGGAGGGTGTGCTCGGGGGACCAAAGAAACGCAGTGACGCCGATATTTGGAAGACTTTCGACAAGAGATGCCTCGCGAGCAAGACTTTTCGGCTGCTTCATTTCCATCGCTAGTTCTAACGGCGGTGCAGCTTTAGGTTGAATGAATTGAAGGAACAGGGGTCGGCCTTCTCCCGACATTGATATTTGCAATAGCGACGCACGGACAAGGTCGTGGTAGTTTTTGCGCGGCTTTCCGGGCTCCGACAGTTCTTCCTCAATCTTCAGAATTGGGCGCCATGGATCTGTGCGGTCGACTTTGATTTGCATGACAGGCTTGGGCTGCTCTGTTGATAGGGCCAAGACCCACTCGCTTTTGTCTGGGATTTTCGAGGTCCTAACGGTTTCGTCGCCTGTTCGTTCGGGAATCAAAAGTTCAAAAATTAGGTCATTATCACGTGTCATTGGATGGAGTGGGATTTCTATTGATGACGGCTTTTCTACATCACCAATGTCGTACGCTACTACACCGAAATGAGTGTGTTTGTTTAGCTGGTTCTTCAGGTAGGCGCGGCATTGGTCGGCGATATTATCCTCCTTGAGAAGGATCTCTGCAGACTTCTTGGCATATCCTAAAGGTGTCTTAATTCTGAGAGTGAAGCGGCTTTTCCTGAAGTCTTCAGGGCTACAACTTGCGTCGCCCGCTGTTGGGATTTGGAACTTAACTTTCGCAGCATCAGTGGGATCAGTGGGAATAATCCCAAGTGAAACAGCCTCGCCGCCGTTAGTTCGTCTGAGGCACTCGATTTCGGTTGAACCGTAGTGAGCCGGGTCGAGTTTCGGGACCTTTACGGCGAAGTCGAGAAAGAACCCGCGTTTTGGATCAGCACTTAGAGCCAGCGAGTCGCATCTTAGCTGTGGTGGGTCATCGTAAGTGGCTTCAACGCTAGCGACCGTTTTGCCTTCCTTTGTATCTGGCGATTCCTGCGAGAGGGTAACGGTGTAGGAGCCAAATTCCTTCGATGGAATTTTCTGCGGTGACTTCGGATTGTGTATTGGCGACGGTTTCTTGCCGTTTATTGAGACGGCAAGTTTTATAGTCGAGTTTTGCAGCGATTTTTCATTCCACTCAGCAAAAAGCCCGTCCTTCTTTGGAACAAGTTTCAGGCCAATGTCAGCGGGGCGAGGGGCAGGTTTGCCTTGTCTGCCCTTCGGTTTGGTTGGTTTCTTGGGTTTCCCGTCATTATCTGTTCCGATTGCTTGAGGTTGGGCTGAGGCAGCAGCCATGTCTTGCGTCGGTGCTTCGGGCGTTTGAGGGCTAGCCCCTTGGCCTGCAGGCTCGTTTTCCTCAACAGCATTCGATTGATTTGTTCCAGGGAAAAATGGGTTTTGAAAAAAAATTGCCAAAGGAATCAGGCAAAGTGCCCCGGCGAGCGCGGCAGCGTAGCCTGCGGTCTTTTTCGATCGCCAGCTTGGATTTCGTTTAGACGCGTTATGTGTTTGAACACTTGCGTCTTTGGGCTTCGCCCGAAACCGAGCGGTGACGGTTGTTTCGACTCGTTTTTTGATTTTCGTTGATTGCCCGTACCCTCGAAGTGCTTCCTTGAGGAGAGCGACCTGTGTCTCTTTATTAGCAGGTCTTCCCGCCGATGAAGCAAGGCGGATTAAAGCGTCTGAAAGCTCCCGAATGTCGCCATGTGAAGGCTTGTAAAGAAAGCACCCCAAGGCCTTTTTGTATTTGTTTTCTGTAGCTCTGAGCAACGGAGCCAGGGCTTGGTGAACCTTTTGCCAGCTGGCCAAAAGTGGTTTATTGAGGTCTGGTTGGGTTGTAAATTCCGCCCAATCTCTAAACGCCTGCGCTGCAGAGTCACGTTGGTTGCTGGCTAGGCAACTTGGCGAAGATTTCGAAAGAGTGTTGTAGAGGGAATCAAGGCCCTGTTTCTGATGTCGTGAGTACTTTACCTGGAGGAGTTGAGGAAGCAGGCCGCTGCTCTCCAGGAGAATGGTCCACTTATGGTTGGGAGAATTTTGTTTCGACAGAAGAAGGTTGTTGAGCGTTTCTAAAACAACGTCTGGGCTCACGAGTGCTTGATTGTTGTTCGGAATCGCTGCGGCTTTAAGGAGAGTTGCGCCGTATATCGTTGGCTCGGAGTTTTTAAAGATTTGCTCACGTGTGACGTCATCGATCGTGCTGAGCAACTCGTGAATCGATTCGCCAGGATCCACGCCTTGCTTGCGTAGATAGCTGTCGAAACAACTCGGAATCCGCTTTAGCTTTTTGGCGACTTCGCGTGTGAACTCAATGGCAATGATTTTCGGTATAGAACTCTTGCTTGCTTGCGACTGGAGAAGCGTCTCGAGACGTTTTTTTCCATCTGCACCCGCAGACAGTTGGGAGCGCAGTAGGTCGCGAACGGGTTCGGACTCGACCCACTTATGACCAAGATCCTCGCCAGACCACTCAATAGCTTTCTCAATCAAATTTTCAGGCCACTTTTCACGATCATCTTTGATGGCGATTTCGAAAAGATCGAGGAAGCGTTGTGAACGTATTCGGTTGCCCTCGACGCCAAGGTCGATTGC
>Ga0114919_10002992_pt1 | contig 13649 bp, 10 predicted proteins | sample BlataG_FD_88682 | JGI IMG/M metagenome (GOLD analysis project Ga0114919, IMG submission 88682) | Deep subsurface microbial communities from Black Sea to uncover new lineages of life (NeLLi) - Black_00105 metaG | ecosystem: Environmental > Aquatic > Marine > Oceanic > Sediment | place: Atlantic... | reverse complement strand
ATTCTCCGTGTTCTCCTGCAAGAATAGTTGTCCCGCCGGCGGGTTGCAAACTTTCCCAATGTTTTCAGCTTCGTGGGCGACGCAAGGGGCGTGGTCTCAGGCTGGCTGCGGGTCGACAGCCACCGCCTGCTCGTCGTAGGAACCCTTGACACCAGCCAAGAACTCTCGAGCGTCGTTGACGGCCCGATTCGTGCCATGGCGAGCCCCCAGGCTGGCCGAATTGCTGGTTCGGCCCACCGCATGCTGCACTAGACGGCATGGAAAACTGACCGTGAACCCGGTCACGGCACCGATGCAGTAGAGCCCTTGGCCGAGTGCCAGGCCAAACTCCTCGAGGCTGCTCCGCCGCGTCTCGAGCGGCGCCGGGGGAATCTCCTCAACTCGGCCATGGTCCCGCAGCCAGCGTTCCTGGAAGATCCGCCGGGCCGCTTCGTCGACGCCATGCATAAACTGACTGTCGAACAGGAAAGACACGGCCGTGCCCACCACCGGGATCAGGTCGACCGCCTCCTCGGCAATCAGATTGCGGCTGGCACGGTGCAACAGATCTTCGCCACCCGGCAGCTCTCCCTCCTGCCGGTCAATTGCGGCATGGAGCCGTTCGATCAGCCGCTGCCGTTCCTCAAGTGAGTCAAGGGTGGCGACCTCGAGAATGTCGAGCACCATTGCTTGGCCGGCCGCATCGTCAAGCTCATAGCCGTAACAGTGACCGATCCGGGTGATCGACCGCAGCGCGGCGATCAACTGGGCCGGCACATGAAACAGCGGCCCACCGAAGCCACTGGCCGCCGATTCGACAACTGCAAACCGTTCAGCCCGGGCCGTGAACATTGATGCCAGGGCGTCGCATTCTTCCAGCCGTCCCTGATGGAGCTCAGCCAGGCTGCCAACGCCGGCAGCCTGCAACACTTCGTTCACCGGGTCGGACCGGTGAGCTACCCATTCCATCGAAGTCACGACCTTGGTGACCGCTTTCCGGGGAATGAAATGCCCCACGGCCCACGTCACCGGTGCCGTGACGGTGTCGATGATCTCGGCAAGCCGACTGACACGGGTGCTCTTCCAGGCAGCAATCTCGCGGACGCGGGCCGCCTCGTAGGGCGAGAGGGCTGTCTGCGGTGCGGGCCGGAGGCGTGTTTCAACAGCGGCTGATTCAGATGGAAGGAGGCTGTCGGTCATCATCATCCCCTGCGGGTTGAGGTTGGATACCGTTGTTCAAGGTCATCAAGGTAGCGGATCAGCTGAGCGGCGCCGTGTCCATGGATTTTCGGACATTTCCGTTGCAGCCAGCCGTTGACCGACCGGAAGCCGCGGGGCCAGAGCAGCAGCCCCCCTGCCAGCAGGGCCGGCGTGCCAACAATTCCAGGCAAAACCACTCCCATCGCACCGATGGTCACCAGCAGGACCCCCACCTCTTTGGGCAGGGCCGCCAGACGATCTTCGATTTTCCCCGGTTGCGGTTGCATGGAAGCCGCTTCCGTTTCGGTTGGCACTGAATCCTGACCGATTGGCCCTGAACGCTCCTCGGCTGCTGGCCCATGACCAGCATCTCGACGCGGAGTGTAATCGGCCGCCATGCCGGCCGCATCATTGGCAGGGGCAATTCTCATCGACTGCTCTCATCTTTCTCCGCAGCAGCGGGCTGGACGTCGAGGCTGCCCGACATGTCGGCAACGGGGGCTGCGGCAACTGACTGGAGGGACTGCAGCCGCACCGGCAGCGTCGGGCGATGCGTCAGCCAGTGCTGCCGGCGGTTGGCGTGCAGTCGCCTCGTTGACCGGTTGTAAATACTGAGGGTTCCCACGTTGGTGACAACCGCCGCGACCAGACTGGTGAACCCGAGAAAAAACGCCCCAAAAACGCACGCCAGGTTCGGCAGCACACTTAAACGGCGGGCCATTGCCAGGCGGGCCCGGCGGTCGCCGGCCGCCGCCACCAACTCCGGCAGCGTGTCAAGCCGACCAGAGAGCGACACCATCCCCACGGCGGCCGGAGCGGCGGTTGGCTCCCCGTCTCGTCCGAGATCGATTGCGACGTCGGCAATTTTTGCCGCCGCCGCGATCGCGGCGGTCGGTCCGGCCACCGCCACCCGACGGCCCGTCTGATGGATTGCCCGAACCGTCGCGGCAACGGTCTCCGAATCGGCCCCGCCACGGATCTCGTCAAACCCGAGATCTGCGAACCGTCCGCTGGCCCGATCCTCGCCCGCTGTTGAACCGCCCACATGGAGGATGGTCCGCATCGGCTTCAACTCGCGCAGCTGCTCCACCAGCCGGCAGCGTCGCCGCGGTGATTCCCGAAACGTAAACCGAGCTACCGGGACGCGGTCGATCTCCAGTGTCAGGGCCGCCGGCATACCGCTCACTGGCAGGTCCGCTTCCCGCAGGACGAAGGTTCTTCCCCCATGCCGGCAGCAAATGGCCACGCCAGCCGCGTCACCGAAGGACTCCACCGGTGGATCAACCAGAACGCACCGATGGGCCCGAGCCGCCTCGAGGAGTGCTGCCCGTCGCTCGCAGGCCAGATGCCGGGCCAGACTTGCAGCCCAGCGGACGGCCTCGCGTTCATCCGCAAGTGACGTCTCAACGCCAACAAGGTCAACGCCTCGCGCGGTAAGGGCTTCGTGCTCGACGACAACCAGCGTCTCAGCCGCAGCCAGCGCGTCCACGGCGGCAGCCGAGCTGAGGAGGAAGCCGGCAGCAAGCCCACAGGCCACGGCGTCGAGGTCCTCGAACGACACCGCCACCGCCTCGGCACTGGCATAATCCGGCCGCATGATCGCCACCGCGGTGGCGACATCCCCTGCCAAAAGTCCCAGGCCGGCGGTGGCCAGTGCAGGACCGGCCATCTCCTCGGCGAACCGCTCAGCCTGGGCGGTCGGGGCCATGCGGCCCGGGCGGTGAAGGGTTGCCTCATTCAGGATGCCGGCAATTCGACTGATGCGGGAGTCGGCGGCAGCGGCGGTCGCCTCGAGTTCAAGGTCGCCACCGATCAGCATGGTACCCGCCAAGAGCCGATCACCGGCGCCAATGGCCCGCCCGCCGGCAATCCCCCGGACACAACGCTCATCCACAACCCCGCCCCCGGAGGCCACCACACCATCGACCGGCACAACATCCCAAGTTGTCAGCCTCAGCCGATCGCCAACCGCAAAGGACTCAAGGGGCCGCACACGCCCCCGATTATCGCTCTGACTGAGCCGCGAACAGGTCGGCAGCGGAATGGCATCGTCGAGCAACAACCGCCGCTCCGCTTCGATGTCCCGCCGGTGCCGCCGCTTCCAGAAGTCGTATGACCAGGCCATGAGGCCCGAGGCGAGGAATTGGCCCGTCGCCAGCGTCCCCAGAATGATCGCCGTGGCCAGCGTCGGCATGCCGATCCGGCGACGGCGAATGTCACCCCCGACCGCGGCAAAGGTCCGCAGATTGTTCCCGACGAGCAGGCAGGCACTCACCGGAGCCAACGCCGGCACGACAAAGTCGGCCAGGGCAGCAACACCAAGCGTCGTTGTCGTGTTTGCCATCTCCAGCGGCGAAGCCCGCAGCGGGGTTCCCGCCTGCTCATCGACCGCATGCTGAAGCACCGTCAGCAGCGTTTCGGTATCCAGCCGCTGCTGGTCAAACCGAACCACAAGATCGGCCGTCCAACTGGTCAGTTGCACATCCTTGACCCCCGGAATCGCCAGCAGCATCCGCTCGAGCCGACGGGCCAGCACCCGGTCCCGCCGTAGCCGCGGGTGCCGCAGCCGGAGCACGTCCGGTCGATCGGAACCGACCCGCCAAGTCACCAACCGGCCGCCCAGCCGCTCAACCGTCACACACGCTCGGTCGAGGCAATCACGGGGTACCGCACTCGCCTCCCCATCAGCCTGGCCGCGAATCGCTCGGGCCAGTTCAGCAACCGCGGTGGTCAGCGGCACTGCCGTCGGCAGCAGGCTGATCTCCGCCGTACCGGCCCTTGCATTCACTCTGACCTGGTAAACGAGCGGGCAGGCAAACGCCCGCGCAAGAAATTGCAGCCGTGCCCCAGCCTGCCCCCTTTGCAGAGCAGGTGACTGCACATGCACAAGCCGCCGGCGGGCATCAACGCGAACAGCCAAAGGGCTGCCTGGGGCTGCGGCTTGATCGTTCAGGCTTCCCGGCATGTTTTACTTCCTCAGCCTCGGCTGGACCGCCGTGGCCCCGTCAGTATCCCAACTGAATTGCCTGCTTCGATTCCTACAGGAAACATCCTGACGGCTGGCTAGCTGACCACGCCTGTTGACTCAAGGCTTACCTGACAGCCCACGGTGGCATTGCCGTTGGCCGAATGACCGTTGGCCGTTGCCTTACTTCCAGGCTGGCCATCGGGCTGCTCAACCACCGCCGGTCGATTGCTCAGCGATTCCACAGCATCGATGACTGGTGCGGTGGCGGTAGCCACCGGTTGCTGCTGCTCCGCGTGTTCGCCCATGGCCGCTACCGATAGTGCCTGCCGCCGCTTTTTCTCGTTAGCTGCCACCTGCCGCATCGGCCAGAGGCCGTTGGCCAGTGCCGCCACCGCCGTGATGTTGTTGAAGACGACGCTGGCCCAGATCCCAAAGCCAGCCGTGAACACACCCGCCACACAGATGACGTTGGGGACCACGATCATGTTCCAGCTCCGCTTGACGTTGCGGTGCAGGTTCTGGGCAATGTCACGGAGTTCGCAGAGGTGAGCCAAGCCTTCGTCCAGAAAAACGATGTGTGCCGTGTCAGTGGCGATCGTCGAAGCCCCCCGCAGCGAGATCGAGACATTTGCTTGCTTGAGGGCGATCGAATCGTTGATGCCGTCGCCCACAAAGCAGACCTTCTTGCCCTCGGCCTGGAGTTTGGCCACATAGTCGGCCTTGTCGGCCGGCAGCACCTGGGCAAAGTAACGGTCCATGCCGAGTTGTTCGGCCAGCCGCTTAGTCGGTGCCTCGTGGTCGCCCGAGATGATTGCGAGGTGTTTGATTCCTCGATCCCGCAGGCCTTTGACAATCTCCGTGACCTCCGGCCGGATTGAAGCCTGAAGTTCGATCGCCCCGCCCAGGGCGTCGTCGATCGCCACCAGCACCATTGTGTTGCCCAGGGTGTGAGCCTGTTCGAGGGCAGCCGCCACATCGGTGGTGATTTCAATGCCCTCCTGTTCGATGAACCGACGGCTCCCAACCCGTACCGAATGGCCGTCGAGCTGCACCGTGATCCCAAAGCCGACCTTCAGTTCGCTGTCCTCCACCGGCGGCAGTTCCAACCCGCGTTCCTCCGCGGCGTGCAGGATCGCCAGGGCGATCGGATGGTGAAACTTCTGCTCGGCCGCTGCGGTGTACCGCAGAATTGCCTCCTCATCCCAGCCATTGCAGGCGTGAATCGTGCCGACTTCAGGCCGCTCGCGTGTGAGCGTGCCAGTCTTGTCGAACAACACCGTGTCGATCTCGTTCATCAGGTCGAGAGCCCGACCGTCCTTGATGAGGATGCCCTTGCTCGCGCAGAGCGAGAGCGAGCTGAGCATCGCCAACGGCGCCGCCATCCGAATGCCGGTCCCGAGGTCGCAGTTGACAATGGCCACTGCCCCAGCCGGGCCGAGCGCTGCATAGCCCAGGGCCCCGAGGCCGATCATCGGCCCAGCTGCCCGGTCGGCCAGACGCTCGCCAGCATGCTGCCGGGAGAGCTTGTACCCGGCGGTGTCAGCGAGAATTTTGCCAATCTTCGCACTGGCCGTCTCGGTGCCACTGCATTCAACCGCCACAAACACCTTGCCGGCCACCAGCACGGTCGAGGCAAAGACGCGGTCGCCCGGTCCCTTTTCAGCCGGGGTGCTCTCACCGGTGAGGGCGTGCTGGTCGATCATGGCATAGCCTTCAGAGACCACTCCATCGACCGGCATCACGTCGCCTGTGTTGACCACGATGATGTCGCCCTGCTTGAGATCCTGCATCGGCACCTGGATCTCAACCCCATCCTGGACCACCCAGACAAACCGGGGCTGCTTGCCAAAAACATTGAGCAGCATCTTCTTGGAGCGGTCTTCGGTCCGCTGCACCAGGGTCCGGCCCAGAGCCAGACACCAGCAAAGGACTGCCCCCGGAAAAATCTGCAGGGTCGCCAGACAGCCAACCACCACGATGGCGTCGAGCGTGTCGCAGCCGAGCCGCTTCTCTTTGAACGTGAGTTCGTAGGCTCCCTGGAAGGTCGGAATCGAGGTATAGGCAAACAGGACGGCCGCCACCGGCAGCAGCGGCGGAAAGGCGAACTGGGCCGCCGCCGCCAGGGGCAGGCTGGCGGTACACAGGGCGAGCGACAAATCGAGTTTGTCGAGCTTTTTCGGAACGGTTGTCCCGGCCAGCACACCGTCGAGGATCTCGACAACCTGCTGCCGTGAGAGGTGCCGCGGGTCGTAGTCAACCGCCAGGGTCGAAAGCAGGGTGTTGGTGGCATATTTTTCGATGCCCAGCACACTCATCAGCTCTCGCTCAACCGCCTGGGCCACCTCACTGCGACGGTGCAGGGAAGGGTGCCGGAGCTTGACGTAGCCGAACCGTTCCCGCACCACACACCAGCTGGACACGTGACTGTCATGCCGCTGCAGCTGCACCTCACCGCGGCCACTCTGTCCCCAGGCCGCTGTCGGGGTCACTGCCGGCCGCCCCGTGGCCAGTTCATCCGCCGCCCCATTCTCTGCCACTGACTTGGCCAGCCGCTCCGACAGCTTGGCCAACAGCCGGGCAGCTGTCGTCTTTTCAGCGGCGAACCGCAGCACTGCTCCGGGCTCTTCACCGCCCGAAAGCGTGACATGTTCGACCTCCTCGGCTTCGAACACCCGCTCGATGAATCGACGGCACTCCGCACTGGCGGCGTCGGCGAAGATCGGGCCGTGGATCTTGATCTGCCCGGCCTTGGGAAAGGTGACACGGATACTCATCGGGGCAGCTCAGTGGCGGCGGGTGGCGGAAGCGAACGTAATGGACCTGAGCGGGCAAGGGTGTGGGGTGCACCTAGGGCGGCAGCTCAGGCTGCCCCCCGAGCGGACTGAGCGTCAGCATTCGCAGTTGGGGCATCAGCCGCCCCGGTGGCCTCAGCGGCGGTGGCGAAAAAATCGGCTCCGACCGGTCCGCCGCCCGCCTGCATCGCCTCGGCAGCCTCCATCGCATTTTTCATCGCATCCCCAAAGGCCTGCTGGGCGAAGACCATCGCGCCGGCCATGTAGGGCGCGAGTTTCTGCTGGAGTTGCGGGTAGAACTTGTGGCCTAGAGCGCCGGCAGCAACACCGGCACAGAAATAGCCAAATTCAGAGCGGGTCATAGGAGTTGTCCTTGGAAAAGCGAATAGTGATCAGCTGGGTTTGGCCCTCCATGACCGAAAAAGACAAAAAATCTGGCCGAAAGGGCTCTGCCTGTTTGAGGAGGTGGAATCAGGCCTGCACAACGGCCAACTCAGGGACTCCATCAGCCTCTGCGGTGGGACGCACGGTTTCCCGCGCGAGATCACAGGCTGCCCGGCTGCCATCGGCCAGCCCATAGGCCAGGCAGTTGTCCTTTGGCATCAGCCGGGCGACAAGAAAGGCTGGAAAACAGACCGTGAAGCCGATCGCGAAGCCGGTTGTGTGGATGCCAGCGCGGATCGCACGCGCCGTCTGCGGCAGGGCATTGGCCGCCGCGTCCCGGGCGTCTGAGGCCCCGGCCCTGGCGGCTTCGACAACCGCCCAGACGCTCGACATCGAACCGATTCCGTTGACACCCGGGCTGGACGGGCTGACCTGGTTGATCATGCGCAGATTCCTTGCGTGGAGGAAGAAGCACCCGCCCTCGCGAGTGCCGCAACTTGCGACAGCAAGCTCTGGTGAGCCGCAGAAAGGGACGCCTACCCTCCTGAGGCTAGTTCAGCCTTTCAGGCCACGCAAGAAATTTGTGCCCCCCGGATGGCATTTCTGACCGAATGCTCTCGATCGGGATTTTCTCGGCTGATGTCACCACTGGTATCAGCTGCGGGCGAGTATGCGGATGAGCCAATTCTTCTTCAGGTCGGCCGTCAGTGGTGCGGCGGTGCGTCCGACCGACCGAGCCGCCGCCGCTGCTGCCAACCGGCCACTCCGCACCGCCCCCTCCATCGTGGAGGGCCAGCCGGTTGCCGTCCAATCACCCGCCAGGAAGAGATCTGGTACCGCCGACTCAGCCGGCGGCCGCACCCGGTCAACACCAGGACGGACCGACAGCACCGCCGTCGGGTCGGTGACAATTCGGGAGCGGAGCAGCCGGGCCTGCCGGGCAGCCGGGAAGATTGCCCGCAGTTCATCCACCACCGTCTCAAGCAACAGCTGCCGGTTACCACCGCAGAGCCCGCGGGAAGCACTTATCACCACCTGGCAGTGATGGGATTGAGCATCATCACCTGCCGCCAGTCCAGCCTCGGCTGCCTGTTCCTCCTGAAAGACCCATTGCGAGACTCGGCCGACCAGCACGGCATGGGGCAGGTCGATGATCGGCCGATCGAACCAGAGATGAACCGCCGTGATTGGCGACCCGGCAAAAGTGTTGTCGACGGGCGGCAACAGGCCGGGCACCAGCCGCGCGGCTGCCCGCCAGGGCACCGCCAGAATGACCGCGTCTGCCGCGATCAGTTCATCGCCCACCCGCACGCCCACCGTTCGCCCATCGCTATCCCACTCAACTGCGGTCACCTGCCGGCCTGTCATAATGCTCACCCCACGCGACGTGAGCCAGCCGACCAGCCGATCGCCGAAGAGATCGCCCAGTGGCCGGGTCGGCACCCAGAGGTCGGCCGCTGTCGGATGCGCGAGAAAGCCATCGACGGCAACCTTCTTGACGGCAGAGAGGCCGACGAGATCAATCGATTCACCCAACGCACTTTCGATTACCGGCTGCCAGAAAAGCTCGATCACCCGCTCGGGCTGCCGGGCGGCCAGCCAGGCCGCTGCGGTCGGCTCCACTGCCTCGTCAGCAGCAGGCTTCCAGCTGGCCAGCCGCAGCATGCCGACGGCCAGGGCCAGCTTCTCCGGCAGGCTGAAATGCCGCATGCCCAGCAGCAACGGCGCCAGATGCAGAGGCGCTGGCAGCCAGCTGGCCGGAGTGCAGGCGGCCCGCTTTCCGTCGGGGCCGATGAACCAAAGCGTGCGATCCCGCCGCAGCCACGGGTCGATACCAGCCAGCCGGCAGAGATTGAGAAAGTTGGTGCAGCAGCCCATCGCCACATGCTGGCAGGCATCGACAAGCGTGCCTTCGCTGGCGTCTTCAAAAGATGCTGCCCGGCCGCCACAGTGCCGGCGGCCCTCGATCAATTGCACTGCCAGCCCCGCTTCGCGCGCCGCTGCCGCAGCCGCCAGTCCAGCCAGACCACCACCGACAATCACCACCTGCGGCGCCAGTCCGGTCTCCACAGTCGGACCACTGGCGGACGACACCGGCATGGTTGTGTGGCTGGTGGTCACAAGGGGCCCCTGATTACGCTGGCGAGACCGCCGGCCAGCAGCCGCCACTTCGGCGGCCGGACCCGGCGGCTAAAAATCTCCGGCCCGGCCACCTCGACCGCCCGGAACAGTTCACGATAGACACCATACATCGCCCGGAAGACCCGCTGGCCATCAGCTGAGAGCAGCCGGTCAAGCTCAGCCGCCTCTCGAAACCAGCGGCGGCATCGGGCAACCTCACCGTTCGCCAACGCGGCCAATGCAAGAGCGGGCCGGCCAGTGGCCAATCCCTCCGGGCCGCAGCCGGCGGCGGCAAGCGACTCGGCCGGCAGGTAAAGCCGGCCCCGGCAACGATCTTCAACGATATCCCGCAGAATGTTGGTCCATTGAAAGGCGAGGCCGCAGGCATCGGCCGCAGGCGTCCAATCAGCGGTTGCCACCCCAGCGCGAAGCCCCCAGATCGGGACTGCAGCCAGCCCAACTGCTGAGGCGACCTTGCGGCAATAGGCGACCAACTCTGCCACGGTCTGGTACTGCTGCGGGACCAGATCGAGCCGGACGCCGTCAATGATGGCAAAGAGGTGTTCCTGCGGCACGTTGAAGCGACTGACCGTCGCCGCGATGGCTCGGAGCACAGGCTCATCGCTGGGACGGCCAGCCAGCGCCTCGCGGAGCTGGTGCTCAAATCGTTCGAGTCGGGCAGCCGCCTCAACGCTGTCGGGCTGATCGTCGACGATGTCATCGGCAAGCCGGCAAAAGGCATAGAGGGCAATTGAGCCGCGTCGCTTTTCCGGTGGCAGCAGCTGGAGAGGGAGGGCGAAATTCGAGCCGCTGCTGGACAGAACCTTCCGGCAGATGGCATCGTCGGCGAGTTGCATCGGCTCGTCACTCCCGGCCCAGCAGCGTTGTCAGCCGGCCGCAGATCATCCCCGCAGCAGCGCGGGCCGCCAGCCCAAACTTGGTCCGGCGGCTGAGGGTCGGCCGCCGGCTAAGGGTGTCGAACCCCACCCGTTCAATAGTGTCGGCAACTCCTCGGCCACCGGCGAGGAACAGCCCGATAGCCGGCCGCAGCACCACTGGCGCGGTCCGGGCGAGTAGCTGCCCACGGTCGAAGAAGCCCCGGGCCCAGGCCACCTCGTCGGCCAGCAGGCTAATCAGTTCCGGCCCAGCCCGCTCGGTATCGAGCATTGTCTCGCTGACGCCGTGCCGCTGCATATCAGCCGCTGGCAGATAGACCCGCCCGGCCAGCCGATCCCGCCGGACGTCCTGCCAGAAATTGACAAGTTGCAGCCCGGTGCAGATGGCATCTGAGAGTGCCACCCGCGTTTCGTCGCGGCAGTCGACAAGGGCCAGAACTATTCGCCCAACCGGATTGGCGGACCGCCGGCAGTAGTCGAGCAACTGGTCACGGTCTGCGTATTGGCGCTGCCACTGATCCTGACTGAAGGCGTCAAGCAAATCCGCGAACGGCTCGATGGTGAGCCGTCGCCTGGCAATGGTGTCGGCCAGAGCCACATAGACAGGATGGTCGGGCTGGCCGGCAACGCACCGGTCAAGGCCCTTCCGCCAGGCTGCGAGAGACTCCGTCGCATCGCCAACGGTCTCATCAGCCAGGTCATCACTCCAGCGGGCATAGGTGTAGACATTGGCGAGATCCTGCCGCAGAGCGGCTGGCACCAGCCGGCTGGCCACGGTGAAATTCTCGTAATGGGCCGCTGCCACCCGACGGCAAAACGCCTGGGCGGTAGGCAGGTGAAGGTCAGCCGGCAGCGGGGCAAGCTGCCAGGCTGGCAGATCACGTCGGGCCGCCTGACCGGCTACATAATTCACTGGCGGCATGAGGCGTGCTAGTTCCGCAAAACGTTCTGGTCGATCCGACGCCCGCATCTTACAGTATGGTAATTGCTCGCCGACAAATCCCACGCCTCTTGCCCCTCCTCGTCCATGAAAATCCTGCTTGCCGGCCCCCGCGGCTTCTGCGCCGGCGTCAACATGGCAATCGAGACTCTCGAGACGGCAATTCGTCTCTACGGCACCCCGATCTACGTCTTCCACGAGATTGTCCACAACAAACACGTGGTCGACCGATTTGAGCGAGAGGGTGCGGTGTTTGTGAACGCCGTTGAGGAGGTTCCGGAGGGGGCAACCCTGTTGTTTTCCGCCCACGGCGTCGCTCCTGAGGTTCGTCGTGTGGCCGATGGACGACGGCTTCGGGCCATCGACGCCACTTGCCCGCTGGTGACCAAGGTTCACCTTGAGGCGATTCGCTATGCGAAGCAGGGCTATCACATCTTCCTGATCGGTCACGAGGGCCATGATGAAGTGATCGGCACCATGGGGCAGGCCCCCGGTGCCTTTACGCTGATTGAGACAGCTGAAGATGTCGCAGCGTTACCTTACGGACCTGACGACAAGCTCGCCTACCTCACTCAGACGACCCTTTCAGTGGACGATGCCTCGCGGATCATCAACGCCTTGAAAGACCGGTTTCCGCAGCTTGTTGGCCCTCCCAAGGATGACATTTGCTACGCGACACAAAACCGTCAGGAGGCAGTCCGGCAGCTCTCCCAAGAGGCACAGCTGGTACTGGTGCTCGGCAGCCAGAACAGTTCCAACAGCCAGCGCCTGGCTGAGCTCTCCCGCGAGCAAGGCGTCCCGGCCCATCTGATCGACGGTGCAGACGAGATCGACCCAACCTGGTTCACCGGCAGTGAGACGGTGGTGATCACAGCGGGCGCCAGTGCCCCAGAGCGAGTGGTGCAGGACTGCGTCGCCTGGCTCCAGCAGCGATTTGGCACGACCGCGACCGGCGTGACGGTCGAAGAGCGGACCGTCCGCGAAGAGGATGTCTACTTCCCGCTGCCCAAAGAAATCCGCTCAGCCGCTGCGGCCGTCCAACTGCCAATGGGGTAGCCGCCCTCTCCCATAGCGAAGATTGGTGGGAGTTGCCGTTCGCGATCCATCAGCTCAGGGATGTTCACGCGCTCATCAACCGTGTCGCGACAGAGGGAGCCAGGAGCGGAAGCGACCGGAGCAGCAGCAACGATGCCCTTTCTGTTTGGCACACAAGATGCTCAGATGCTTGAGGAACGGAATTGGCGTCCGACGACTCTCAAGGATCCCCGAGGTCGTCGCCCGACCCCTTCGAAAGCCCCCAGCGCAAGCTGGGGGATCCTCCGGTCGATCCCCGGGCTCGCGCCCGGGGCTTCCGAGACGCTTCCTCACGCCGGCAGAATAGATCCGCAACTGCCGTGCCGAACACCATCGGCACGATGCCGTTGTTTTGCGTACAGCCAGCCCCGCAGGATGCGGGGCCAACGGCGACCGGCGGCGAACCTTGGCTTCGCCCCGTGTCGCCCCAAGCAAAAATCGGCACGATGCCGATGTTTTGCGTGTAACTAGCTATGGATCTTCTTGTACCGGAAGCGGTGCGGCTCGTCGGCGTCGGCCCCAAGCCGTTCCTTGCGGCTGCGTTCATAGACCTCGAAATTCCCCTCGCAGACGTGGACGTAGCCATCTCCCTCGAAGGCGATGATGTGGGTCGCGAGCCGATCGAGGAACCAGCGGTCGTGGGTGATCACCACAACGCTGCCGGCGAAATTCGTGATGCCCTCCTCGAGCGACCGTAGGGTATCGACATCGAGGTCGTTGGTCGGCTCATCCAACAGCAGCAGGTTGGCCCCAGCCCGCAGCAGCTTGGCCAGATGCACCCGGTTACGCTCCCCGCCTGAGAGCGTCCCCACCTTCTTTTGCTGATCGGGTCCCATGAAGTTGAACTTGGCGACGTAGCTGCGGGCGTTGACCGTCCGCTTGCCGAGTTGAATGGTGTCGTGGCCGCCGGAGATTTCCTCAAAGACAGTCTTCTCGGGATCAAGGGCGTCGCGGGTCTGATCGACGTAACCGATATCGACCGTCCCGCCAACCTTGATGGTGCCGGCGTCCGGTTCTTCCTGGCCGACGAGCATCCGAAAGAGCGTTGTCTTGCCGGCACCGTTGGGACCGATGATGCCAACAATTCCACCGGGGGGCAGCCGGAAAGAGAGGTCCTCAAAAAGCAGTTTGTCACCGAAAGCCTTCGAAAGCTTTTCGGCATCAATCACCTGATCTCCCAGTGGCCGGCTAGCAGGAATGGTGATCTCGGCATCGGTGTCACGGGCAGCGGCATCTTCGGCAGCAAGTTTCTCGTAGGCGGCCACACGGGCCTTGCTCTTGGCCTGCCGGGCTTT
>Ga0114919_10002990_pt1 | contig 13653 bp, 6 predicted proteins | sample BlataG_FD_88682 | JGI IMG/M metagenome (GOLD analysis project Ga0114919, IMG submission 88682) | Deep subsurface microbial communities from Black Sea to uncover new lineages of life (NeLLi) - Black_00105 metaG | ecosystem: Environmental > Aquatic > Marine > Oceanic > Sediment | place: Atlantic... | reverse complement strand
CGTCGACGGGCAATACGCTGACAACAAGTACGAGCCGGGAGGCATTTACGGCAAGCGGATAAGGTTTGTGAACCTGCCACCCCGTTGCACCATCAGGATATACACCCTGGATGGGGATCTGGTCCAAACCATAGATCACGAGATGGACACCTATGACCTTGAGGCCACCACTCACTGGTGGAACTTAGTCTCCCGCAACAGCCAGGCGGTGGTATCGGGAATCTATCTTTTCAGCGTGGAAGACAAGGATAGCGGAGAAAATCAGGTGGGGAAATTCGTGATCCTAAAATAGAAATCCCTCGACAGAGGCAGTGATTCACGGGGAATTTCTCATACATAGGTACAGCATGCCCACCAAGCGAGCGTGGAAAGACATACAATGTACCCCGGATCACAAGGGACCCGGCGTTTATCGTATCCGCTTGGTTGACTCAAAAGGATCGCCCCCTAAGATTCCCCGCTTTCTGGATAAAGATAAGGAAGGTATCCTTCAGATAGGCAGTTCCGGAAATGTCAGAGAGCGTTTGAAGCGTTTTCGTGGTGCAGCGGATGGGAAAGAATACCCTCACTCGGCGGGGAAGCGACTAGCGCTTGTAAAGAAACTCAATCCCTTCAAGAAAACATACGAAGAGTTCAAGATCGAATATCATTTCAGAAGATTGGAGCACGAACGGCGGGCCAAGGAAGAGGAGGATAAACTACTAAAATGCTATTTCAGGAAATTCGGAGAAGCCCCACCCTTGAATAACAGTTTACCTGGCAGGGATCTAAAGTGAAAACCTCTCGCAGTTGTTGCGGGGTACCCCTACCCCGCAACGACTACGGTTGAAGGTGAGCTTCTGCGATCTGTGCAGGGGTGGTCACCTTTTTATGGGGTACTCAGGTCTGCCGGGAAGTTTCTTTGGCTCCTCTTTCAGCTTCTTCATCACTTCCTGGATCGCTCGGTCCAGTTGGGGGTCCTCTCCTCTGATGACCAGATCGGGCCGGTTATCCACCTCTATGTCCGGGTCCACTCCATAATTCTCCACGTACCACTGGCCTTCCAAATTGATGAAGGCAAATTCGGGAACGGTAACATAGCCGCCATCCATGAGGGGTATTCCGCGTGAGATGCCCACAAGTCCGCCCCAGGTGCGCTTGCCGATTAAGGGACCCAAGCCGAGCTCCCGGAAATAGAACGGAAAGGCGTCCCCGCCGGAGCCTGCATCTTCGTTGATCACGCAGGCCATATGTCCGTGCAGGGCAACGCTGGGCGTCCTTCCCAACATCCCCTCCCGGCGGGACCAGAGGCTCAGTATCTTCCTCTGAAGATGTTCCATGAACATGTCCGGGATCATGCCCCCGCCGTTGTATCGCACGTCCACGATGAGTCCTTCCTTCCGGGCCTGGGCATAGAAGGCGCGGGAGAACTCGTTTAAGCCCCATATGCTGGTATTGGGCACGTGAATGTAACCCACCCTCCCATCGGTGGCCTCCTCGACCCTCTTGCGGTTGGTCTCCACCCAGTCGAGATAGCGGAGCATATACTCCGAGCCGGCCGGCTTAACCGTCACCTCCCGGGCACCATCAGTCGAGGGTTTGCCATTCACTTTGATCTTGACCTGTTTGCCGACCGTCTTCTCGAAGTACTGATACGGATTTGCCGGATATCGCACCTCCTCGCCATTGACCGCAATCAGGTATTCTCCCTCTTCCACCACCACGCCCGGCTCGGTCAGCGGCGCTCTCCGGTCATCCTTCCAGTTTTCACCTTTGTAGATTTTCTTAAAGCGATAGAAACCGGTCTTCTTGTCTGGCTCAAAATCCGCCCCCAGAAGCCCCACGTTCACTGCTTTGCTTCTTGGCATCTTGCCCCCTCCCACGTAAGTGTGAGAGGTGGTCAGCTCTCCTATCAGCTCCCCGATCAGGTAGGTGAGATCCCAGCGATGGGCGGCGTGAGGAAGGAGCTGTCCGTATTTCTTTTTCATCCCGGCCCAGTCGACCCCGTGCATGTCGGGATCATAGAAGAAGTCCCGCTCCAACCGCCAGGCCTCCTGGAACATCTGCTCCCATTCACCCTGCGGGTCCACCTTCATTTCCATCCCCGACGTTTCAAGCTTGCCGTCGCCGACCTTATTGCTTCCCTTCTTGGCGTCGATGATTCCGTAAGTGTTCCCGCTCTTGTAGATTATCTTCTCCCCATTGGGGGAGATATCGTAGCCGTTGATCCCGGAGATAAGGGTGTGTTCCTCCCTCTCCTCCATGTCAAACATGCGCAGTTCGTTCTGTCCTCCCCCGGAACCTCCGCTCTGCCGGATGGCGGGCATGGCCAGGTAGAACAGCTTGCCTTCTGTGGCGGTAAGTGCCGTGTAGTTCCCGGACTTGATCGGTACCCCGACTGTTCGCTGGTCGATGCCTTCAAAATCGATCTGGATGTCCTCAACCTTCTCCTCGTCCCCCTCCTTGTCCTTTTTCTTGTCCTTATCCTTGTCCTTCTTCTCCTCGTTTTTCTCCTCCTCGTCTTCCTTCTCCTCATCCTCCTCCAACTCCTCCTCATCACTCTCCGGTGCAAAGGGAGAAAGGCTGTCCGCCTGTAAGGTCACCAGATATATGTTCCTGACATTGCGGTAGACGTAATCGGAACGCTCAAAATCACCGAAGGTAGGGCTGAAAGTGCGAGCGGAGATGAAATAGAGATACTTCCCTTCCGGATGGAAGACCGGGCGGAAATCATCGGTTAAATCGTCGGTAATCTGATAGACCTTGGCCTTATCCAGGGAATACAGGTACAGCGATGCAAAGTAGGCCGGGTTGTTTTTGGAATAGGCGATCCATTTGCTGTCGGATGACCAGACGTAATCATGAATCTCGGAGACCTCGGCTCTGTCTACCAGCATGGGCTCCTTCTTCTCGATGTCCACGTAAAAGAGGCGAAGCTTCTTATCCGAATAAAGCAGCTTCTTGCTGTCGGGAGACCAGATGGGACGGAAACGGTAACACTCGCCGTCAGAGGTTATCCGTTCCTCCTCCCCCGTGCCGTCCTGGGGCCGTATGTACAGCTCATACTCTCCGGTTCGCCCGGAGAGGTAGGCTACCCACTTTCCGTCCGGAGACCAGGTGGCCATAACCTCGCGTATCACCGGTGTCTGAGTCAGATTCCGAACCTCTCCTTTTTCCTCCGGCACGGTGAACACCTCGCCCCGGGCAGAGAAAAGTGCCCTCTTGGCAGAGGGAGAGAGGTTGTACGCGCGAATCAGATCACCTACCTTCTCCCAGGTTGGCCGGGTCAGGATGCGCTCTGCAGGCACTTCCACCGTTATCTTCTTAGTTTTCTCAGTCGCAAGATCCAGGACGTATAGATAGCCTCCGTTCTCATACACGATCGCGTTGGGACCCAGACTGGGCCATTTGACGTCATATTCTCTGTGATTGGTTATCTTCCGGGTCTTCTTGGTCTTTGTGTCATAACAGTAGATGTTAAGCCTGTGCTCCCGGTCAGAGTTGAAGTAGATTTTGTCTTTATGCCACATGGGCATGTTGTCCGTTCCCTTCCAGTCGGTGATCTTCTCGACTGCGTCGGTTTTCAGGTCGTAGATCCATATATCCTGGGCCCTGCCCCCGTAATAGCGTTTCCAGGTGCGGAATTCCCGGGACTTTCTATTGTAAGCGATTTTGCCTCCGTCAGGAGAGAAGGAAGCTAAGCCTGTTTCAGGAAGCCTCAAAGCTTCCGGAAAGCCGCCTTCCACGCTGATCCGATAGAGCTTGGCCGTAGGGAAAGCCTCTCGCCGAGACCGAAACAGAATCTCCTTTCCATTTGGGAACCAATCGATAACCCAGTCATCCAGGGTCAATCCACCAGAGGGCTGGCCGGTTCCCGGACGGTAGGTAAGCCGGCGTGGTTCCCCGCCCTCGGCCGGCATCACGTAGACGTCTCCGTTGCCGTCGTAGGCCGCTGTGAAAGCTATGCGCTTACCGTCCGGTGAGAATTTGGGAAAGGCCTCATATCCGTCGAACGAGGTCAGCCTTAGCGCCAGGCCTCCCCCGGAGGATACCGTCCACAGATCTCCGCCGTAGACAAAGGCGATTCCTTCGCCGTGAATGTCAGGGAAACGCAAAAGGCGGGTCTCCTCTGCAGTGCCAGCAGTAGCCAAAAGAAGGCTCACCACTAATCCAATCACGAAAACTCTACAGCTTTTCATGACTCGACTCCTACTTTTTGGGGGGTTAAAAAGATAACCAATGGGTTTGACTTTCTCGGGGGACGATTCGTGAAGAGTGATAGATCATGTCATCCACGAAGTTAAATTAGCCGTCGGCTTCTGCAAGTTAATCTACGAAGGCGACTACATCAGTTCTTTTATACAGGGTTTCCCGTCAAGAAGTTTAACTTTTCTTGGCGGTGAAGCCGGCTATCGAATGATCGACTCGGTCGAGCCAGCATGCCTCTCGCCCATCTCGAATCTTCCTCAAGAGGAAGGTCGGGAAGGACTTTTGTCAATCTCGCACGGGATAAGCGGGTCTTTCCGGAAGTTTCTTGGGTACCTCCTCAAGTTTCTTCATGATAACCTCGATCGCCTTCTCCAGTTGGGGATCGCGGCCCAAGACCACCTGATCCGGCAGGTTGTCTATCTCGATGTCGGGATCGACTCCGTAATTCTCCATGATCCATTCCCCTTCCATACTGAAAGGGGCGAATTCCGGCACGGTGGCGTAACCTCCACCCAAGAGAGAAGGGAACCCGCGTATGCCCACCACCCCTCCCCAGGTGCGCCTGCCGATTACCGGCCCCAATCCATACTCCTGGAAGAAGTAGGGGAAGTTGTCTCCGTCCGAGGCAGAATACTGGTTGGCAATGCACACCATGTGCCCATGAAAGGCCGTCCCGGGATAGGTGTAATCGCCGGCATTCCGGGAGCCACCCATGCCTACCGCCTCCCGGCGCAGCCTCTCCAGTATCATTTCCGAGACGAACCCTCCTCCATTATATCGAACGTCGACGATCAGTCCCTCCTTTTTTACCTGAGGGAAAAACGATTCAGCGAACTCGTTCAATCCTCCCCCTCCCATGTCGGGAATGAAGATGTATCCCACTCTCCCGCCGGTGGCCTCTTCAACCTTGCGGCGGTTTTCCTCCACCCAGTATCTGTATCTCAATCGATATTCGCTCTCTATCGGCTTGACCGTCACCTCCCGGGCGTCCTCTAAGGACGGCTTCGAGTTCACCTTCAGGGTAACCGTCTTTCCCACGGTATTCTCAAACAGGCTGTAAGGATTGGTGGGGTACTGCAGCATTCTGTTATCGACCGCCAGAATATAATCTCCCGGATTTACGTCCACTCCCGGTTCTGTTAAAGGGGAGCGAAGCTCCTCCTTCCAGTTCTGCCCCGGATAGATCTTCTTGATCCGATAAAACCCGGAAGTGGGATCTAGTTCCCAGTCGATGCCCAAAAGCCCGGTCTTGACTAAATCGATTCTTGTTCCTTCTCCCCCCGCTATGTAGGTATGTGAGCAGCAAAGCTCGCCGATCATCTCTCCCAGCACATAATTTAAGTCGCTTCTGTGCGCCACATGGGGAAGAAGCTCTCCATACCTGGAGCGCATCAGTTCCCAGTCTGTGCCGTGCATGTTGGGAGCGTAAAAGAAATCGCGCTCACGTCTCCAGACCTCGTGGAATACCTGCGCCCACTCCTCCCGGCGATCCAGCCGCATCTCCATCCGATCCAGTTTCAGAGCACCGTCACCCACTTTGGGAGTACCAGATTTGGCGTCTACGATCCCGAACTGCTTTTCGCTCTTGTAAATGATCTTCTCACCATCCGCGGAAAGGTCGTATCCATCCACCGGGGAGAACAAGACCTTATCCTTTCTCTCCTTCAAGTCGAACATATGCAACTTGCCTTTGGGCCCGGGCTTTCTTCCGGTGAGGGTCCGGGAGGGGTAGGAAAGATAAAACATCTTGTCCTTACTTGTTCTCAGTCCACGGAAGTTCCCTGGATCAGTAGGTGCTGCCACCACGCGCTCCTGAATTCCCGCAACGTCGATTTCGATCTTCTCCATCATCTCCGGCTTCTTTTCTTCTTTTTCCTCCCTCTCCTTTTTTTCCTTTTTCCATTTTGCCTCCGGGGATTCCGCCTCGTCACTTTGAGGGGCGAACGGAGATAGACTATCACCCTGGAGGGTGACTACATAGATCTTGGTCATATTATTGTAAGTAAAGGTGGGCTCGAAATGCCCCATCTGGGGGTTGAAGTCACGATTGGACAAAAAGTAGAGATACTTCCCTTCCGGATCAAAGACCGGCTCGTGGTCATCGGTGACGTCCCGGGTCACCCGGTGAATTTTCTTCTCATCTAAAGAATAAAGAAAGATGGAGGAGAGATTATTCTTCGCCGGTTTGGCATAAGCGATCCACCTGCCATCCGGCGACCAGGAATAATCTGTGATCTCCCAGTTCTTGGTGCTGTCCACCGGAATGACCTCTCTCTCATCGACGTCCACGTAATAGAGTTTCAGATCTTTATCAGCGAACAGAAGCTTCTTGTTGTCCGGCGACCAGACCGGGGCAAAGCGGTAGCAGTGTCCGTCCGTGGTTATCCCTATCTCCGCACCCTTTCCGTCCTGCGGGATGATGTATAATTCATCCTCACCGGTCTTGTCGGACATGTAGGCGATCCATTTCCCGTCAGGCGACCAGGTGGGGTTCTTCTCCCGGCTGCCGCTGGTGTTGGTAAGATTTCTAATGTTGCCCTTCTCTGCAGGAACGGTAAATATGTCTCCTCGCGCGGCAAAGAGCGCCCGTTTGCCGCCCGGAGAGAGACTGTAGTCGGAAATGTGGTCCTTGACCGAGACAAACTCCGGTCGCAGCAGAACCTTATCGTGCGGAATCTCGACTGAGATCTTCTCCGTCCTTTCCGTCTCAAGGTCGAGCAGATACAGGTAGCCACCGGTTTCGTACACGATCGATTCAGGTCCCAGGCTGGGCCATTTCACGTCAAAATCAGTGTGATTGGTGATCTTCCTGGTCTGCTCGGTGTCAAACTCATAGCAAAAGATATTGGCTGTGTGATCCCGGTCGGAGGTAAAGAAGATTTTATCATCATGCCACATGGGCGAGGTGTCGGTTTCTTTGTCGTGGGTAATCTGCTGAACTGTATTCGTGTTAAGATCATAAACCCATATATCCTGCGCCAATCCTCCCCTGTACCGTTTCCAGGTGCGAAAATTGCGGAAGATGCGGTTATAAGCTATTCTTCTGCCGTCCGGTGAAAAGGAGGTGAGACCGGCCTCGGGCAGCTGCAGCCCCTCCGGGAAACCTCCCTTCACTCCGACCAAGAATAGAGTCTGAAACCAGCTATTGTAACTTTCCCGTGCGGAGCGGAACAAGATTCTTTTCCCATCCGGATGCCAGTCCAGTACCACATCGTCGTACCCGTGCCTGTCGGCCAAGTTCTCGAACCCCGGCCGGTAGGTCAATCGCTTCGGTTCACCGCCCTCGGCGGCGATTACATATGCGTCCGTGTTCCCATCGTACTGCCCGGTGAATGCGATCATCTTCCCGTCGGGAGAGAACTTGGGGAACAACTCCGCGCCCGCATCAGAGGTGAGCCTTCGGGCCATCCCTCCCTCAGTCGGGACCAGCCACAGATCCTCGGCATACACAAAGACGATCTCATTCTTGTGGACGTCCGGAAAACGCATGAGTCGAGATTCCTCGGCGGTAGCCGAGCCGGACGCAAAAACGCAGATCATCAGTAGTATCAAACCTATCCTTGCCTGCCGCACCCTGGCCTCCTTCAGTTACGTGGGATTTGACGTCATGGAAGCTTCATTCCTTTACTGAACGACACGGCCACTGGTCTGTTGACGGCTGCCAGGAGTCCGCAGCCGTTTTCGACCCGTGAGTGGCAGCATCTATCTTTGTTCTTCTTGAGGAGAAATTTAGTCATTTGATCTGATTTCGCAAGCCAATTTTTCCATCATTCTGCTTGACAAAGGAATGTTCAACCATAGATTTCCTAATATCAAATCTTCAAATTTACGAGGAGGGGACGTCATGAAGAAAAAAACTGCGGCAGCAGGGACACTTCTGTCGATATTGATCCTGTTTGCCACCTCACAGGGAGAAGAGACCTCGCAGAAATACCTGAATTTGGATCTAATCGTAACGCAAAACTCCTACTCGGACAACTGGGATGGAGGAGAGGCAAGCAACGTCAACTGGGTAGCTGCCGTAAACTCCGGCTTTGAGAAGCAGCTTTCTGAGATGATTAGTTCCGAGACCACGATCAGGCTTGAGTTCGGCCAGACTCATAACCAGGATCCGGAGACAAAAAAGTGGGCCAAGCCGGTCAAATCCACCGACTTGATTGACATCGAGACGGTGGCAAGGTTTAACCTGCTCAGGTGGGTCGATCCGTACCTCTCGGTCTGGTTCGTAAGTCAATTCTTAGATGCCAGCTATCCCGCGCTGAAAAGATATGTCAATCCCAAGACGATAGACGAATCGGCAGGAATTTCCCGGCAATTCTACAAAACGGAGAAAAGCGAGATATCGTCCCGACTTGGGCCTTACTTAAGACAGATTATAACCGAAGACATCGTTGACACGACTTTGCGAAGAACCGAGATCAATTCCACCAACGACGGAGGTATCGAATCTGTAACCGACGTAAAACTCACCCTTTCGGACAAGATATCCTATACCTCGCAGCTAACGCTTCACAAGCCGCTATCCTTTTCGGAGTCTGGTAAGTTGAAGGGGACTTCTGAGGAGGATTACTGGAAAGAGGTGGACGTGAACTGGGAGAACACCGTCTCCGCCTCCGTCGCCAGGTACGTCACCGTATCGTTGTACATCCAGTTGCTCTACGACAAAGAGATCGCCAAGAAGGGGCGTTTCAAGGAAACCCTCTCCTTGGGATTGACCTATAAACTGTTCTAAGCGAACGGGTTTCTGGAGTGTCAGGCTTCAGCACGTGCTGAAAAAGCGGTTTTGGAGTACGGAAGCTTGTTGGAGCGAAGTGGAAATCCCGCCTTGCGGGGCTTCCGCGGTTTTGTTGGACCAGGACTCGTTATACTACTGGCAGTCACAGTTCTATTAAAACCGCCCGTACGGGCACTCCGGCCTGAGGTTTTCCAACAGTCTCTTCAGCCTGACCTGATCTTTTCGACGCCCCGAGAGTTTCACCCTCTTAGGGCATCTGGTCTTAGTGAAAGAACGTAAGACTCCGGCCTGGTTCACCTAAAGGTGAACACTCCTAAATCTCCTCCGAAGGTGCTTTCAAACAGACCTTTGAAGAATCAGTCGAGCCAAGCGTGTTTGCCCCCGGCAGACGCGGATTCTTCGTTTGATGCTTTTGGAGAATTCGGGGGGACCCCGCCTTTACTCCAGCGGGCAGCCGTTGACGTCCACCGTGGTTCCCGGCGGAGTGCGGGGGCACTTATCCAGCCCGTCGTAGATCCCATCGCCGTCTGAATCGAGGGGACAACCCCTCTCATCCACCAATGCCCCCCTGGGAGTGTCGGCACAAATGTCCACCCGATCGGGCACCCCGTCTTTGTCCGAATCCTTTAGCTTTCCAAGATAGTAATTGAAGCCGACGAAGACCTCCAGCGTGGCCTTGGGCAAGTCTAACTCACCTGGTCTGGTACCGGCGATATCTTTCGAACCCTTGAAATCGGTCAAGAGATGACTGAGAATGCGAAGTCTGGTGCCAAAATCCAGACCCCATCTCTCCTTGATCCGGTACTCCACCCCCCCGCCCAATGAAAAGGTCAACTCCTGGTCTTTGAGGTCAAACGGGTCTCCGCCTACGTCGAACGCTTCGATTGGCTGTCCCTCCCTGTCTTTTACGCTCCAGAAAGCCATCCCCGCGCCTCCGAAAAGATAGGGATTCGTACGCTCCCAGGGTCTGAAACCATAGATGAGTGAAAGATCAAGCCATATCTGGGTGGATCGACTGCCGCCATCCTCTCTGGAGAAGGAGAATCCTGCTCCACCCCCGAGTTTACCGGAAAGATCAGCTTGCCAGGTTCTTGCGTAGGATGCCGAGAAACCCAGCGAGATTCTTTCCTTCAGCTTATACTTGAAGAACAGGGCACCAAGGTTTCCCACTGTGTTGGTGTCCGAATGCTCGGTAAGTCCTAATTTCCAGAAACCTCCACCGAGTCCCAGAGTGAATCTCCGGCTATAATCCTGCCCAAAAACGGACGAGGCCGACAAACAGATGCCGGCAACCAATAGACAGAGCAAGAAATTCTTACACACTTGAAAACCCTCGTAACTAAAGGTCTCGGGCAGGTTACTCCTTCGGCTATATAATACCGGCCAGGCGGCATTGTCAAGGAATTTTCTCCGCGCGCGCCGGAGCCTGAGAGGCCAAGGCCGGAAGCATTTGCCCGATCAATTGCTTTTGCTTCCTGTCACCTCATCTCAAGAAATCAGTCGCAATCAAAGCATTGAGACACGAGCACAAAATAATCTCGCGGGGGTACGAAAAATGATTTGGAAAATGCTGGCGATCATATTATTCATTTATTCAATAGTGAGGGTATTGCTGGTCATCTTCAGGTGAGGCAAGTTAAGCTAAGCTCTTGCTGCGCTAAAGCGACAATTCGAGAGATCGGACCCGACAATGAAACTCGTCACTTCTTCCCAGATGAGAAACATCGACAAGAAAACCATCGAGGGAATAGGCATCCCCGGGCTGGAATTGATGGAGAAAGCCGGAAAGGGCACTGCCCAGGTGGCCAAAAGGATGCTAAGAGAACCTGATGGCAAGGCGGTAGCCATTTTCTGCGGAAGGGGGGACAACGGTGGTGATGGGTTTGTAGTAGGAAGATACCTTTCCCAATGGGGTGCCCAGGTCCAGATTTTCCTGACCGCAATGAGAAGCGATGTCAAGGGAGATGCCAGAACGAACTTAGAAAAAGCTGTGGATTTGGATTTGCCCATTGTGGAGATTCTGAAGGAAGAAGAGATTCCTTCCCAAATAAAAGCAGACCTGATCGTCGACGCTCTGTTCGGCACCGGCTTTGCCGGTGAGATAACCGGCTACATGAAAGACATCATTGAAAAGATCAACTCGTCTGGCATTCCGGTTCTCTCCGTGGACGTTCCCTCCGGTCTTCATGCCGATACCGGTCAGTACACCGGACCCTGCGTTAAGGCAGACCGAACCGCCACCATGGCCCTGCCCAAGATCGGACACTTCGTGTTTCCCGGTAAGGCTATGTCTGGTAAGGTATCCGTAGTTGATATCGGCGTCCCGCAGCATGTGGTGGACGAAGAGGACATCAACCTGAACCTGATCGCCAGAGAAGAGGTCAGGGAGATGATTCCGCGGCGGCCGGGTGACGCATACAAGGGAACATGCGGGAGACTGGTCCTGATAGCCGGATCCACCGGCTTGACCGGTGCCGCAGCTTTGGCTTCTTTGTCCTGTTTGAAGGCAGGTGCCGGGATGGCGATCTTGGGAACTCCGAATACTCTCAATGCCGTCATGGAAACGAAGATGACCGAGGTGATGACCCATCCCCTGCCTGATGTGAGGAAGAAGGGAGCTTTGGCCTTGAGAGGTTTGGGAGAGATAAGGGAGCTATTGAAATGGGGAGATTGCTGCGCTGTCGGTCCGGGTTTAGGGCAGCATTTTGAGACCCGCGAGTTGGTCCAGAGACTGGTAAGCAAGTTGAAGATGCCCGCCGTGATCGATGCGGACGGGCTAAACGCTTTGGCCAAGAACGTGTCGGTAATAAAGGAGTGCGAGGCGCCCTTGATTCTGACTCCGCATATTGGTGAGCTTTCCAGACTGAATGGAGTGCCGATTTCCGATATCGACAAGGACAAGATAAAGTATGCTTCGGAGTTCGCCAGGGAGTACAACTGCGTGCTGGTTCTCAAAGGCGCGCCTACCATAATCTCGGAACCTGGCGGACAAACCTATGTCAATCCCACCGGCAATGCCGGCATGGCAACCGCTGGCTCAGGGGACGTCTTGACCGGAATCATCGTTGGGCTTTTGGCTCAGAAGCTAATGCTCGAAAAGGGCAAGGACATTCAAGAGATCGTGTTGGAGACAACCCTCGCCGGTGTCTATATTCACGGCCTTACCGGAGATCTAACAACAGAGGAAAAAGGGGAGATGGGCCAAATAGCCGGAGACATGATGGAAAAGATTCCGGCGGCCCTGTTAAGAACTGTCAGCGGATAGAGCGCATGAAACGAATCGCAGTCTCATTGACATCCGTTTAATCCGTCCAGACGGACGCCCCCGGGCGGGCCCGTCTGGGCGCTGATTCCGTTGACAGCCCGAAAGAACTCAGCAAAAGCGTATCTTACTGCAAACGGAGGGGAAAAACGTGCGTGCTGAGACGGCTAAGACGATTAAGGCGATTTCAAAGAAGATATTCCCAAAACTGGTGAAACTACGACGAGAGTTTCATCAGTACCCTGAATTGTCATTCAGTGAATTCAAAACCTCTAAGAGGGTTGTAAGAGAACTGCGAAAGCTTCGCATCCCGACTAAAACCGGAATAGCCAAGACAGGAGTAGCCGGACTTCTCACCGGAAAGAAGAAGGGCAAGACTGTGGCTTTACGGGCGGACATGGACGCTCTGCCCATTCAGGAACAGACAAATTTACCCTACAAATCAAAAAATAAGGGGGTCATGCATGCCTGCGGGCATGATGTGCATATGGCCTGTGTTATTGGCGCCGCTATCATTCTTTCAGAAATAAAGAGAGATTTAGACGGCAACCTGAAATTCATATTCCAGCCCAGCGAAGAGGTTATCCCTGGAGGCGCCAAGTCGATGATCCGGGCCGGAGTCTTAAAGAACCCGATCGTCTCCGGCATATTCGGACTGCACTGCGAACCAGGAATTCCCGTGGGCAAGATTGGCGTGAAAGATGGTCCCCTCATGGCTCAGGTGGACGATTTCGATATAGTCATATCAGGCAGCAGCGGACACGGCGCCAGACCCCACCACGGGGTAGATGCCATAGTGGTCGCCTCCCAGGTGATTCAGGCTTTGCAGACCATCCCCTCCCGCAAGATAGACCCGGTCGAGCCGGTGGTGGTGAGTGTAGGCAAAATTGAGGGGGGAACCGCACGTAATATTATATGTGACAGGGTGATGCTAAAGGGCACGGCACGGAGCTTGAGCAGGGAGGTGGCACGAAAGATCCCGGCTCTTCTGAAGAGTGTAACAGCAGGGGTCGCCGCAAGCGCCGGAGCAACCTTCGAGTTGAAATACTCTCCCGGTTATCCCGTGCTGGTAAATCATCCTCGGGAAACAGATCTGGCCCGGGGTACCGTCGCCGGGATGTTCGGAAAGCGGGCCATATTCGAGATCAAAAAGCCGGAGATGGGCGCGGAGGACTTTGCTTACTTTTTGCAGAAGGTTCCGGGAACCTTCTTGCGGCTGGGAATAAGAAGTCCAAAGAAAGGAGCCATCTACCCCTGGCATCACCCCAAGTTCACCGTGGATGAGGATGTCATAAAGATGGGCGCCGCGGTGCTGGCAGGGGTGGCTTTTGATTTCTTGAACCGTTAGTTGAAAAGGTCGATGGTAAACTAAAGAAGCTCAACAGTTTGGGAGGGCGAGTGTTAGATAGATTTCAAACCGCTGCCAGAACCTCTTTGTGCCGGATAACGATCTCCGTTCTGTGTATAT
>Ga0114919_10002989_pt1 | contig 13656 bp, 11 predicted proteins | sample BlataG_FD_88682 | JGI IMG/M metagenome (GOLD analysis project Ga0114919, IMG submission 88682) | Deep subsurface microbial communities from Black Sea to uncover new lineages of life (NeLLi) - Black_00105 metaG | ecosystem: Environmental > Aquatic > Marine > Oceanic > Sediment | place: Atlantic... | reverse complement strand
AGCCCGCCTGCGCCGATGGCGATCATGCCCATCCCGCCGGCCGTCGGCGTGTGGCTGTCGGCGCCGATGAGCGTGCGGCCCGGGCGGGCGAACCGCTCCAGGTGCACCTGGTGGCATATGCCGTTGCCCGGCCGCGAGAAGTGCACGCCGAGCCTGGCGGCGATCGACTGGAGGTAGCGGTGGTCGTTGTGGTTGGCCGGGCCGAACTGGGCCATGTTGTGGTCCACGTAGCTGACCGACAGCTCCGTCCCCACGCGGGGAACGCCCATCGCCTCCAGCAGGCCGAACGCCGTCGTGCCGGTGGCGTCCTGCGTGAGCGTCTGGTCGATGCGAATGCCGATCTCCTCGCCCGCAGCCAGCCGGCCGTCGACGAGATGCTCAGCCAGAATCTTGTATGTCAGCGTGTCGCCCATGGTAGTTTCCGGGTAAGGCGCGCCGCGTCAGCCTATAGCGCTGGCTGGCGGGGCTCCTGTCCCGCCAGCTCTTGCGCCGCTTCGCTGCGCGGCGCCCGTACGGGCCGCCGCGCGATGCACGCTAGCCCAATGCGCTCTAGGTATCAGCCCGCCCAAACCCGCGCGGCTTGGCCGGGGCAGCCCAAGAGCCTATCATACCCCCACCCGCACGGCAATTGCGCAGCCCGCCACGGCGGACACGCCCTACAGACTCCTCCACTGCTCTCCGCACCGGTCTTCCTCCGGCACGGTCTTCTGGGCAACGCGCTCAAGTATCGCCTTCTTGGCGGCTGCCAGCCATGCGTAGGACATGGCTTGGGAATCGTGGGCTGACGGATGCCTGAACCCCACGAAGAGCATGCCGTTGTGGAAGAAGTACGTCTGACCTGTGGGCAGCTGGGCCCACGGCAGGCCCCACGCATCAAGATCAGGATTCTTCTTCGGACGATCTCGCCCCATCATTTCTCTGCTGTAAAGTTCCCATGCGATCTGAAGTACTGCTTTGCCGCCACAGAGAACGATATCGGGGTTGTACTTCGCCAGATAGTTCATCCACTGAGACTTGTGCTCGGGCTGGGAAGCATCTCGGGCGAGTTCCTTGTCGTCTGTTGTCGGAGCCCTTATATTGACCAAGTTCACGGCGCCTGTCATGCGGAAGTAGGCTTTCAGTTCAGCATTGCTCTTCCCCTTGTCAACATCGCGCCACGGAGGGAGAGGGCATTCGTCGGAAAGCAAGGCGTAGCTCCGCCAATTCAAGCCCTTGACGAGGCGACAGGGCTTGTTGTCATCACCTCCCAGCAAGGCACCCATCAGGCTCTTGCTTCTGTCCCCTTCAGGCGTGAGGGTGGGTTGCTTGAGCAAATGAATCAGTTTCACCGCGCTCTTCCCCCAATCCGGGCCAATTTCGATTTGGTCGTCCACAGAACATCTCCTGTTTCGGCGGAGGAACGATGTGTTTGTTGGGCTCTCTCTGGTGCGCAGAGGCCCTTCCCGCGTCGGATGATAGCGGACCCATCGGGCATTGTCGAGCATGGGCCGGGTGCCATGCTTCTGCTTGCAGAAGCATGTGTCCGCGGACCGGCGTAGCATGCTTCCCCAGACAACGTGGAAGCATGGCACCCAGCGGCCCTGCGTGGTCGGTCGGCAGACCGCGGTGGCAGGCCTAGTCGGCGCTGGCTTCCAGGTCGAGTAGGCAGGTGGCATGCCCACGCTCGCGTGGGCATGAAGGGCAAGCGCCGATCAGGCATGCCCACACAACCGGCTTCGCCATGGCTACGCCGGTCAAGAGTGTGGGCATGGCACCCGGCTGCTTGGCCGCAGTCCTGATTATTCTCGGGAACTCCAGACCGTCTTGACCGTCAGATCAGACAGAGGTGGCATATGAAACACATCACTGTCATTGCGGCGATTGGCATCACATTCGTCCTCAACGGCTGTTCGAGGGCGGATCAGGCTTCCGATACGGAAAGCCCTGCCAACACGCCCACCGCCCGGCAGGACGTGGTGCACGGCCTGCGATGTACGCTCTCGGCGGACAGGAGCATCGTCGCTCCTGACGAAACCGTGACGCTCACGTTCCGGCTCCACAACGAGACCGACGAGGCCATCCGTTTCGTGTTCGCCAAAGGCCGTCATGACCCGTGGGGCAGTGCAGGGCCTATCTTGACTGATCCAAATGGCCAGGAAGTTCGTCTCGCCTGGCCGATTCCCGCGTATGTAGGGGCCATGCGAAAGGTGCTCTCGATCATCGTCATCCCGGCGCACGGCGCCTGGGAGACGGGCATCCCGCTCCGACCATCCTACGAACTGATGCTCGGCCAGTGGTCGCTTGGCACCTATGTCTGTCTGGTACGTCTTGAGGCTAGGTCGCCAGCCGAGTGGCTCGAGACGGCACGCGATCCTCCTCTCACCCCCATCGGCCTGGAGGCCATACGCGCAGCCGGAGACAAGCCGTTCTGGGCTGGCGAGCTTCTCTCCGAGTCGATCCAGTTCACGTATTCGGAGACAAGTCAGCCTTCTGATACGGAAAGCTTGGACAACACGCCCGCCGCCCAGCAGGACGCGGTGGAAGACCTGAGGCAGCAACTGAGCGGCATGCACTTCATCTCCAAGGAAATGCATGAAGTTGGCGTGGCCCCGCCGGGGATGGGGATGGGGTAATGGCACCTACGATTCGACGAAGACTTCGTCGAATGGCAGCACTCTGACGTCGAAAGTAGACCTCGCTACACGGTGGCGTCGGACGGCGCACTCAGCGCCTCAGGCGGGCGCAACATGCCGGCCATTGAAGGTCAGTTCTTCCCCGAGAACGGCGAGTTGCTCTGGGACGGCAAGTGGTACCGCCCGGCAGATTGACGCGTCAGGTGGCCTTGGCTTCCAGGTCGAGCATGCGTTGTTTTTGGTCGGGGCCGGCGGGGGCGGAGAAGCCTCCTAGTCGGCCGTTGGAGTAGGTCACGCGGTGGCAGGGGACGACCAGAGGCAGTGGGTTCTTGCCCAGCGCGGCCGCGACGGCGCGGGCGGCGTCGGGTCGGCCGATCTGTTTGGCTAGCTCGCCGTAGCTCGTCGTCTGGCCGTAGGGAATCGCCCGGCAGGCCCGCAGCACCTTGCCGCCGAAGGACGATTCAGCCGGCAGGCGGCAGGCGATGTCGTCGAACGTCACGGCCTGGCCGTTGAAGTACGCCCGGCAGCGATGGATGAAGCTCGTGAACGCATCGTCGTCGAGGACGGCGCCTTCGTGCTCGAAGCGGATCATAGCCTCCAGGTCGTCGGCCTGGTAGTGCGGCAGGATGGTGTGGGTCAGCTCGCCTCCGCGCGAAACCGCGGCCATCGGCCCCCAGGCGGTGGGAAAAACGGTATACGCAAGGTCGAGCGCTTCGGCCATCCAGCCATCGTAGACCAACCGGCTGGGCCGCTGCAAGCCATCGGCACCGGCATCGGTGCACGTTCTCCGCGGCGGATCAGGAGATCCGCCGCGCCAAATCCACAAGCCGCCGGAAACGGTCCGAGGCGGGTCTTGTGTGGTGGGTCTCCCGCCACGGCGGATCTTCGACCTGACCCACCACATTTCAGCGTTCGTTTTCCCGGTGGAACAGGCTTGTCCGGCGTAGCTTTAGCGAAGCGGGAAGATCCACCGCGCCGGACCCGAGAACAGCGGCCACGCCGAGCCCGCGAACAGGCGCCGCGCCAAGCCCGAATGAACCTATGTGATTCTGCCTACGAGGCGTGTCGGCGGCGGCCTCGGGATCCCTCAAGGCGCTGGAGCTCGGAGACCTTCGCGGAGATCAGTTGCAGCGCAGCCCGGCCGTGGCGCGACTGCGCCAGGCCGACGAACTGAAAGCCCATGTGCGCCACGCCGTCGCGCAGGTCGAAGTGTCGGAACTGGGCGTCGGTGAAGCAGTTGTCCTGTCCCACGCCGAAGCTGAGGTGCACGCCGACGGCGTCGCCCACATGCAGTTGCGGCCCGTCGTAGTCCCGACAGGTCATCTGGTACCCACCGGCGCTCAGGTTCTCGACACCGCCGGCCCAGACGGCCACTTCGGAGGCGGCGCCGACGGGCTCGGCGTCTCGTCCGCCCAGCCAGAACGATGCGCGGACGATTTGGGTCTGCGGGACGGCGACGCGCTGGTAGACACGGCGTTGGAGGCGGTGCATCCGCGTAGGGCTGACGACGGTGAGCAGCGGAGCTGGGTCATCGCTGCCCGCCCGCGGGGCCAGTCCCGCCACTATTACCGAGCATATATGCTTGTGGTGCCGGTACTTAAAGCTTAACCCTACGCGCTGGGCCGGGCTGAGCTCATGGGTCTCGCCGTTGTCCGCCCGGGGCTGCTCGAGCAGGATGTGTTGACCGTCCAAGGCAACGAAGCGACTGTGCCGAATGGTCCAACCATCAAGTTGGTGGAGGGTTAAGGATACGGGAATCCGCCTGTCGACTGCACCGCGGACGGCCTCGTTGATCTGGTCGTTATCTAGTTCTTGCAGGTTGGGCATCGTAAGGCCCTCTCCGATTGTGCGAATCCGTCGCCCCGTCAGTGGGACGGCCTGTCCGGATAATCTTCGGGCATTTCACAAGACCACTTAAGCAAGCCCCATATTCCCCGCCTCCCCGGTGGCGACTTATCGCTGTCGCGGGCCCGTTACCCCTGCTCGCGGAGCTTGTCGGCTATCACGGCGAGCACTTCGCGAGCGTAGTCGGTCTCCAGGTCCACGAACTGGAAGCCCATCAGCGCCATCTCACCATCGGGGTCGCTGTGCCTCAACTGCGCGTCCAGGTACACGCTGCGGCCGTCGGCGCCGAAAGCCAGGCAGATGCCCACGATGTCGCCGGGCTCGATGTACCGGGCCGCAAGCTTGTGCCTCTTACGGCAGACAATATAATCACCGAATGTTCATGTCCGGGGCGAACCCGTTTTCGCTGTTGCGGGCGAGTTGACGCTGCTAGAATCCCCAGGCAGATTCCCTCCGGTTCCGGTGTCTTTGAAAGGAATGGCGGCAGCGGTGACGAGAATAGGTGCTTCCAGGACGTTGGACGTGCCCGGCTTTGCGGTGGTCAAGCACCTCGGCAGCGGCGCCCGCAGTACGATTTGGCAGTTGCGCCAGCGCCCAACGGGCAACTCGTTTGCGCTGAAACGCATCGTCAAGGAAGAGCCCGGCGACGGGCGGTTCTTCCGCCAGGCCCACAACGAATACGGGGTCGCGCGGAACTTCGATCACCCTGTTGTTCGCAAGATCCATCGCCTGAGGCGAGTCCGAAGGCTCTTCCGCCTGAAGGAAATCCACCTGCTGATGGAGCTTTGCGAGGGGACCACGCTACAGGACAAGCGGCCCGCGACCGCGGCGGAGGTGATCGACGTCTTCCTTAAGGTCGCCGAGGGCGTCACGCACATCAACTCGCGCGGGTACCTTCACGCGGACGTCAAGCCCAACAACATCGTCGTCGCCCCCAACGGCACGGTGAAGATCATCGACCTCGGCCAAAGCTGCCCGATCGGCACGATCAAGGATCGCGTTCAGGGCACGCCGGATTTCATCGCCCCCGAGCAGGTCGATCGCCACCCGCTCGACGCGCGCACCGACGTGTTCAACTTCGGCGCGACGATGTATTGGGTGCTCACCGGACAAGCCATCCAGACGGTGCTGCCGAAGAACGACACCATGATATTCAAGGCGGACCTGGCCGTCACGCCGCCGGAGCAGATCAACCCGGCCGTGCCCGCGCCGCTCAGCAAGCTGGTGATCGAGTGTGTCGAGCTGCTGCCGCGCCGCCGGCCACAGACGATGAAGGCGGTGTCATCGCGGCTGGCGCTTTGCGCCCATGCCATATCAAGGGGACCGCCCGACCCCATGATCGATCTGCCCGAAGAGTGACCATGGCCAACCCCGTCGCCGACATCTTCCGCCAGGCCGCCGAGCTGAACCGCCGGGACCCGCGGAGAGAGGGCAACACCGTCGTCGTCCCGGCTGGGTGGCAGTTGCTGGTCGCCGGCGACATCCACGGGGAGCGGATGATTCTCAACCGAATCATCGCGCACGCGGCGCTGGCAGAACACCCGCAGCGCATCTTGGTGCTTCAGGAGCTTATCCACGGGCCTATCGACCAGGCCACGGGGCAGGACCGCAGCGTGGAGCTGCTCATGCGGGCGGCCCGGCTGAAGGTAGCCCGCCCGCAGCAGGTGGTGCTGCTGCTTGGCAACCACGACCTGGCCCAGGCGACCGGCAAGGAAATAACCAAGGCCGGCCGGGACGCATGCAAGGACTTCGCCGCCGGCGTCAGCGGGGCCTTTGAAGACGACGCCGACGAAATCCTCGACGCCCTCAGCGAGTTCTTTCTGTCTCAGCCGATGGCTGCACGCTGCGCCAACGGCACGATGGTGTGTCACTCGCTGCCGGCGCCGAATCGCACGGAGGCGGCCGGCGTGGAAATCCTCTCCCGCGAGTCGCGCCCGGAGGACTTGCTCCGCGGCGGGTGCGTATACGAATGGACATGGGGCCGCCGCCACAGCGACTCTCAGGTCGACGCCCTGGCGGCCAGGCTCGGCGTGGAGTTCTTCGTCATCGGGCACCAGCCCTCCGACATCGGCTGGGAGCTCGCCACGCCGCGCGCCCTTATCGTCGCCAGCGACCACATCAACGGCTGCGTTTTGCAGTTCGACACCGATCACCCCCTGACCACCGAACTGGCGGTCGCGTCGCTGTACCCCATCTCCGCCATGGCCCGCGGGGGCGGACCGGCGGACGGGGCTGATGAGTGAGCTCACGGGCAAGCAGAAGCGTTTTCTTCGCGGCCTGGGCCAGCGGCTCTCGCCGGCGGCGGTCGTGGGTAAGGGCGGGCTGTCCGACCGCGCCGTCGGCAATGTCGCTCATCTGCTGGCCGACCACGAACTGGTAAAGGTCCGACTGCCCGAAGGCCCGGTCCGAAAGGTCATCGCCACCGAACTCGCCCTCGCCGTCGATGCGGCGTGCGTGGGCGTGGTGGGAAGAACGGCCCTGCTCTATCGGCCCGGCGAGCTGCTCGCGCCGGACAGGCGCATCTCCCTGCCGTGAGCCCGTCGAACGGGCTGCCGCGATAGCCGCTCGTCCGCCCCGGCGACGCTCGGTCGGGTCGCCCCGCCGCTCCTGCCGCTGCGCACCCCCGCGCCCGGTCAATCGCCAGGCCGGCAGCGGGCGGCGCCGACTTTTTTCCCCGATGTTCGCGCAGGGACCTGCGCAGCCGGATGGCGCGCATACAATGTTGCAAGGTGAGGGCACGCCGATGGAAGGCGCCGCGACAGCCCGCCCGATTGGCTGGCGGCGGCCTGACGGCGCGAAAAGGCAGGGCAGGTGTGCCGAAGGACCGGGAGGGTACTTCGGTTGCCCTGCCTTTTACTATACCCATGCCTACAAGCGCCGGCAGGGCACTCGTAAGAATAGTGCTTGACATCTGTTGACCCGCGGGCGTATTATTGTGTTGAGTATTCCATGTCTGGCGGGACATGTGGGAGCATGGTTCCCCTCCGCCGGACGGCCCGGGCGGCAACCGGGCAGATTGGCAGTACGGCTAAGCGATGTCCGATCTATGGCGGCATTCGGCAGTGACCGGGAATGTTCTCCCATCAGACTTGCCAAGTTTCCTGGTTAGGGGACTGCATCAGCTCGGCCCGTGAATCAAGGAGTAGCAGCATGCCTAAAGGTACAGTGAAGTGGTTCAACAATGCCAAGGGCTTCGGTTTCGTCACAGCCGAAGACGGCACGGAAGCTTTCATTCACTACAGTGACATCGAATCCGAAGGGTTCAAGTCGCTGGAAGAAGGCGATCCGGTGGAGTTCGAGCTGACAGAAGGCACCAAAGGCCCCAAGGCGGTGAAGGTCCACAAGACCTAGCCACCCCGCCGGCCGGAAAGGCTGACAAGAAAACTGCGCCGTCCAGCAATGGTCGGCGCAGTCGTTATTTCCCGGGGGCCGGGCGACGACGGACCCGGCTGGGGGCTACTCTTGCGGCGCGGGGTCTTGTTCGGGCTGGTCGGGCTCGACGACCGGCGGGGAGGCCCCGGCGACGGGCTGGAACTTCACCGCGTCGGCGAACACGTGGCCGTCCGTGCCGGTCGTGCGGATTATGACGGCGCCGCCGGTTCCCTGGTTGAAGGTGAACTTGCCCAGGTGCAGCCACTGGCCTCCTGAGGTCCGCTGGTTGACCGTCACGGTCGTCGCGCCGCCCGCGTGGACTACCTCCACGGGCACGTTCGTGGCGGCGAAGTCCACCGCGGGGAAGTACATGTAGACGTCGTACTCGCCCGCTGCCGGCAGGTCCGGTATGAAGCCCACCGCGTTGGCGCCCTTGTTGGTGTTATTGTCGTGCAGCAGCGTCGCCCCGTGCGACGAGCCGTCCCAGGGGATCACCATCCATTCCCCCTCGCCGGCGATGTTCGCACCGTCGTCGTTGTCGATGACAATCGCGTCGGAAGCCGGCTGGGCGCCTTGGCCCTCGCCATCGCCCGCCTCGCCCGCTTCGTCCGGGACCGGCAGGGCGATCCGCTCCAGCACGGGAGCGACGAAGGCGAACTCGGCCTGGGCCTCGCGCATGATGGCCCTTCGCTCCCGCGGCAGCCGCTCGAGTCGGCGCTTGGCGGCATTGAGGTCCCTGCCAAGGCCGCGGATTTGCACCTTCAGCTCGCCGATCTTGGCGTAGATTTTGCTTTCTCTTTCGTAGAGGGCCTGAAGCGCCTCGGTGTTTGGGTCGTTCACTTCCTGCTGCCCGGCCCCGACGCCGCCTCCCGGCGTCGCGCCGCTGTCGGCGTCGCCGCCGCCTACGTTCTGGTTGCCGTTATCGTCGGAACTGGCGTCATGTATCCGCTGTCGTTCAGCCGCGATGGAGGCAAGCTCGCTGTTAAGCGAGTTCACTTCCGCCTCCAGTTCGACGCTCTTGGTCTTGATGGCCTCGATTTCGGCGGCGATCTCGGCCTCGGCTTCGGCGTAGGCGTTGAAGCCCGCCGACATGCGCTCGTACCCGCGCTGATAGGCGGCGTTGGCCCCCCAGCCCTCCTTGCCGGCGGCGACGGTCAGTGTGGCTGCATCGCTCAACACGGGCGCTTTGGGATCGTTGTCCAGGTAGGCCAGTAACTGACCCAGGTTCTCCATCGTCGGCTCATCACTGGCGCCGAGCTTGGCCGCCTCCGAGAGATGCTCGGCCGCCGGGCCGTAATCACCTTGGCGCGCCAGACAGTAGCCGAACACGCCTTGGGCGAAGGCGTTGCTGCCGTCGAGCTTCACCAGTTCCAGGACGGCCGAGTAGGCCAGGTCCGCACTGCCGAGCTCGACGAGCTTCTCGACGTAGGCGACTCGCAGCTCGACGCTCTTGCTCGCGTGCCTGGCCACGCCGGCGTATGCCTCGCTGGCGTCGCGGGCCCTCTCGGCGGCCCCGATCTGCTCAATGGCGGCGGCGATTTGCTCCTCGGTGGCGGAATTGGCGGCGTCATCGGCATCGGCGCGGCAGATGGAAGCCACCAACAACACGGCGATCAGCACCGGCAAGCCCAAACGGTAGAAGAAGTTGCTGTTCATGGGGACCACCTCTCTTAAGGTTGTCGACGCACGGAACTCACCAGGGCAGTCCGCCCCTTACCCGCCGTGCAGTTGATGATACTACCACATCCGGCGACGGATAGGAACAGAAGATTGTCCCGCAAGCCGGCCATTTGAGGCGGTTTTGGCAAAACCCATTGCATAGCCGGCGGGGAATGTGCAGAATGTCCTGTCCGGCGGTGTTTCGGTTTGCCCCCTGTCTGGCGCGAGCCGGACTGCGGGCTGGCGATTGTCGGGCGCGACTCGGCAGCCGCCGCCCGGCCGGGGAGATTCGATCACCAACAACAGCGACTTACGATAACGCCCCAAGGAGCAAAGACAATGTCTCGACGCAAGGTGATGATGGACGGCAACCAGGCCGTCACTCACGTGGCCCACAAGATCAACGAAGTGATCGCCATCTACCCGATCACGCCCTCCAGCTCGATGGGCGAGCACGCCGACGAGATGTCCGCCCGCGGCCAGACGAACGTCTGGGGCACGGTTCCGCTCGTCGTCGAGATGCAGTCCGAAGGCGGCGCAGCCGCGGCCGTGCATGGCGCGCTCCAGACCGGCTCACTCACGACGACCTTCACCGCCAGCCAGGGACTGCTGCTGATGATCCCGACGATGTACAAGCTGGCGGGCGAGTTGGCCAGCACGTGCTTTCACGTATCGGCCAGGTCGCTGGCGTGTCAGGCGCTTAGCATCTTCGGCGACCACAGCGACGTGATGGCCGTGCGGCAGACGGGCTTTGGCCTGCTGGCCTCGGGGAGCGTGCAGGAAGCGATGGACATGTCGCTGATCGGCTCGGCCGTCACGCTGGAGGCGCGCGTGCCGTTCGTGCACTTCTTCGAGGGCTTCCGCATCAGCCACGAGGTATCCAAAGTCGAGGAACTCACGCTCGACGACATGAAGGCGATGATCGACGACGAGCTCGTTCTGGCCCACCGCAGGAGGGGCATGAACCCCGAGCATCCGGTCCTCCGCGGCACGAGCCAGAACCCCGACGTGTACTTCCAGGGCCGGGAGTCCGTCACGCCCTACTACGAGGCGTGCCCCGCCATCGTCGCCAAGGCAATGGACAAGTTCGCGGGCCTGGTCGGTCGCCAGTACCGCCTGTTCGACTACGTGGGCTCGCCCGACGCTGAGCGGGTGATCGTCATGATGGGCAGCGGCGCCGGGGCCGCCGACGAGGCCATCGAAGCCCTTGTCGCCACCGGCGAGAAGGTCGGCATGGTGAAGGTCCGCCTGTACCGCCCCTTCAGCGTGGCTGACTTCGTGGCCGCCGTGCCGGCAAGCTGCAAGATCATCGCCACGCTGGACCGCACGAAAGAGCCCGGCTCCATCGGCGAGCCGCTCTACCAGGACTGCATCAACGCCTTCGTCGAGGCCGGTCGGGAGTTGAAGGTCGTCGGCGGAAGGTACGGGCTTTCCAGCAAGGAGTTCACGCCCGCGATGGTCAAGGCCGTCTTCGATAACCTCGCCGCAGCGACGCCCGCCAACCACTTCACCGTCGGCATCGACGACGACGTGTCGGGCAGCTCGCTCGACTTCGACCCGAGCTGGTCCACCGAGGGCGACGACGTTGTCCGGGCGATGTTCTACGGGCTGGGCTCCGACGGCACGGTCGGCGCCAACAAAAACTCCATCAAGATCATCGGCGAGAACACCGACAACTTCGCCCAGGGCTACTTCGTGTACGATTCGAAGAAGGCCGGCGCCGTAACGGTCAGCCACCTTCGCTTCGGCCCGCGGCCGATCCGCTCGACGTACCTTGTGACGCACGCGAACTTCGTCGCCTGCCACCAGTTCACGTTCCTCGAGCGGTACGACATGCTCGCCAACGCCGTCGAAGGTGCGACGTTCCTTCTCAACTGCCCCATGGAGCCGTCCGAGGCGTGGGACCACCTGCCCCGCGAGGTCCAGCAGGCGATCATCGACAAGAAGCTCAAGTTCTTCGCCATCAACGCCTACGACGTGGCCGACAAGACCGGCATGGGCGCACGGATCAACACGATCATGCAGACGTGCTTCTTCTACCTGTCGGGTATCCTGCCGCAGGACGAGGCCATCGCCGCCATCAAGGCCGCCATCAAGAAGACCTACGGCAAGAAGGGCGAGGAGGTCGTCAAGCAGAACTACGAAGCCGTCGACCAGGCAATCGCCCACCTGTCGGAAATCGACGTGCCCGCCAAGGCCACCAGCAAAATCAGCGTGCCGCCCGTCGTGCCGGCCGAAGCGCCCCAATTCGTCCAAGACGTCACCGCGACGATCATGGCCGGGCGCGGCGACGACCTGCCCGTCAGCAAGATAACCGACGACGGCACCTGGCCGACCGGCACGACCCAGTGGGAAAAGCGGAACATCGCGCTGCATATCCCCGAGTGGGACCCGGACGTGTGCATCCAGTGCGCCAAGTGCTCGATCGCCTGCCCGCACGCGGCGATTCGTGCGAAGGTTTACGACCCCGCCCTGCTGGACGGCGCGCCGGAGACCTTCAAGAGCATCGACGCCAAGGGCAAGGACTTCGCCGGCAGCAAGTGGACCATCCAGGTCGCCCCGGAAGATTGCACGGGCTGCGGAATGTGCGTGCAGGCATGCCCTGCCAAGAACAAGCAGGTCGAGGGCAGAAAGGCCATCAACATGGCCGACCAACTGCCCCTCCGCGAGACCGAAAGGGAGAACTACGCGTTCTTCCTGTCCCTGCCGGAGGCCGACCGAACGCAGCTTAAGCTTTCAACGATCAAGGGCAGCCAGTTGTGTCGACCGCTGTTCGAGTACTCAGGCGCGTGCGCAGGCTGCGGAGAAACGCCCTACGTCAAGCTGATGACGCAACTGTTCGGCGATCGGGCGATCATCGGCAACGCCACGGGCTGCTCGAGCATCTACGGCGGCAACCTGCCGACCACGCCGTACACGTCCAACGCGGACGGCCGCGGGCCCGCGTGGAATAACTCGCTGTTCGAAGACGCCGCGGAGTTCGCCTTCGGCTTCCGCCTGACGGTCGACAAGCAAATCGAATACGCCGTCGAGCTGGTCAAGGAGCTCAGCGGCGAAATCGGCGACGAGCTGGCCGGGGCGCTGCTGGCGGACGTCCGCGCGACCGACGAGCAAGGCATCGCCGATCAGCGGCGGCGTGTCGAGCAGCTCACGAGCAAGCTCGCCGGCAATGCCAACCCCCGCGTCCGGCAGTTGCTGTCGCTGGCTGACAAGCTCGTCCACAAGAGCATCTGGGCGTTCGGCGGCGACGGCTGGGCGTACGATATCGGCTACGGCGGGCTGGACCACGTGCTGGCGAGCGGCCGCGACATGAACGCGCTCGTGCTGGACACGCAGGTGTACTCCAACACCGGCGGGCAGTGCTCTAAGGCCACGCCGATCGGCGCCGTCGCCAAGTTCGCCGCCGGCGGCAAGCCCGTCGCCCGAAAAGACCTCGGCATGCTCGCTATGACGTACGGCAACATCTACGTCGCCCAGATCGCCATGGGCGCCTCCGACGTCCAGTCGGTGAAGGCCTTCCTGGAGGCCGACAGCTACCCCGGTTGCAGCCTGGTCATCGCCTACAGCCATTGCATCGCGCACGGGTTCAACCTGCGGGACGGTTTCGAGCACCAAAAGGCCGCCGTCGCCAGCGGCGCCTGGCCGCTGTTCCGCTTCGACCCACGTCTGGCCGAGACCGGCAAGAACCCCCTGCAACTGGACAGCAAAGCCCCGAGCATTCCGCTGGAAGAATACATCTACAATGAAACACGGTTCAAGATGCTCGCGGCGGCCGACCCTCAGCGGGCAAAGCAACTGCTCGCCCAGGGCCAGGAAGACGTCAACGCCCGCTGGAAGCTCTACGAGCACATGGCCGCGATGGACTACGGCAGCGGCGAGAGCGGACCCAAGCCGCAGCCCGAGGCCGCCGAGCAGTGCTCGTAGGCCGATCGCCCTGTCCGCCCGACGTAAGAACAGATTCGCGCTGCCGTAGAATACTCACAGTAGCGCACGGGCCCTTAGCTCAGTGGTTAGAGCAGTGGACTCATAATCCATTGGTCGAAGGTTCGAATCCTTCAGGGCCCATCCGCCGTCGCCAAAGGGCACGACCGGCGCATTTTCACCCGCATGGACGGCTCTACGATTCCTTCACGTCCGACTCAGGCCAGGGCGCGACAAGATTCAAGGT
>Ga0114919_10002988_pt1 | contig 13656 bp, 8 predicted proteins | sample BlataG_FD_88682 | JGI IMG/M metagenome (GOLD analysis project Ga0114919, IMG submission 88682) | Deep subsurface microbial communities from Black Sea to uncover new lineages of life (NeLLi) - Black_00105 metaG | ecosystem: Environmental > Aquatic > Marine > Oceanic > Sediment | place: Atlantic... | reverse complement strand
CTCTGGAGCGAGCTCGAGTAGTAACCATTGTTTGGTCCTTAGATCCAAACAGCAGTTCTTGCGTTAAAACGCGAATAATTGGGGTGATAGAGTAGATAGAGGATGCAGAACTACGTCCCTAGGCGATTTTTATTATTAAGGAAACCCCAGCGTGTTGTTCAGGCTTTCAAATTTTTTTGCCCGCTCCGAAAGTCGGGGAGCGCGACCGTCCTTCACATGTGTGCATTGCTCTCATGAGATCAGGCATGCAATTTGATTACACATATCAAAACTGCAACTCCTGTATGCCGGATTTATTAAATCATGCAGAAGACATCCAGAAGATTATTAGCACACAAGCATTTCCTGAGCTTGGCACTCGATGATTTGCATAGCTTAGCAACAAAATCCACATCAAACCAACTACTTAGCCTAAGAGCGTTCACATCCACGCACCACATATCCTCAGAACCATCACCCGCCACTTCCAATCCATCAATCACCACCACCGACGCTATCGACGATGACATTGACATCTCCCTCCCTCCCACATACCTCCGCCTCCCCAACCCAATTACCGCTCCCTACTCCATCACACCCAAACACATCTTTGCCATAATAGAACTCGCTGGAACTCAATTCAAAGTCACCCCCGATGACATCATCATCACTGAGAAACTCAAAGACGTCTCAGTCAACGACCGACTGCAGCTGGGTCGCGTCTTGCTCCTCGGCTCTGCCACTCAGACCATCATCGGTAGGCCATACGTCCCAGGAGCTATTGTTACAGCTGCAGTAGAGGAACAGTTTCTAGATGGTAAGGTTTATATATTCAAGAAGAGGAGGAGGAAGAATTCACAGAGATCACAGGGACACAGGCAGCAATTGACAACTATCAGGATAACGGATATAATAGGCATAGAAGAAGGAGAACGACTAGGAGGAGTAGATAGCAGTATTAGTAATAGTGACATGGAGGCTTCAACTGCTGTGTAGATATTACACCCCTTTTTTTTTCTTTTTCTTTTTTGTAAAAAAGATAAAGACACATCTCTCTTAGACAATTTATTAGCATTAAGACTTGATAACGAGTCTGGTATCAGTGGCATTCAAAGTGGACAATTTCAACATCCATCCAGCTGCAGCTGCCTTCTTCTCAAATAAGCCGTGTAATTCTTTACCATTCTTGGCTACATAATTTACTATCTCTTGTTCACCACCATTATTATTATTATTATTATTATTATTATTATTATTATTATTATCATCAACAGCTACTGCTGAGGAGGATGGGAAGACTGTTTTTTGTAGCTTGGATACTGGCTTTGGCAAGGTGGCAGCCGGTGGTATTGATTTACCACTACTATTGCTATTATTAATGCGAGTATTGCCTATAGTGCTATTTCTTTTAGACCCAGCAGCAGGCCAATTCCACCAACTTTTAGTCATCTCTTTATCTATCAAATACAACAATGCCAAGGCATCAATGGTCCCAGACAAGATTGCGTCACTATCCACTCCCTGTTTCAACAACAAGTAAGCCTTCTTTGTATCTGCCCTATATGTAATAGCGTAGCTTCTTCCTGGAAAAGTAGAAAGAGCCAGTGATAGTTCAGCTGGAGATGTGCATGCATCCTCCACTGTGGCTCCAATTACCACCCTCCCCCCGACTGGATCGGTCCAAGGAAGCAGCGGCTCCCTGGTATTAGTCTCTTCCAAACCGGGCACTCTACCTGTATCAAAAAACTTTCTAGTGGCATATGATAATCTAGCATGGTTGAGGTACGGAAGTACTACACTGTCCACTTCTTTTCTAGAAGCCAACAGGTAGCCAGCTGACAGGATGGCAAAAGTAGGGACCACAGGGAGGTTGAATTTGGCCAATAAAATGCCAAATGCAGTGCCAAAGACATCAGCCAAGTTGGCCACACTCTCTCCTTTAGCAGTAACATCTGCCAGGTTGTTTTGCCGAGCAAATGTTCTATAAATAGGAGCTCTAGTAGAAGAAGCAGCTACTGCAGCCAAGTTCTTTGCCAGGTTGGCAGTACAGGCCAAAGGGAGGAAGGCTGCTGGCGCCAGAGCGGTGGACAGCTCCAACGCCGCTCCTCCTTCCATCAATAAATCCCCGGCTAATCTAAATTGTTTGAGTTCTCCATCTAGTTTCTTGCCCCATCTAGCAAATAAAAACCTACCCATCCTTCCTGCACCATCTTTCACCACCCAGTTGATGGCTGCAGCACTCTCTCCAGCAAATTTCTGACCTACTCCCAGCGCTTTCAAGAGACTCTTGGTGGTGTATACGCTCATGGCTCCTCCGAAAAAGTACTGAACGCCTCTCCATCCCATGTATTTGGCATATTGGGGGGCTACAGAGTCAGGGAAGCCTTGAGGCAGTAGAAAGTCTGCAAAAACATCCCTCAGTTTGTGTTGATTGGACACTATTTCGTCAGAAATGTCGAATGCTTTGAGAGCTACCTTCTTCCTCCTATTCTTACTATTACTATTGCTAGATTTCTTTTGTGATGCTGGGCCTTCTTTACCTGTCATTAATGATGATGATGCTTGATGGTGGGTGCGATAAACTCGTCGTTTGCCTTTAGTATACTCGAGACAAATAACCCTTTCATCATCAGGAGGAGGGGCTAGAGTTGGTACCTGTTGATGCTGATGACGTACCAAATGGTTGTTGATCTTCTCTGCTGTAGAGGTAGCAGCTACAGCTATGAATTTGACCGGGTTGGCATTCTGTGCTGAAGATATGGCTCTTTGAAGGCCAGTGGAGATGCCAGCGAGAGGGGAGGCGTGTGACCGGCCGTCGAGAAGGGTGGCCAGATGGTGTTGGATGCCTGCAAAATGCGGGCGGCATTGGTAAGACATTTTGTTGATGTAATGAGATTATATATGCATTTTCATTGCTTACCTTGAAGATGGGGGTGTCGGGCTTGTTTTTCCATCACTTTTTTATGAAATCGTCTATATATAATTAGTCTTGTTATTCGGTGTGTAAATATCTTTTTTAAGAGTAAAGTCAGCTTGGATCCATCTAAATAGATGCTGACATTATAAATGACGTAATTCTGTAATTGGTTTTTGATACATTGGCTGTTTTTAAAACTCTTCCCCCAAATTCTGTATACCCCACTTGATGTTTGACTCTCCTCCCCTGCAAGGTGGAGGCTGCCTGAGCTACTGAGTGTTGGTCTGGCAAGTTCCAGCCTTTGACATTGCCATAAGCAGTCTTAAAATAGCTCCTAGAGGTCTATAGTTATGGTCAGTAAAGATGAGCTAAATTTGATGGTCTGCAACATCCTCTCCATCTCCTGGCAGAGTGAGCGGAGCGCCAGCTCCAACCGTTCATAGCGGTGCTACTTCAAGCCACAAGTTCCCTCTGATCACCCTGAGATCAAGCATTGCATTTCTATAATTCTACGGAACTTGATGTCAAATGAACATGTTTCATTCGATGAAACCAGGAGCCAGGCTGGGGAATTCAAATTGCAATCATCTCTGGATCCATCACCACCCTCATATACGTCTAGCAACATTATCCCACTGCAATCTGACGGATTACAGCACTCCACATAGACCTAATTCAAAACTAATATCGCACGCACAACAAAATCCATCCCCCACCTCTGATGACTTGGAAGTCGCCGTCTTCCGTTTCACCCTCGGCATTCCTGGCTTTGACGACGCCCTCGTCCCCCGAGTGGTAGGTGCAGCAGGGGCTGTCCTCCTCGCCATCAACCACTTCCTAGGCTTATCTTCATCCACCACTCCAGATGCCCAATTAAGAGCAGAAGTCATCGGCCTCTTCCTTGCAACAGTCGCCATCTTCACTCCCGCCATTGAAACCAGGCTGAGAGCGCTGGAGCCAGGGAGGGGAAGAGCAGCCTTGTCTGGCAATGTACCTGGATCTGCTGCATGCTTTGGTATTGACCCGAGTATAAAGGAAAGCTCTAAGAGAGAAGTGGCATGGGCTAGCTTTACTCTGTTAAAGAATGCCAACATATGTGGGTTACTGATTGTTCACAATGGAAGAGCAGTGGCAGCAAGAGGTCAACTTGCCTCTGATATTGTAGCAGCCTCTTCTACATCTGCATCTTCATCTGCTGAGGAGAAAAGTATAGATCTGCTTGATAAAATAACGAAATCGCTACCTCCACCATCATCATCATCTCCATCAGCTGGTTATTTCACTACTCAAGCAGATACTAGGAAACTAGGATTGTCCATTATTCCAGATGGATGCCAAGCGGCACTGATCCAACCCATTGGCCACAACAACAACAACAATAGTAGCTGGCTGTTGTTAGTTTGTGATAGAGAGCGTGCATTGAGTGGTAAGGAGAGAGCCTGGTCTGCTGCTGTGGCTGATAAGTTAGCAATGGCACTACTTCAATAGAGGGTATATGTTGGATTAATTGTGTTGGTAATTTTACAGTGTGTCTACCTATTAGAGAGTAATCACTTGCACAGTGATAGAAAAAAAAAAGATTCATCATCAAAAAACCATCATAAACTGTATGCATTGGCTATAAGAAGAAGAAAGTATACCACCACTGCATTGCCTTGCATTCACTCTCACATTATTATGTACCGTATATTAGTCTACATTGGAAAGAAAAGGGAAGGGGGGCACATAAAAATGTTTTGGCTAAATAAAAAGAAAATTTGCTACACCCTGCAATAAAGTATTGTCATCACGAGAGAGTACTCCCTCTCTTCTTCTCTTCTTCTCCTCCTCTTTCCCTCTACCTGAATGGATTGAAAACAGAGTTGAAGATGGATGATGTTCCTGCTCCTCCACTGATATCACCATCTTGTGGACTGGATCTAGCCAAACTCTCAGTATACCCAGCAGCAAACACAACACCACTGCTCTCTTGCTTTCGACGATACACCACAACACCAGCAGCCACCATGCCTACAACTGCAATGCATCCAATGACAATGCCAGCAATAGCACCTCCACTGAGACTCAGGCTGTCATCACTGCTACCACCGATATTAGTGGATTGGGCGGTATCTTCAGCATCGACATATGCAGAGCCTACAAAGAACATTCTCTCACCTTCTCCGCAAGATTGATTACTGCCATCTGCAGATAGGGAGATGCACTTGGTGTTTCTGTCAAGTAGTCCAGTGAGAACAAGTTCCGGGTTTTTAATTGATTTGATTGCCATAGAGGTGACTGATGATTCCAAGCTGCTATCTGCTGGGTACCTGTGCACCCAACGGAGTGTTCCATCATCACTGCTGAGTTGAGCGAGGTAAGCCATGCCCTGTGGAGCTCCTGGGATTGCTAGAGTGGCGCCAGCTGGCATTGATTTGACATCTAGGTTGGCTCCTGGGGCGGCAACACCAGCCACAAATACAGAGGCGCCACCATTGTTGATTGAAGCGAGTGCATCAGCAGTCTGTCCTCCAACTCCTTCCAAAGAAGTTTGCCACTTGGGCTGGAGGGTGGAAGCATGAAGAGCGATGACAACACCATTGGAAGCAGTGTCGGTGGTGATAGCAATGGGTGCTGCTGCTTGGTTTCCAACCTTGACGGCACCATTGTAGGTGGCTGAAAGCATCACAGACTGTCCGTTGGCTTGAAGAGAGGAGAGGAAAAAGGTGGGTACTCCATTGGAGGAGGAGGTAATGGCGGTGGGTTGAGCATCAGAGTCAATGGCTCCTCTGGAAGTAAGTCGGTAGACAACTGCACCAGCAGCATTGGCTGCAATAGGAACCTTCATATTGCCATCAAAGCTAAACTCTACTGGTCCATTGGCTGCTGCTGCAATGACTACACCTGAACCAAGCTCCCTTTTGGTGGTTGCAACCTTAACAGTGGTGATGCTGCTTGCTCTGCCATCAGTCACTGGTACATGTGTAACCCAAGCGACCGCTCCGCTTCTTGGCACAACAGAAGCAACAAACACACCAGCAGTGTCAGCTGGGGAGCTGATGGCATTGCTGAATAATGCTTCACTGCTGAAGATACCAGACACATAAGCTGCTTTGCCATCTACGTCAAAAGTGACATCGTATGCTGAGTCAGCGCCGGCTGCTCCTCCGAAAGATTTAGCCCAGATGACGCTGCCATCTTCAGCAGCAATGTAGGCTGCAAAAATATCGTAAGAACCAGAAGAACTAAAAGTGGTAGATTCAATTGTAAGAGTATCAGTATAAGTACCAACAATCATTAAATTATCATTAGCTGGGTCCACTGCAGCACCCGTAATGGCGAAAGCCTGCTCGCCAGTGGGGGTGGGGCTTTGAGCTTGGAGGTTGACGGCCCATTGAGCCTTGTTGACTGCATCCATCTTGTATACAAACATAGATTGGTTTTTAGCATCAAGGGAGGTACCGTCTACTTGTACTGTACCTTTGTCAACTTGGGCTACTGTGTAGATTGCTCCAGTAAGTTCATTGGCTGCGACGAGGGATTTGCGGACCCAACCTCCAGCTCCACCATTGACACCGACGTTGAATTTAATGCTGCTTTTTGTTTGTGTAACTGCGTCAAGAGCAGACAACTCTTCAAGTTGACGTGCTTCAAATGAGGCTACTAGGAGAGCAAGCAATAGAATGCCAATAAGGCCGTGACGAGCCATCCTGTAACTATCGGTTGGGCCAGATGAAAGGGAGGAGGGGGTTAGATCTTGTGGGGGGGATACTATGGGCGATAACTCTCGTCTTTATGCACTTTTTACTTCGTGTGATAGTCTGGTATGCAGACAAGCTGCATATATTGCCACACGCTGCCAGTAATCCAGAAGATCTTGGGCAGTTAGGATGCTGACATCCGTCAATTTTGTGACTGTTTCTAGGCTAATAGACGTCAATATCTACTTTAGTAATCTATTGATGGCATTTATATGCAATATTGCTCACCTATTGTATCTATTATGTAAGTGTATGCTTCAATGGGCTGATTTTCTGAGAAATCCAGCAAGATGTTGGGCCAGTTTGCTATAAATGAAGCTGTTATGAGTGCACCAAGAAGTCTGGAGTGTTTGATAGCGTTAAAATTGATAACGTTTGGTGAAAATATGGACTGACGCCACTGTTTTAAGGACACCTGAGGAGGCATCCGTTTGGGTTGCAACCAACGCTGTGCCGGCAGTTGAGAGAAGAGAAGGAGAGAGTTTCCTACAGAGCAAAGGAGCAACACACAGCCTCAAACTATATACGTCTATATTTTCAAACAAACAAAAAATCCAATTCAGCATTCCTTCCATTCTTTACATGAAAAGTTTTCAACAAATAAAACCCACACCTCTCTACCTTTCTTCTTTTTCCTCTACCTGCTTACTTCCCCTTCACCAACCAAGGCTCTCTTCACCCCCTCCTCCACCCTCTTCACCAACACCTCATCCCTCAACTCCCTCACCACCTCCCTCCCAAATGAATATACCAACATCTGCCTAGCTGTATTAACATCAATACCCCTCGTCTTCAGATAAAATAGCTCCTCTTCACTCAAATCCGACACAGTACACCCATGTGTACATTTAACATCGTCAGCAACAATCTGCAGATTAGGCTTCACATTCACTGTTGCTCTGTGTACCAGTAACAGATTCCTACTCAGTTGACCTGCGTCAGTCTTTTGAGCCAACTTTTCTACTTTAACATTGCCGTCAAACACTCCCCGGCCAGTGGCTGATGTCACTATACATTTATGTACTTGGTTGGCTTCTCCCCGGGGATGATTCATCCTCAGTTTGGAATGCAAGTCTTGCAACTGATTGTTCCCTGCCAACAGGAAATTTTTCATCACAGTCTGTGTCTCGCTGCCTAGTTGTTCAACATTCAGGTCGTGTCTGCTGAGTGTACCACCCAGACTGACCTCTGACAGTTCGTATCTGCTATTGGCGCCCTGGGCTACCAAGGTGGTCCTTGTGTGACACGTGGAGGGGCCTTCCATTTGGACGTAGCCGTGCCTTAGGGATGCGCCATCGTCTAATTCGATCTCTGCTACTGAGTTTGTAAAATAATCGACTACTACAGGAGATGTTCCGTTATTCTTATCATCAACCATCATTGGCGCAAATTCTTCTATCACTTCAGCTGATGCTCCCTCATCCAAAACTACCAGCAATCTTGGTACTGATAATGTAGCTCCAGTAGTTGTTGTAGTACTAGTAGTAGTAATAGCTAGATGGAGGAGGTGGATGGGACCCAAGGTGCAAGAGCCAGCAGGGAGATAGATGACGGTGCAGTCCTCAGTGAGAGCTCCATTGAGAGTAGCAAAAGGACCACCCCTGGCTCTTGATTGAGAACCCAGTGTTATTGATACTATAGAAGAGGGGGCTGTTGCAAGAGGGCCAATGTAAGAACCAGAGGGAAGGAGATCTGGGTTGGTGGTGGAGAGGGATGGGGAGGGGATGCCATCAACCAGGACGATGGTGGCAGCTGGGGTAGATTTGAGAGAAAAGGAGGCTTGGATGGTGGGAGGGTCTATAGAGGGTGGGGAGGATGGTCTGTGTAGAGTTGTTGATAGGAGAGGGGAGATGTCTGTGAAACGGAACTCTTCAACACGAGTTGTAGGCATGCGGAGGGTAGAGAGAGCGTCCAGAGAGGAGGCGCGGAGTTTGTCGAGAAGAGGGGTGGCCGGGGTAGTAGGAAGGGTTGTTTCTAATGTTTTGGCCACCCATTTGTCCTCTGATGTGACTTGAGACGCTACTGCTCTCACTGTGTATGCAGTTCTAGGCTTTATGGTGGTTCTAGGGTGGCTTGAGCACGATGACAAGTGTGCAATGTCCGATTTTAAACCGGTGAAGCCTGTGCATTGGAGGTACTTGGTTAATAATGGTATCCTGTGGTGATGAAGAGTAAGATTTATAACGTTATTGACGGCTTCAATGCTCACATTTTGTATACCCAAGCATCGTTGGATTACTTAATTGGTTCTATCTTTCGACTGTGTTTATTCAGATTGATGTATAGACTCTTTAGGAAATAGATATTGTAAAATTATCGATTGATTTGATGCTTTAGTGAACATTATCGTTTTTAAATGATCAAGAGGAGATGATGATTGGGAGATCTTCTTAATCCTTTCATTTAGCGGAATTTCCTGGTAATATACTCAAACCGTAAACTTCACCGCTTTTAATTACTAGTTGCACAATGCAAGCGATCAAAGCAATGAGACCAGCACAGAGATTACAATCCAAAACTCTGGACAAATCTTCTAGGCCATCTTCTGGGCCAACACCCTGTCTTCGGGCTAGAATTTCTTCCCAGCGCTCAGCCAACAATACCTCCAATAGCATCGACATTAGCAAACACTTCACAGCTGCCAGTCTCGCTTTAGCTGTCGGTCTTCCTCCACATGCCGCTTTCGCCGTCGACGAAGCCACCTCGGCTGCTGAAGCAGCAGCCGAGGCAGCCTCCTCTTCTTCTTCTGAAGGTCTTAGTCCCATCTTTTTAGCTGTTGCAGTCACCCCAGTTCTTGCCTACATCCTATTTAACGTATCAAGATCCACTGTCAACCCAAGAGCACAATTCTGGCCCGATTTCTTTTATATTCTTGTCTTTTGCTACGTCATCCTAAACATCTTCACCATTGTCGTCTTCAAGCAGAGAGTCTACTAAAGAAGTACATGTAACAACAATGTATATACACATGGATATTTTCCATCCACATTTCCAATCTCTCTTTCATTCTAAAACCATTCTGGCGGTCCACCAGGCCCCAGGGCTCTTACAGCCAAACCCAGCTCCAAAGCATCACTATTCCTAAGAGCGGTACTATCAACATTCCATAACTTTTTCAATTCTTTAACACCAATGTCTATATTTTCTACTCCTATAAATAGTAATTCAGGATCTTCTTGTATTAAGAAATCTATATCTGCCCCTTCCAACCCAGTATATAGTAGTTGAGATGCTTGTACTATGACTGACATCTGCTGTTGCCAACAACTCATCTCACCATTATCACCACCTTCTCTTGAAGAAGAAAAGAAAAATCTATCAGGGGCAAGACTGACCATTCTAGCTACATCAACACATGGAAGTACTGTTTTTAAAGCTACTATTCTGATGCTGACATCAGTAGGATCCATGACTGCTATACAGGGACAACAAAATAGCAGTTTCAAGACGCTCTGTCGAGATGTGAGCAGCAAAGTTTCCAGTCTTTGAATGACTGCTGGATCTGTTGTGTCTTCTAGGTGCTTCATTTGGTGATAGTCTGGTATTTTGGATGGGGATCTCCGCCTGAGGGCCAAGGCATTGTCCCTAAGTAGTTTGTTGAGTAGATTGCCGAGGGGATTGGTGCTGGAGGAGTGGGTTGAAGGTTTACCGATAGCAACCTTGTTGATCCATCGTAGAGACGAAACAATCCAGCCTCCTTGTGCGTTGTCACCATCGATATCAATAGAAGAGTATTCTGATGGGTCTTTGAGTTGTCTTTGTGCTTGATTTCTTACTGATCTGAGATTGTGTCTAGGATATACTTCTATGCGTCCTCTGAATCGACAATGAGTATGTATACAGTTCATCATGAATGAATCTTACAAAATAAACAATTCAGCTGAATGGGGTTGCCTGAATTGTATAAACCCAAGGCATTCAAGGAGACGCGGTGACATTCCCAACTTCAGCCCCATTTTTCCAGCTCAAAACCCTTCCATCCCAAGTTACTATTACATGATTGGAAGGAGGACTACACACGGCAATCCCAGCCTCCTGCCCAATTTATATCCCAAGTTACTATTACATTTTTAAATCACTAAAAAAAGAAACAATATACAAAACTATTATACATACATATCTAATGCTGAGACCATTGGATGCTCTTTAAATCAACCCCTTCCTGCACCATCTCCCACAGAGGACTCATCTCCCTCAGCTTCCTCACCCTCTCCACAGTCAACTCCACAGCCTTATCAACCTCATCCTCGGTACTAAACCTCCCAATACCAAACCGAATGCTAGTGTGCGCCATATCCTCCTCAACACCCAGGGCTCTCAGGACATAAGAAGGCTCCAGACTGGCACTGGTGCATGCGCTGCCACTTGATACTGCGACATCTTTTAGGCCCATCAACAGGGATTCTCCTTCTACATATGCAAATGATAGGTTGACATTGCCCCAATATCTATGTTGATCATCGCCATTCAGAGTTACGGCATCTAGTTGGCTGGTTATTCCATGTACAAGTCTATCTGCGAGTTTCTTTATATGTGCGGTATCCGCTGCCATTTCTTCCTTTGCCACTTGACAAGCAGTTCCCAATCCTACTACCAGTGGGGTGGGCACTGTTCCACTGCGTAGACCACGTTCCTGACCACCACCACTCATCTGAGCCTCCAGTCTCACTCTAGGACGACGCCTGACATACAGAGCTCCTACTCCCTTGGGGCCGTATACTTTATGTCCGCTGATGGACATGAGATCTATGTTCATTGCGTTGACATCAATGGGGATCTTCCCTATCCCCTGAGCTGCATCAGTATGGAACCATATTCCTTTTTCTCTACACATTTTACCTATCTCAGCCATTGGTTGGACAACACCGACCTCGTTGTTCACCATCATGACGGAAACGAGGGCTGTTTCATTGGGACGGATGGCGCCTGCAAGTTGTTGGAGGTCTATGAGGCCGTTACTCTTAACTGGGAGATAGGTGATGTCCCATCCTCTGGTGGAGAGGTGTCTACAAGAGTCTAGGACGCATTTGTGGTCAGTTTGGACAGTGATGATGTGGCGTTTCTTGTCTTTTAGGAAACCGGCGACACCCTTGATTGCCATGTTGTTGGATTCAGTAGCGCCGCTGGTGAAAATGATTTCCTTTGAATCTGCACCAATGAGAGAAGCTATTTGTTTTCTGGCAGTTTCTACTGCTTCTTCTGCCTCCCAGCCGTAGAGATGGGTGCGTGAGTGAGGGTTGCCATACTGCTCTGTCAAATAAGGGAGCATGGCGTCCATGACTCTGGGGTCGACTGGAGAAGTGGCTTGCACGTCGAGGTAGACTGGCGAGCCAGAGAGTTTAATGCCCTTGGCTTCGATAGAATCGTTGGTGGTGTCGTGTTCCTCTGATACTATTGCTTGCGGCTGGGCTGCAAATCCTCTAACACTTGTGGATGCAAGTGCAGGAGCAGCAAAGGCTGCTATATTCGACAGCCCGCGTTTAAATGCAAACTGCAATGCCATGTTGTATGTTTGTTTTGTAATTCGAGAACAATGTGTGGATTTATTCGATTTCAGAGATCGCTCCTTTAGTTTTTTTGGCTTCAATCCAAGTGTATAGTCTAGTTTGTCTATATAGAGCGTCAAATCGTCTTATATATGTTCAACTTATGATATAATTCTTGCTAAATTCCAGCATTATGACTCTGCTGAGTGTGTGGAAGGGTGAGGTCTTCAACGATGTTGCTCGAGTTCCCCTTCTGCAGAACGTTGCCTATCTATCCTTGACCCTCCAATGTATGAGCAACCTTTGCAGAAATACTTCTTGGGTTACCCTTGCCTGTCCTGTACAGGGTAATGGAAAGATGACTGCTTTGGTGGCATCCATTTATCTACCATGCATGGAGAAGGGAGAGAGGGGAGAGAGAGAACGTGCACCACTGTCGACAAGAAAGTTGCCGTCACTGTCCACCATCTGGATACACATTAGAATTCTGTTTGATTGATACATCAATTCGAGGTAGCTATCATGGAATCTGCAGAGACGTTACCCTCTTCTCCCTTAGATTCAGACCAACGTGACCATATTCCAGAGGAAAAAACTGCTGATCCCTCCATAAACCAACTCGATACTTTCACAGACGATGACCAAGACGACTTTGGAGACTTTGAAGACGGCGGTGATTTCCAAACAGCAGCTGACCCTTCTCCTGTCACCGCACCACTCCCATCTCCTAACAACAATAACCACACCTCATCCAATGACGACGACCTTCTCAACCTCAGCTTCCATGATTTCCAGCTCTCTGCCTCTCAAATACTCAGCGCCATTCAACTATCCCCTCTAACCAACTCATCGACATCGACATCTTCATTATTAGTACCACTCCACCAACTCGCAGCTCAAGCCCAACCACCATCACCATCCAAGACCACCAACAACAACAACAGGAGGAGGAGGAGGAGGTTGTCATGGCATGGATCAGATGCTGAGGCGCGTTTCTTGGAATTTCTTGGTCTAAAGAAACAAGGTGGTGGAATAATAACTCCCAATATTATGAATGGTGGTAGTAGATCAATGACAGCAGCATCAGTACCAGCATTTCCTGCTGTAGTTAAACCAGCAGAGAAGATGGAGGAGGAAGGCGAGGCAGACGCCAGCATCACAGCTCTACCAACATCACCACTCAGTACCACTGGTATAGATGAAAAAGAAAAGGAGAAGGACAAGGATGTAGAGGAATCAGTAGAAGAAGAGCTAGAGGATCATGAGTTCATTGACTTAGTAGTACAACAACAACAACAACAAGAGATGGTAGAAGAAGTAGAAGAGGAAGAAGCCTTCACTGAATTTGTAGCACAAGAAGAAGAGCCGCCACAGGTACAACAAGAGATGGTAGTAGAAGAAGAAGAAGAAGAGATTGTTGTTCATACAACGAAGGAGGAGGAGGAGGAGGAGGAGGAGGAGGAGGAGGAGGAGGAGGAGGAGCCACTACCACGTCCTGCAGTAGATATCGATATTGATAATGATAATGGTGGTT
>Ga0114919_10002986_pt1 | contig 13661 bp, 13 predicted proteins | sample BlataG_FD_88682 | JGI IMG/M metagenome (GOLD analysis project Ga0114919, IMG submission 88682) | Deep subsurface microbial communities from Black Sea to uncover new lineages of life (NeLLi) - Black_00105 metaG | ecosystem: Environmental > Aquatic > Marine > Oceanic > Sediment | place: Atlantic... | reverse complement strand
ATTGCATTTGACTGATAATGTCAAGGCCATTTATGTCATAATCTTTTATGTTTTTCTTTAGACGAATATCTGATAATGTTGCAAAATCAATTCCATGCGTGTCATAATAAATCGCATATGCTATAGCGTCAGCCCCATCATAAAATCTTATAGGAAAATTATCTGCTTCACCTATAGTATCTAATCCACATCTAATTTTTATTCCATATCTATTAGCATTATTGCCGTCATTGAAAAAAATAGCTGCATATCCAGAAGCAGTATCAACATTACTTATAAGTCCAGCTACTGTCAAATCACTTGTAAATCTACCATCCCCATTAACATCTAATTTGTATGAAGGTGATGCATCGTTTATTCCTACATTTCCATCTTCATCTATCCACATTCTGTCTGTAAGAACTCCTGTTGTGGGTATTCTCGTACTAAATTTTAAATACGCACCATCGGTAGTTGCTGCTCCTGCAAAAGCAGCAGAAATTGAAGCAAGACCACTACCACCAGCCCCTCCTTGAAAAAGCAAACTTCCCCCTACATTAGCAGCAACCGCTTGACTGTTACGAAGACTTGCTATATAGGGGATTCCTGCTGTAGTTTCTACTACTTGAAAAGTCTTTTCTGGACTTACTGTTCCTATTCCTACTTTTCCATCAGCATCAATCCTTACCCTTTCATTAGCAGCAGTAACAATACCTATTTCATTAGCGGCTGGTCTATATAATCCGTTATCTGTATCACTTCTAAAACTTATTGAAGGTAATGCTTCTGTACCTAATCCTGTGTATAACCTACCCAATGCATGAATATCTCTGGCAGCTATAAAATCGGTATAACGACTTGAGCTTTGAAACTTCCAACAATCACCACCTTGGAAAAGCATTACTCTTTCGGATGATCCCATGTCATATACCAAAGAAGATATCATTTGTTGGGATGCCCATTCTCCCGACACAGGTTTAACTTGATAACCAGTCAAATCATGACCATCATAAGTACTTGGAGCTGTAATCCATCTAAATCCTGGATATATACCAAGCCCTGCTTCAATAACTATTAATCCTCTGTAGTTAGTTTTACCTATATGAATATACCCAATGTCATGATCAAGAGCAACATTAATTAGTACAAACGTTGCTGCCTCTACGGTATTATCAATCCACGATTCTTCCCCAGATACATCTAATAAATAATAGCCATCAACTGCTTGAACAAGATAATCAGCAAGGTTACCCGCGTTAATTGTCAATGTTTTAAATGCAAAAGCATCAGCATAAGCTACATCTTCTAAGATTATTTGACCTGTTAAATAAACATTATCAGAATATAATCCATAACCAGGAGAAGCGGGAACATTTGCATAATTAGCTAAACTCGCTAAGTTACCAATCTGTACTTTAACATTTGCTTTACCAGCATCCCCAGTTAATGTCCAGTCTGCCCACGAGTCTATACCATCCATTATCCTTAAAAATGGATTACCAGAATCAACAGCACTCATATAAAGACTTGCATCCAGAGCAGAATTTGAAACATGACCAATAGCAACCATTTCATCACCAACTGCTAAAGCCCCAACATCAGCTGGTGCACCTGCCGTAGCTGCTAATGTAACATTGATTGCCGGAGTACCTGTAATTGAAGCAACTTGTCGTACTATTCTTTTAACAACAGTCGTCCTATTAAGGTCAAAGTCTTGAACCATAACAATAGCACCAACGGTGAATGGTAGAATATTATTACCTTCTGGATCTTCAAATGTCAATACTTCTGTAGATGGTGAACCAGATTTAGTTGCTATTTTACCACCACCAGCACCGATAATTAAACCACCACATTGATAGTGAAGTCTATTTAATATTAGTTCATATACTTCTAATCCGCCTGTAATTTTCATGTTACGAAATTCAGCATTACCAGCGTTTGTTATCTGCCAATTTGTACCTATTTGCCAACCTGAAGTAAATGAAAGATGTTGAACATTTGCATCTCCATACAAGTTATTTACAAATCTCCCAGTTCCATTAACATCTAATTTATAGGAAGGTGTATTATCATTAATACCTACATCTCCATTTGCAAGTATTGTAAACTTTTCTGCCCCACCGGAAACAAGAGTAAGTCGTTCAGTTGCAACAGCATGAACATATGAAATACCTCCTCTATATTCGGCATCACCAGTTATCCCATCTGCAAAATATAAAGCTCCTGTATTTGTTACGCCCCCTGCAATGGTAATTCCAGCATCACCAGCTTGATATATTACAAGATTATCTGCGCCTGAAAAATAATCCCCAGGACTTACTGTTCCTATTCCTACTTTTCCATCAGCAAGGATTGATATTAAATCCATAGTTGTTGTTGGAGCATCATCTTTATAATTTAATCTTATTCTCCCATCAAAAGATTGCCACTCAAACATTGGGTCATTAGGAAAACCGTTATCTTCTAATTGAATTGCAGCGGCAGTACTTCCCTGTATTAATATCTTTGCATCTGCCCCATTAATTTCTAAAAGTTGACCAGGAGTTGCTGTTCCTATTCCTAATCCTGTTGCTGTGAAAACAAGATTTGCATTTCCTTCTATGGTAGTTGGCCCTGTCCAGATAGCTAACCGATCATCTGCTGGATTTGCTCCAATGATTGCACGTGCTGTGATTTGAGTTTGAACATCTGAACTCACTCCGTGCAAATAACCCATTTCAGTTTGAGTAACTTCAGCTCGCCATGTATTTATTTCTGTCTCGGTATAATAAAGATTATTTAATTGACCTGCGTTAAGTTCAGTTTCTGTATAATATCTTGCGTCACCCCTCGTGTTGTTAAGATATTGTGAATGATCATCATCACCTAATCCCTCCAATTCTCCATGACTTGGCAAACCCGAAGCCTGAACATAACTCACACTCACCGAACTGCTGGCTTGCTCACCATCTATGGAATTCAGATTACCTCTGGAAATATCATTATAACTCTCCTGAGTTGTTAAAAGCTGAACAAGTTCCGCCGTGATAAAACCGTTTCTGAAATCCCGATCATAGGAAATAAATACGTAATTCTTGCTTAGAATTGTCAATATCCTGTCAAAATCAATATTGTGGTTACGATCAGAAATCTTTAGCCTCAGATAATTCTTATAGCTATATCGGTTGTCCAAAATGTACCTTGCGTATATATCCAGAAGACGTATATCCTCAGTATGCCCATAGGTACGCCATGTACTCGTGTTCACCCATCCGGCAGAATCAATCATTAGTAAAGCGCCCACCTCCGTCACCTGGCCGGTATCGGCAATTATAGTTTCAGTTTCAAAAGCTTCTATTCCCTGTCCAGACGTTTGTTGTTAGTATTCATCATATACTACTCCTGAAGATACTTCTCCTTCTGACAAATTTATGATTTTTGAAATACGAAACATTTTGAGTTTGAAGCTTGCAGTAGTCCATTGAGTAGGCCCAACGACTTGTTTAAACGATAACTTTACGCTATAATTCCCAGTAGTAACAACTTTCAATGCTTTAAACAAAGGGCTTTCATATGATGCCCAATTTTCCTTGATTACGAAAAAAACGTCTTCAGTAGTGGCATCAGGTCGGGTAATTGTAATTTTAACTTTTGGGGCTTTCAATGGAAATGGACTTGTATGGGAAAACAGAATGTGATCGAATGTTATTTTCAGAAAATCATTTTCTGTTACTTTAGCGACATTGAAATTGGCTGTTTCAATATATTCATCATATGTATTATCATCACTGGATAATGTAATTACTCCAGCAGCGACAGCTGATCCAACACTAAAATCAATAGTCCAGATTGCGGCGTTGTTCCAATCGTCAAGATCCATTCCAGTCACATTACCACCCAAGTCCTTGTTACGAAAAGTGATCTCGGCAGTTTTCAGTGGCCTTACCTTTTGTTGTTCAATGATCGGATCATATTTGTACCCTGTCAAGTCAAGGGTATTCGTTACCGTTGTGCGGCTCTGTTCAGTCAGGGTTGCCCAATCAAACAAGTAATGATGACCATTGCCTTCGTGATGACAAGTTATTTGGTATTTCTCTTTGCGTTGTTTAAACTTGACGTTGAAATCTTTCAGGACAGCCTCGATAACCTCCCAACAAGACATAAATTTCCGCTTACCTGTTTTCCATTCAAAAAATCGTCTGGTATCAATATATGCTTCCTTCAGGGCACAGTCCGTCGAAGCCTGGTAATCGTTTTCGTAAGTACCTAACTGTATTTGAAAATCAAACTCGATACCGGTCGGAGTAAGTGCCTCCTTCAGGATTGCAAGAATGGTCAGCGTATCATTAATAACTTCGCCATTCCCGAAGGGAACATTCTTTAAATCGGCAAGTGCGTCAGTAGCTGAAAGAGTAATTCGTACATAGGGTGGATCCTTTGAGAATTCTTTGCTTAGATTTTCAGGCTTCACGTATCCTTCAAATTCAAGGACACCTCCCACATAATACCTGACTTTATAATCTTTGTAATCGGATTCAAATAGGGTATCAAAAGTATCGACATCAGTCCTTGAAACGTTGAACGAAAATACAAGTTCCTGACCCTGAATAATAGTATTTTCAAAATCAGTTTTCGACCCGGTATGCCTCATCCGGACAGGGATGGCATCAGACTTTTCAATACGGGTAGCCCCACCAGAATATTCCAACAATAATAACTCTACCCTATGTAAAGTTCCGCCTATGTCATAATATTCATGGTAATATTCAACAGCGTAATCTATCATTTAAAAACTATTTGAATGTTTCCTATCCTGTTCTTTTACAATATAATGCATATCTTCTCCTATCATTTTCCATTCACCGATCAGGTTGACCACGATCGGTTGACGGTTCATTTTGTCAAGCGGGATAACTGCTTCTGTTCCTTTTTCTCCAATTATTGCCAGTGTTGGTTTGGTTACGATTCCGCCTTCTCCCATTTCTTTTGGGCCTTTTGATGCCCAATGTTTGATAAGTCCTCCTGCTATTATCAAAGCTAAACCGGCAGCAATTGCCGCAACCGGTTCTTCAAAAGCTTCTTTAAAGGCTTCCATAGCAGTACCATAAGCCATGATTGCAACTCCCATTTTTTGCAGAAAACTACCAAGCATCTTTCCCACTTTATTTAACCAACTTCCCATATCCTCTGCCCCTGTTATCATGCTTACAATTCCTTCACCAACAGCTATTAATCCCTGCTGTGCAATAGCTTGTAAATTTTCATTTAATATTCTACTGAGATCGCTTATATAATAAAATGATTCTGCCAGTTCGTTAGCAAAGGCAACATTTCTTTGCAATACTTCTGACATAGATACAAGGCCAGTATTGAGTTCTTCTGTTTCAATTCTAAAATCTTTTAAAATTTTTGTAACATTCTCCATTCTCTCAATAGCTTTGGGAGGAACAATTTTTGAAATTATATCTTCTTCTAATCCAGGTGGATCTCCGGCAATAAGTAAACTATCTATGAACTTTTGTAATTCAATTCGGGCATTTTCAATTCCTGTTTTCGTTTCTTCAAAGTTTTTTACACCTTGTTTACCTGCATATTCAGCAGCTTTTCCAGCACCTAAAAATGCTGATATTAATACAAATTTAAGCTTTTCAGTTCCTTTCAATCGCATCGCTTGTCTTTGTTCAATATCTTTAAGAGCCTGTTTTTCAAGTTCAATTAATGTTTCTTGAGCAGCTTTGACTTTTGCTTCCCGAAGTAATTCTTGTATATATTTCTTTTTGGCTTCTGTAGCGTTTTCTGTATTGATAGTTTCTGTACTGAGATTACCAAAATATTTTGGACTGATGCTATTTAACGTTTTAAGGGCTTCTTCACGTTTCTTTAATTCTCTATTTTCATCTTGAGCAACTCGGAATAATTGTTCAAGTTCGACCCGCTGTCTTATGGTACTTTCTGCTGCTTCAATCCCAAATTTACCTAAGCGTTCTTGAGCATCTGCTGCTTCTTTTGTTCTTTTGGCGTATACTACCAAGGCTGTTATTGCTATTGTTATTACTGTTGCTAATGCTATGAAAGGATTTTTCATCATAGCAATTGTTAAAACTTTAAACATCTTCACAGCCCCATATCCTACTTTAATTAATCCTGGCAAGACATTCCCTATTAACCACCCAAGTGCTATTGACAAAGGGCCTATCGCTGCAACCAAACCTGTGATACGTACAATCGTTTGACGTTGAGAATCATCCAGATTACGAAACCATTCAGTTAATTTCTGTATTTTTTCCGTTATTGATTTTAAAATAGGGATAACTTCTTTCGACACAGTTTTACCTAATATTGTGAGCGCTGTTTTAGCTGAAGTCATTGCCACATTGAATTTGTGTTTGGTGGTATCTGCTGCTGCCCCAAAAGCCTTCACTAACATATCTGTGGTAATACCCATTCTTCCAAACAGTGCAATATTGTCTTCAAGGTTTTCCCCCAGAATATCCAACACTCCAGATAAAGCCCGGATGTTTGGAAAGACCGTAGACATTGCCTCTTCTCCAAATTTTGCAGACAAATCCTTTATTTCCATAAGAGCAGCAAGTAAACCTTGTTCTCTTATGACTTTTCTAAAATAAGATGCGGAAGTTCCCATCGCTTTGAATCCTGCTTCCACTTGTTCCGTAGTAGTCCCCAATTCTTTAAGAAGTTCCGCCGATTGTTGACTTGGTTTTAACAATGAGGCTAAAATTTGCCGTAATTGCATAGATGCTGTAGCTGCACTCGTTCCTGTTCTGGTCATGGCAGCGATAGCTGCCCCTACTTCATTAAAAACCACACCCATATTAGAAGCGATTGGAAGCACCATCCCCATTGAAGCTGTCAATTCGGCTGCCTCTGCCTTTCCTTCCCGTACCGTGGCTACCATAATGTCCATAGCTTGTTCTGCATTCAACACTGCTGATCCATATGCATTCATAGCAGAAGTTGCTAAATCTGCAACTATTTTCGTCTCTCCCATTCCGGCAGCAGATGCCTTTGCAGACATTTCCAAAACTTCCATTGCTTCAGCCCCTCTAAGTCCGGCGGAAGTGACAAAAAATAAAGCGTCAGCTAATTCCTGAGGAGATTTAGCAAGCCGTGGAGCCATTTCTAAAATATCCTTACTCCATAAATTGACTTGTTCTTGAGCAACTCCAACCAAACCGACAATTTTGGACATGGAAGATTCAAAACCCATGTGCATTTTAAATGCAGCGCCTCCAACCAGTGCTAATGGAGCAGTCATATACATAGTCATACCACGTCCAAACTTCTTCATTGCAGCTCCAGTGACACGCAAACTTGCATTAATCCGAGTAACAGAAGCCTGCATTCTCGTTTCAAACTGACGCATACTACGTTCAGCCGCAACAAGCCCAGCCGTATTGACCCCCAAAGTTGCTACAAGATGACCAATATTCATCGCTTACGTTTTCTTGTTTTTAATCGTTCCATCCTTTCAATTCTTTTATTATGAGCGAGTGCTGTTGAAAGCATTATTCGCTTCATTTCCTCGACCGATTGTCTTTCCGGTTCCTTTATTTCATCATCCACTTTATCCCACTCTGGCATAAAATCTATTGGATTAGACATCTTTATACCCCTTTTACCCCAAACTGACCGGGCAATATTTACAACAGCCGAGGTTAAAGATGCTATCCTAAAATCAGCTCTCCACTCTCCAACCGGATCCAATCGATCATATGCCTCCCACTCACTTAATTGATATGAAGTCAACTCATCTAATAAATAATCTGGGTGAGCAAAACCTAACTCTTTACAGAGCCGGAACTGGAACTGGCGGCCTGGCCGCCGTCTAAGTTTTTTACTAAAGCTTCTTTATCCTCTTCAGTAATTGCGTTTAATCTTTGAGCAACATTCACAATCTTTTCCAACCGAAACGCACTCATGTTCTGACTCAACGTAGAAGCATCCTCCGGTCTTAGCAATGCCTTACCTTTTTCATCACAAAGGCAATTAACTACCAGCTTTGCCCTAAAATCTTCAAGATGCTTTATCGTAATAACCTCACCCTTTTTAGTCGTGTCGAAAGTATATAATGCTTTCTCAAAATTATCTCGTTCACGGCCCGTCATCTGACGGACGCATACGAACACACCATCACCCAAATCTATTTGGACGATTTCGAGCTTTTCCTTCTTCAATAAATGAGCTCTGTCTAAAAACAATTTCTTTTTTTCAGTCATGATTAACTTTTTTAATTGATTAATAATAAAAAACCCTTGATTAGGATTAATTTACTTTAAGCGCTACTCCCGGATCCGGAATTGATTGTAACTATCCCTTTAACTTGAATAGTAACATCCACCGTTATCTTATCATCGGGCACAATGGTTAACGGTAATTCAGTTACCAATCCTTCAAATTCAAAAGATGTTGCTTCGACATCGGCTAAAAAGATTTCATAATTCTGGATCGTATCACTTTCAAAATCATCATTAATAATTTCGTAAGTGTCGCGACTAAAGATCATTGAAAAAGTCCATGTACCTCCTTCACGAAACCCGCCAATAAAATCACGATATCCATCTGTTGAATCCAACGAAGTGACATCAATCGTTTCCCTACTCTTTCCCGGCCCGGTGATGTTCAAAACTTCGGCAATTTCCACCCAACCACTTGCTGGAGTCCATCTCCGAAGCGATGTTCCTACACCTGTTACTGCATTGCTCATAATTTACCTCCTTTGCAAATTAAAGTTAATAATAAATCGAACTCTGTTATTCTCATCCCAATCCAGCAAAGCTGGGCCGCTGGAACAATAAATAACAGTATATAATACTCCGTCTGATGACACTTCATTTGCCCGGCCATGTAACGAAGCCATTATATCATGTATCAAATTCCACCCTGTCAAATAACTTGTATTCCTTACCCGTATTTGAACAGATGGATAATAATAGACAGGATCCCCCTCATCTAACGTTAACAATGGCGGAAACCCCGGGGTGTCAAATATGGTAACACAATTCTTTGGTAATGTTGGCTCCCTGCCTATAAATAAGTCAGTGGCAAACGTTAAACCCAGCGAACTTTCCGCCTCAAGCATTTCCACTATATCTTTTGAACTTGGATTCATTTTATTTTTACATTAATTCGTATTGTTTCCAATGTCAATGCTTTGTTACGTTTCAAAGATGCTTCAAAAAATTTAGCTCCAGGTGATCCCCTTCTTGCCCCTTTCTTCGGTTGCCTAAAATTAGCTCCCAGCATTTCATGAACCCACATTGCATAATTAGCACTAAACCCCATCATCAATACAGGGCCTTGCGCAGAAGCTGCTTGAGCTAATGATCGGGTTTCGGCAATTGTAGAACTATGTTCCGATGCCATTTCAGTAGCATTTTCTCCTTTAAAATTCGGAGAACGTCCATCTTCTACTCCTTTTGCAGTTACCGTGAACCGACTCTGTCGTAAATTGCCTAAATCTATTGGAATAGTTGGGGCAGTCTTATCCATATCCCTATGAACAATTATAGATGCTTCAATCAATCCTTTTAAACTACGTCCTTTAATTTTAAGAATTTCTCTATTCAAATTACTTAAAACAATATCCATCCCTTTTATTCCGACTCCCGGTCTTACTGATCTCGGTATTCCTCCAACTATTGCCATTATAAATATGCCTTTCTTACAAATTGATTAATTGATCCTGCTGCTATCGACTTCTCAAACTTTATGATTTTATAAGCACCATCAACCCCCTCCGGATCATTGTCTGCATTGCTGGTTACATCCCCCAAATCGTCTAAATCACCCAAAAATAAATATCCTTCTTCAACCACATCCTGCGTTGTAAATACCTGGGCATTAGAAACCAACTCCTCCCCTTTCTTTCCCCCACCGAGCGTATTAATCACTTCAGTTTTCTCTTGCCAACGACAACTGATCTCAACAGGATCATTATGTGTCAATCCACCATATCCATCAGAAATCGGTGCACCCCAATAGACTGCCGTTTGCTTGCAAGTTCGTATCATAAAACTTTCAATCCCCATTGATCAAACATTTATTTATTTTCTTAATATAATTCCAAATATCATCCGCTGTCTGATAACCTACGGGAGTATCATCTTCAGGATACCACACTTCATAAATCCCATCTTTATCTGTAGATAAATTACGCCCTTTATGCCTAACTGATATTATCCCTGTACTCACTTTCATTTTACATTGAAAACCATCTATTTCATCATCAGGGAATTGATACGGTTCAAAAAGCATATCATCTTGCATAAATCCCATCACTCAAAACTTGTTACTGCGTACATACTCGCTGCCTTCTTGCCAATATTAGCCATCTTGCCGGTTATATCCAATTGCATCACCATCTGCCCGTATGGTGTGGATGATAAATTCTGCTTGAACTCTCCAGTATACTGTACCGAAGCATCACCGACTTTTTCCTTCGTCGTAGTGCGCCAAAGCGTTGATGCTATCATGTGAGCTGTAAACCATCGTTCTATTTCTTTTAATAAAGTAGCTCCAATAGTGGTATCTGTTCCAAGTATTTTTGTTACCAAAGCATTTGCCGCTGTAATAAAAGCAGTTATTACATAATCATCCAATGTACAACTATCCAATATCTCTTTAACTTCTGCTATTGATGTTCGTGCCATTGTTTTTCTCCTTTTTTTTCAATTTTACCAAAATTTCGACTTATTTTAAGCCTTTCTAAGCAATTATTTTATCATGTTTTATATACTAACATTAAGAAAAAAAGAAAATCCCTTAGAAACGTTTATATTAAGTAGTTAACTTGTTAATTATCAATGAATTAACTGTTTTTTACCCTTTTTTATCAATATTTAGAAATATTAAAAACTTATATCTTTGATTATCAATTAGTTATAAATCATATTAAGTAACTCCTTTAAACTTTTTTTTAAACTTTCTTAAAAAAAGTTAATTTATCCTCTCCCTTTGTCTAACATGCCACAGTAAAGGATCAATTAAATTAACCACTTCCTTGTTCCAAGACAACCCCAGCCATTCCAACGTTTCGTATATTTGCTGATAATCTCCGTGCACCATACGCTCAGGCCAAACTACCTTGCAGTTTAATCCTTCGGTCACCATTTCAACGAATCGTTCTATGTGCTGATGCACCCACCATAACCAACCGCCCTGTTCAGTATTTGCCTTAACCACTTTCTGATTATCTGCATCAATAAAAGCTGTCATAAATCCAGTCTTTAAACAGGATTGCACTATGTCACCTGTTCTACGGCGTACGATAATCCATTTTGCATTCGGAAAAGCATAATTCCATGTCTGCCATATCAAACACGATCTGGAATCCTTATACATCCATTGTCCTTTCTGATATCCTTCATTGATTATCACTTGTTCTACCTTTTGCCTCCAATTAACAGGAATGGATATATCATCCATGACCGGCAGAGGATATTGTCCTAACGAATCAGCCTTAATACTGTCAAAATAGGATTTAACAATTTCCTCTGAAATTCTATCATTTGTAAACATCCTTCGTTTTGACATTTCTCCACCAAAGGCGCCACACATGTTTATTGCTGCCGCAATCATGCTCGTACCGCTTCGTGAGCACCCTGTTATCAATATAGGCTGCTGCTTGATCATTTGTATTTATCATTAACCATATTTCTTTCGATCATGTGCTTCCTCTTGTCTGCTCCCCTGGACTTTTGCTTCGGATGTCTTCGATACCACGCCAAAGCAAATGGACAATATCCTATCTTCATACCATTATGCAAGCAACGTAAACTGAATTCGTATTCTTCACATCTGGTCAAGGCCTCATCGAAAGTGCCTATCTTCTCAAACACTTCCCGCCGATACATTATAGTCGCACTATGTATAGTGTTTTTCTTTATCAAATCCTGTATCGTAGGATGTGTTATCTTCGGTCGTCTAATAATTTTCTTACCGCTTTTATGCCACAAATCGATAGCATCACCATGTATAAAATCCACTTTTTGATCTTCCATCGCCTGGATGGAATCCCTGATACAATTCTCGGTTAACATATCGTCCTCATGAAGATACTTTATGTATTTACCCTCTGCCTGGTCTAAAACCTTGTTAAAATTATGTGGCCAACCACCTCCCCCTTGACTCACGATAAGCTGCACACCATTTGGAACGCTATTAATTGCATCTTGCAACCAGCCACGATCTACTTTGTATGGTATAATAACGGTTACTTTTACTCTATCAGCTTTTATATATTTATTAACCCATTCAATTCCTTCTGCTTTTGGGATACGTGGTTTGCCATGAAAACAAATCAAATCAGCATTTTTTGGGAGTTCTGTTAATAATCCTTTCTTCTTTCCCGGCTTGAAATCATGAATAGTATTCGTTAGATCCTGCCAGAAGGTATCCGGTATCATAACCTTCCACAAAAAAACATCCATCCTATTCCCTTTTGCCCTTGTTCTTTTCCATGCCCTCCATATTCTCTTGATTTTATTAGAATTAGCCGGTATCCAAACCAAACCTGTTGCCAATTTTCCTTTCTGGTAGAAATCTTCTAAAGTAATTAGCATAGATTGATCCTTAACTAATTCAAATATATTTTCCAATGAACTAATAATTGCAGTGTCCAAATCCACATACAGGAATGGTCTGTACTGTTCCATTTCAGGGCTATACAAAATCATCCGTGACCACGTACCCGGTAATTCATTCCTAAGTGGCATCAATTCAAAGTTTCCCAAATCATAATGCTCCGTTGCCTTATCCCAGAAACAAATAATACGAGGATGATTCTCTGATTTCCATTTATCGTTAATATGATAGGTGATCAATTCCACGTCCCGGAAACCAAATCCCTTCCCGTTCTTTAATACCAATACTATTGTCCTTTGCTCACTCATAAGTCATTTCTGTTATTATAAAATCCAAAGCCTTTTCATAATCTGTATCCATCATATCCCTTTTATAGCTATTATATCATGTTTTCCTTCCATTGTCAAAACATATCCCAAGGATTCCAAAAGATTTTTAACGAATCCCATTCCATTCTTACCATATAATTTAGATTTATTACCATACCTTTCAAAACAATTCTCGCCGAACGGCCAATCCTCATATTTAATTATATCAATGCTAATTTTATCAAAATCAATAGACTTTATAATCTCCGCATCATATCCTTCAGTATCAATCTGCAAAAAATGAATATCATTTATCTCATACTTTTCACACAATTTATTAAATGTCATGCTGGGCGCCCTCAGAACTTCAAAATCATTGCCCCAATCATCCATAGGCAACAAGCTAAAATTATGATTGTTGTAAGAAATCCCATTTATACTAACACCATTCTTCTTATTTTTAGGATAAACCAACGCCACTATACCTCTATTTTCCTCACGAGTAATTGCCACGTTCTCTAAAAAAACATTGTTTACCCTTTTGTAATTGCTCCGTATCCTATCATTCAACGCCGTATTAGGTTCAACTAAAATTACCTTGGATGGAAATACGTTCTTGACAATCTTGCTAAACTTGTCACATCCATTGTACGTTCCTACCTGAATCAAAACCTTATTTTCCTTTATCGTTATCATGTACTTGATTATTAATCCAAGAATATGTTTGCTCCAGACCTTTTCGTAAAGAATAGTTTGGTTTCCAATTCAACCTTTTATAAAGCAATCTAT
>Ga0114919_10002984_pt1 | contig 13664 bp, 16 predicted proteins | sample BlataG_FD_88682 | JGI IMG/M metagenome (GOLD analysis project Ga0114919, IMG submission 88682) | Deep subsurface microbial communities from Black Sea to uncover new lineages of life (NeLLi) - Black_00105 metaG | ecosystem: Environmental > Aquatic > Marine > Oceanic > Sediment | place: Atlantic... | reverse complement strand
TGCCTTCGCATATTCAATCAATTCAAAAAGGTCTTCTCGTAACAAAGGCTCTCCACCCGTGAACACTAATGACCTGATGCTTAGCGAGGCTATCTGGTCTATCAATGCCCGCCCCTCTTCTTTTGATAGTTCATCGTAAGACGCTTCTCCACCGAAAGCATGACAGTGGATGCACTTCAAGTTGCACTCGCCCGTCATTTCCCAGACTACGTGCGGATTCAGCCCGAAGCAGCATATCTGTTTTGCTCCGGCTCCTGCGTGGATAAGGTTTCTGACTTGAAATAGCCACGTAAGAAAAGCCCTCTTATTCCAGCCAACGAGCACCGCATATAGCAGAACCATAGCCAATTGCTTAAATAACAACTGCGGTGGGTTATAGAATGGTTTTATCTTTTTCCGTCTATTTTTTATCATCCTCACTAACATTTAAAGGTTTTTTCTTTGTAAAAGAAAAGTTTGTTTATGCTCACTTTCGTAGGTCTCGGATTATACGATGAGAAGGACGTAACCCTGAAAGGGTTAGAAGCGATAAGAGATGCGGACGTGGTGTATGCAGAATTTTACACCGCCCCCTTAGGCGGAAAAACGGTAGAAAGGATGGAGATGGCGTATGGCAAACGAATTTCTGTATTGGAGCGAGGCGACATAGAGGAAAATGCGGAGGAGACGATTTTAAAGATTGCAAAGAACCAAAAAGTGGTTTTACTTAGCGGTGGAGATGCGATGATTGCTACCACGCACGTTGATTTGCGGCTTAGAGCGATAGACATGGCTATTGATACGAGAATAATACATGCACCTTCCATTTCATCGGCAGTTGCCGGATTATGTGGGCTCCAGAGTTACAAGTTCGGTAAATCCGCAACGGTCGCTCCGCCTTACAAAGGGCTCATATCTGAAGTGCCATACGACACGGTAATGGCAAACAAAGAGCGTGGGCTGCATACTCTGCTATATCTCGATATTTCGATGCGTATAAAAGATGCGTTAAAGCTGTTGGAAGCGGTTGAGGAAAAAAGAAACGGGAAAGTGCTGAAAGAATCAGTAATTGTGGGGATAGCGAGAGCGGGGTCGGATATGCCGGTGGTGAAAGCAGATTATTTGGATGCGTTGAAGAGTTACGAATTCGGAGCGCTTCCGCATGTGATTGTCGTGCCGGGGGATTTGCATTTCCTGGAGAAGGAGGCGTTGGTGAAAATTGCACAGGCTCCTGCGTCTATTTGAGTTCTCTTTCGTTAATAAGGATGAACTTTTTTAGCTCCTGACATTTCTGATCACCATTTTAATAATTTCTTTTCTCTCTTAAATATGTTTGCCAAAAGCCCCAACCACTCCACACCCGATTAAAATAGGGTGCATCCCCGTTGTTTTGTTGTTTTTTCTGTCTTCATTTTGATTATTTCTTCAATAGTTCAATAAAATCATCTTTTGATAAATTAGCTTGCTGAAGAATGGATAAAAGAGTTCCTTTGGGAAGTTCTCTCCTTTTTGGTACAATAACAAGTAATTTACGCCCATTTTCATCAATTTTGTAAAGTGCCATGTGACTACCCTTACCACGCTTCGGCGCATACTCAAATCCACCTTTTTTCAACGCTTTGATTATATCGTCTGAAGAAACTACTGGCAGCTTCTTCCTGCGGTTACCTCAATTATAGAAGTAAATTTATGGGGAGATGTAAGAGCAGTTTCTACATCCACAATAAGCCCCAACTCTTTAGCGTTATCGAGATAAAGCTCTGCGGCTTCTTTCAAATTACTAAGTGCTTCTTCAGGTGTGTCTCCGCAACTTGCAACGCCCAACTCAGGACATTTTGAAACATATACACCTTCTTCTTCCCATACTGTAGCTGTTAAGCTAAATCTTTTCATAGAAACACCCTTTTAAACGTACATCATTTCTGGTATTTCTTCTTTAGTGGTTATTAACGCTCTGAATAGCGTAAGCATATTAAATATTTTCCTTGTCTCTTCATTAATTGAATCTTTTATGCTTTCCACGTTGATAATAATTAGTATTATCATAGGGACTATAAAAGCTTTTTGATTTTTTTCCTACATGGAAAAATATTTGATATAACAGTTCCATTTGTGAAATAAAGAAAGAAATCGAATGCTTCTAAAAGGGTTCAATCCGAGTCAACCCTCCACACCACAAACGTGTAAACTTTTTATACGGAGAAGTAAAACAATAAAATATGGAAAGAAGAAAGCGACCCTCGATATTTGATTTGATGGAAAAGTATATGGAGCAGATGGTCGAAGAGGCGAGAAGAGTGCCATTGCCATTTGAGGAGGAAATTTCGAGAAGGCTGAGGAAAGAGCCACAGGATATAGAAGAGTGGTTACGAGACCCGTTTGAAGAGATGACGAAGCGATTGGAAGGGGAATTGCCGGAGGAGTTCAAGGATTTTGTAACGGAGGAAGAGACGCCGGAGGGAAAAGTAAGACGATATGGTCCTTTCATCTACGGGTTCTCCTATACAAAGGAGCCGGGGAAGGAGCCGGAGATAAAAGAGTTCGGGAATATAAAACCGTCATACAAAAGAATAGAGCCGGTTCCAGGAGGCGAACGTGAGCCGTTGATAGACGTAATCGAGCAAAAGGATTCTTACGAAGTCGTAGCGGAATTGCCCGGTGTCGAGAAGAAGGATATAAAACTGCACGCTACCGAAGACTCGCTGGAAATAAGAACGGAAAACGACAGAAAGTTCTTCAAGAAAATACCCTTTGACATGCCTGTAAAACCGGAATCCTCAAAGGCAACTTATACAAACGGCGTGCTCAGCGTGAAGATAATAAAGAAAGAAGGGGAGAAGAAGACCATTATATCGTTGGATTGAGCGAAGGGAAGACATGGCGAAGGCGGTAGAAGAAGTAGACAAAAAATACTTTGAACCGATGGCAAAGAGTTTCAAAGTTATACCAAAAGCAGTAGTAGCCCTAATAAAATAACTTTTAAATATTGAAAATAGTATCTATTAAGTGGGTGTATAGAAATGAAATTCAATGTTATTATCAAAGAGGATTTAGAGGATGGGGGATACAATGTGAGCTGCCCGGCATTACCGGGATGCCATTCTCAAGGTGACACGATGGAAGAGGCATTGGAAAATATCAAAGATGCGATACGGGGATGTATGGAAGTTATTAATCAGAGAGTGCTGAAAGGGGTCGAAGAAAAAGCGATAGAAGTTGACTGTTGAAGAGTTTGTTGAGTTGCTATGATGGGAGGAGCAGTATTTGGACTTCAAAAAGAAAAAATAAAAAAAATTAATACGGTGGCATTCCACCCATCCCACCTGGCGGTGCTCCCCCAGCCGGTGGTGCCCCCTTCTTTGAGGAGATTACATCGTCTATCCTGAGTATCATCACGGCAGCATCTACTGCGGATTCCACCGATTGTCGCTTTGTCCTCAACGGCTCTATCACACCCCCTTGCCACATATCAACGATTTTCCCGGTATAAGCGTCCAAACCCGCATTCTTCTCACCGCGCTCATGCGCAGCTTTCAACTCCACCAACTTGTCTATCGGGTCGAGTCCGGAATTTTCAGCCAACGTCCGGGGTATTATTTCCATCGCCTCTGCGAACTTCTCCACCGCTAACTGCTCTCTCCCTTTTAACGACGCACTGTATTCTCTTACCCTCAGCGCCAATTCCGTTTCCACTGCTCCGCCACCTGCAACTGCTTTTCCATCCTCGATTATACAGCCTACTACACGAAGCATGTCATGTAAAGCGCGCTCAACTTCATCTACTACGTATTCCGTCCCGCCTCTTATCACAATGGATAACGCATGCGGATTCTCGCACTCTTCTATAAACAACATCTTGCCCCCTGCTATCTTCCTTTCCTCTACTAAGCCTGCATGCCCCAAATCACTTTTACTCAGCTCTTCCACGTTAGTCACTATTTTACCCCCGGTTGCTTTTTCCAATTTCTCCATATCGCTTTTCTTCGCTCTTCTTACCGCAACAACCCCATCCTTCGCAAGGTAATGCTGCACGAGGTCATCTATCCCCTTCTGGCATATCACGACATTCGCACCACTTTCTTTTATGCACTCCGCTATTCTTCGCATCGTTCTCTCCTCTTCCGCGAGGAACCCCTTTAGCTGGTCCGATGTCCTTATCTTTACTTCTGCACTCGTCTCTGTCTTCTTCACTTCCAGCGCTGCGTTAATCAATGCTATTTTCGCATCCTCTACTTTCCTTGGCATCCCCGGATGCACCACTTCTTTGTCTATCGCCATTCCCTGCACTAACTCAGTCCCGCCTATTCTTCCGCCCACTTTCTTCTCCACGCTTATATTATCCGTGTCAACCACTCTTTTTCCTTCGTGACCCGTTTCAGTTATTGCCTTAACCGCTTTTATTGCAATTTCCGCAAGGAAATCACGAGAATCCTCCGCGAATTTTCCGGTTATCGCGGTTCTTGCTATTTTCTTCAACTCCTCGTCATCCTCTATATCTATACCCGTAGCAATTTCATCCAGCACCTTTATCGCCCTTTCTGCCGCAAGTCTATATCCCAATGAGATTACTGAAGGGTGTAATTCCTGCTCCAATAGATCCTCAGCCTTCTTTAGCAGTTCTCCGCCTATTACAACCGCGGTTGTCGTGCCGTCACCCGCAACTTCGTCCACCGTTTTCGCAACTTCCACCATCATCTTCGCCGCGGGGCTCTCTATCTCCATCTCCTTGAGAATCGTCACACCGTCATTTGTTATCACTACGTCACCAAGGGCATCCACAAGCATCTTATCCATTCCTCGTGGTCCCAGAGTAGTGCGAACGGCAGAAGCAACTGCCTTCGCCGCATTTATGTTCGTGCTCTGCGCCTCTCTTCCTCTTGTTCTCTCGCTTCCTTCCTTCAACACTAATATTGGTATTCCACCTAACTGCCCTGCCATTTTTATATCTCCCTCATTTTTTAACTAACTAATCATACTCTTCTTCTACCTACTTTGAAACATATTCATATAAATATTTTGGAATTGACTGTTAAAGCTGGGGGTGCAAAAGTGGAAGGTGAAGTAAGTGAAGAGGGGGAGGAGAAAGAGAAGAGTATGAGACTGGTGATGAAGTTCGGAGGAGCTGCAGTTGCAGATGGTGGGAAGATAAAGGTAGTGGCAGATTTGATAAAGAAGTTCAAAGAAGAAGAAGAAGAAGAGCAGGGGAAAGAGAGAAACGAAATGGTCGTGGTGACCTCTGCAATTTTTAAGGTCACTGACATATTGCACGAAAGCGCAGCACGGGTAGCAAAAGAAGGAAACGTGGAAAAGGCAAAAGAATTCGTGAAGGAATTAAAAAAGAAGCATGAAGTAGCGGCGTCAGAGGCGATAGGCGATGAGCATGTGTTGAACGTGGTAAAGAAAGAGATAAGAGAAAGAGTGGGTGAGATGGAGAAAGCTTTGATTGGAATATCGCTTTTAGGCGAATTGACCGCGAGGTCGCTCGACTATATCGTCTCGTTCGGCGAAAGATTGGCAGCACCTATATTGGCGGGCACGTTACAATCAATAGGAATGGACGCTGTGCATCTTACCGGTGGTGACGCCGGGATAATAACGAACGAGGACTATGGCAATGCACAGTTAATGAGAGGCGCAGAAGAGACGATAAGAGCGAGAATTATGCCTTTATTGGACAATAATAAAATACCCGTCGTTAGCGGATATACCGGTGAAACGAAGAAAGGGATAATAACAACGCTGGGTAGAGGCGGCTCGGACTATACTGCTACCATAATTGGAGCGGCGATAGATGCCGACGAAGTATGGCTCTGGAAAGAGACCGAAGGGATAATGAGTGCGGACCCCAAGATAGTAAAGGATGCAAGAAAGATACCTTATATTTCATACGTGGAGGCGATGGAACTATCCTATTTCGGCGCTTCCGTCCTCCATCCGCGGGCGATAGAGCCTGCGATGTGGAAAAAAACACCGATTCGCGTGAAGAATTTGTTCAAGCCGGATGGCAAGGGCACACTTATTGGCAAGGAACCGGAGCATACAGAGAAGGCTGCTAAAGCCATTACTCTCATCGAAAACACTTCCATCATCAATATCGCGGGAACTGGCGTAAGGAGCATATCTGACCTCGCAGCACGTATATTCTCTGTCTTAGCCACTGAAAATGTGGACATCATAATGATAAGCCAGGGCTCCTCGGAAAGGACCATATCCATCGTTATAAATGGTGCACACCTGGAACGAGCTATTAATGCGATACGAAGCATAAATGCTGGCGGCAGCGTGGTCCGGGATTTTACGTCCAATAGTGACGTTTGCGCAATGGGTGTCGTTGGAGCTGGTATGCCAGGAACACCGGGAGTTGCAGGGAAAGTCTTTTCCGCCCTCGGTAACGGAGGAATAAGCGTGATAATGATCTCTCAGGGCAGTTCTGAGTTTAATATCTCTTTTGTGGTAAAAAAGGAAGATGCGTATAAGGCGGCACAGGCAATACACGACGTGTTTGAAATGGGGATGTGAAGCATTAAAGTAAAGTTTTAAAGAACATAACCTATTTATCTTATGCGGACATTGAATTTAATGATAAGGCGTAAAAAAGAGGGAAGTGGTGGATGATGGCAGAATCGAATAAGGCAAGCAATAAGAATGAGGAGGAAGGGGGAGGAACGGAAAGCGATTTGTTAGCAAGTGCAGAAATGAAAACAACCGAGGACGTGAAAGTTCCAAAGTTGCTGATAGACCAGGTGATAGGGCAGGAACGCGGCGTGGAGGTGATAAAGAAGTCGGCTAATCAGAGAAGACACGTGATGCTGATAGGCACGCCGGGCACCGGGAAGTCAATGCTTGCCCGTAGCATGGCGGAATTGCTGCCAAAGGAGGAATTGCAGGATCTTTTGGTGTATCCGAATGCAGAGGACAAAAACACCCCGAAGATAAGGATTGTTCCTCGCGGTAAAGGAAAAGAGATAGTAGATGCACAGAAGTTAGAAGTGAGAAAGCGCATTCAGATGCGAAGCACGTTTCTTATGTTCACTTTCTTCCTCATCATGGGCATTGGTTTTATTTATGCATTAAAAACGGACAGATTTGAGATGATTTTTTATTCAATAATTGCCGCTGCCGTTATGCTTTTAGTCTTCAGATGGATGATGCCGAAGGAGGAGGCGATGATGCCGAAGTTGCTTGTTACCAACGCTGGACGTGAGACTGCACCGTTCGTGGATGCAACAGGGGCGCATTCCGGCGCTTTGCTCGGTGACGTCCGGCATGACCCTTACCAGTCAGGCGGGTTGGAGACGCCAGCACACGATAGAGTAGAAGCGGGAGCTATCCACAAGGCGCATAAAGGCGTTCTTTTCATTGATGAGATAAACACGTTGAGGATAGAAGCGCAGCAAAACTTGCTCACGGCATTGCAGGAGAAGGAGTATTCAATAACGGGGCAATCGGAGAGAAGTGCAGGAGCTATGGTGAAAACCGACCCGGTTCCTTGTGATTTCGTCATGATCGCTGCTGGCAATCTGGATGCCGTAGCCGGTATGCATCCTGCTCTTCGTTCTCGAGTAAAGGGCTATGGATATGAAATATACATGAAAGATACGATGGACGATACCGAGGAGAATAGAAATAAGCTTATCAGGTTCATTGCCCAGGAGGTAGCGAAGGACAAAAAGATTCCTCATTTCGATAGAAGTGGAATAGAGGAGATATTAAGGGAAGCGAGGAGAAGATCGGGCAGAAAAGGGCATTTTACACTCATTTTACGGGACCTCGGCGGATTGGTGCGTGTGGCAGGGGATATTGCTCGCGCTGAAGGTGCCAAATATACGACGAGCGAGCATGTGATAAAAGCAAAAGCGATGGCAAAATCCGTGGAACAGCAAGTGGCTGATGAGTATCTGGAGCAGAAGAAGGATTATAAATTGTTCACCACCGAAGGGTTTGAGATAGGCAAGGTGAATGGACTCGCGGTAGTGGGTGATTCCGGTGTGATGCTACCCATAATCGCAGAGGTTACGCCTGCACAATCGAGAGAGGAAGGAAAGGTAATAGCGACCGGTAGATTGCAGGAAATAGCACAGGAAGCGGTGCAAAACGTCTCCGCGGTATTCAAGAAATTCACCGGGAAGGACATATCCACGAAAGACATTCACATTCAATTCGTAGGCACGCACGAAGGCGTAGAGGGTGATTCCGCCAGCATTTCCGTTGCTACTGCCGTTATTTCTTCTCTGGAGAACATCCCGGTGGACCAGAGTGTGGCGATGACTGGTTCTTTGTCCGTGCGAGGTGACGTGCTGCCCGTGGGGGGAATAACGCCGAAGGTGGAGGCAGCAGCGCAGGCAGGCATCAAAGAAGTATTGATTCCACAGGCAAACCTGAATGACGTGCTCATCGAAGACCGGTATAAGGATAAGGTGAAGATAATACCCGTGATGACAATAGAGGACGTGCTTGAACACGTTTTAGTGGGTAAACTGAAGAAGAAGTTCATAGAGAAGATAAAAACGTTCACAACGGGCGTGGAGAAGATTATTCCGGAGGGCGTTGTGGATAAACGTCTGATTCAGCAGTAAAACTTTCTCAAAATTTGTTTACCGCCGAGATCACGGAGAGCGCTGAGATGAGATAGATGATTTTCCAAACTCTCTGTGTTCTCTGCGGGCTCAGCGGTAAACTAAAATTCCAGAACCTCACTAATCCCCAACCGGTCTATAACGTCATAAAGAAGCTTCTGCTTGAAATTCGAGTATGCAACCTTGTTCGGAACCGCAATGGACACTTTTCGTTTTGATAACTCAGGATATGCCCCCGTAAACACAGCCTCCATTTTCCCTATCCAGCTCGGTATCTCCTCAGTTACAAAAACCACCGGCTGGTCTCTCCATTCTCTAACGTCATATCTCGACAAGCTATCAGTAACCACCAGATGAAGTGTCTCGCGCCTTACGTACATATCACCAGTAAGAAATAGAAAGCCATCATCCATAGCGAACCCGCTGAAATGCCCCTCGATAGTATCTATTTCTTCTTGCGTAAATTTAGTCCACTCAGCAAGTCCTGCTCTCCGCTCTTCCGTTCCTTTTTTCGCTTCCTCTACAAGTTCTCCTATCCACTCTTCAAGCATTTTGGTCACGGGCATCGCAGCGAGTTTCTCCGCTCTCCACGCTCTTACTCTTTCTTTTGCATCCTCTATTTTTCCCTCACTTTGGTATAACCCTAAGAATTCCCTTCTACGCTTTTTTCCATAAATGCACAGATTCTCCCTGATAACCTCCTCTTCTACGGAACGGAAAACCGAAGGTGAAAACATATCACACATGTCATTTTTTATAATCTCATATTGCGTGAACCCGGTAATTCCCTGTATAGACATTTTCAAAAGCAATTCAATCATTTTTATCGCCGCTTCATTTCCTTCTTTCACCGCTTTTTCAATGTATTTCGATAAATCGTGAGGTCCTTGTAAAAAGCTGGCTGCGGTATCCGCAAAAACCTTTTCATGTCCCGCAGGGCAAATATACTCGTCATAAGGACCTATTATTAAAACCCTTTTCCTTCTCAGTGATTTTAATAATTCCTTGCATTCTTTCTCCCTCTCCTTTCCTCGTAATGCCGTGAAGTTTTTCGTAAGTGCTTCTTCTGATGAACACCCTTCCAGTAGATAGACCAGCTTCAGTAATACTTCAACGTCCTCGTTTCTCTCTGCTATGCTTAAAACCAAATTTCTATATTCTTCCGGAGTCATTTTTTTCTTTTTCCTTTACCTTCTCATTCGCCCAATAACCTGTCCACGAACCATTCCGCATCGAACTTCTCCAGGTCCTCATATCCCTGCCCCATGCCTAAGAATAAAATGGGTTTAGAAGTGGAATGAGCGATGGAAATGGCAGCTCCGCCTTTCGCATCTATGTCAACCTTGGTAAGTATCGAGGCATCGATTCCTACGGTTTCGTCGAATTTCTTCGCTCTTTCCACCGCGTCGTTCCCGGCAACGGCTTCGTCCACAAATATCACGAGGGCGGGCTTTGTCACCCGGCATATCTTCTTCAACTGCTCCATGAGATTTACGGAGGTATGCATTCTTCCTGCGGTATCTGCCAGGACCACGTCTTTTCCATTCGCCTTCGCATATTTCATCGCATCATATACAACCGCCGCAGGGTCCGCACCATATTGATGCTTTATTACTTTTAGCCCCAAATTAGTTGCGTGCTTCTCTATCTGTTCTGTTGCGCCAGCTCTGTAAGTATCCGCGGATGCAATCACCACCGAATACCCCCACCCCAGTAACTTCTTCGCTACCTTTGCAATACTAGTTGTCTTTCCAGTCCCGTTCACGCCGACAAAAACGATATTTACGGGCTTATCACCCTTATCCACGAACTGCTCAAAATCGAGTTCCGCAACGTCAGCGGCACCGGCATCCACGGAAAAAACATTTAATAACGCATCTCTTACCGCTTCGTTTACCAATCTACCAGTATCCCCGCCCCATTTCTTCCTCTTCCCTACCAATTCTTCTCTCACACCGGAAATCAGCGCCTCCACCACGGATAATGCAACGTCGCTCTCCAGTAACGCCGTCTCCAAGTCCTGCAAAGGCTCCTTCAAATCTTTAGCATCTAAAATCGTCTCTCCTTCTAATATCGCCTTTCCCTTCTCTTTTACTTTCCTCTCGATGGTGTTAGAAAAGACCTTTAGCTTGTTCCTCAGCTTCTCAAACATTTTTGTTTTATCTTACAGCGCCCGTGCTGGATGCCGCCGCGATCTCTTGCAATCGTGCCTGTAATTTCTGTGCCTCCTGCTCCATCCTTTGTAATGTTCCAGTCATTTCACGCAGTGAATTCTCTAACTCCTCCTTATTTTCTTTAAGATACTCTATCGAAGAATCAGGGTTTTTTTCTGCACTTACTCCGCCACCTATTCTAACTATTATTTTATCAGTATCGCTGAGTGTAACGTAAACCGAGGAGTTAGCTCCTATTGGCACTATCAGCTCGTCTCCTGCTTTCATCTTCTTCAACTGCTTTATCGTCTGTATCGCCTTCTCATGCTCACCTATCGCCTGCCGGACAAACATCAATTCCTGCGATGCCGTCTCTGCTTGCGCCTGGTATTGTCGCAATTTTAAGACCAGCGATTGCGCTTCTGCTTGCTGCTTCATCTCTCCCTCAGTTACCTCTCTCTCCATCCCTCTTTCATTCATTTTTATCGCCCTTACCTTCAAGAATTATTACTTCTTTTTTACTCTTATAAAAATTAAGTAGGACTGGGTTAAATAGATATTATTAATGAAAATAAAAGGCAGGAGTATCTCAAAAGGAGTAGCCACCGGGAAAGCGTTAATTTCAAAGCAAACAATTTCATTCCTCGGTGCAGTGAACCCTACCACGGGCATTATCGTGGATAAATCACTTGACGTCTATGGAGAAGAGATAACGAATTGCGTTTTGATTTTTCCCGGTGGAAAAGGCTCAACCGTTGGCTCTTACGTGATATACCAGCTTAAAAAGCATGGAAAAAGCCCCTGTGCCATGATTAATCGCCGTGCAGATACGATAGTGGCAGTAGGGGCGATTATAGCTGAGATACCGGCTGTTGATTCGCTTGAGATTGACCCAATCGAAGACGAACTGATACGGGACGGGGAGGAGGTGCTTGTGAATGGAACCGAAGGCTACATTGAGTTACGATGAGGGAGAAGAAACGAAGAGAACATTGGAACGGCAGGGCTATCATTTTGTGGGAACGCAGAAGCATAGTGCGGTGAAAACGTGTTTGTGGCTGTGGAAATCAATAAGAGGCGAAGGAAATTGCTATAAGGGTAAATTTTACGGCATTTCCGCGCATAGGTGCGTCCAGATGACGCCTTCCATTTTCTGCAACCATAGATGTGTTCATTGTTGGCGTCCTCTTGAGGCGTTCAACATAAACATAGACACAGGAACGGAGACCGAGCTAAAGAAGCAGTCAATCGGTTGGGATTCTCCGGAAGAGATAGTAGAAGGGTGTATAAAAGAGCAAAAGAGGCTTATTTCCGGGTTTAAAGGCTCGCCTAAGACAAACAAAGATGCCTTTGCGGAAGCGGAGGTCCCAAAGCATGCCGCTATTTCGCTCATAGGTGAGCCTACTTTGTATCCTTATTTGAAGGAGCTTATACAGGAATTCCATTCGCAAGGCATGACCACTTTTGTGGTGACGAACGGCACGAATCCGGAAGTGCTGCGAGAAATAAGCCCTTCTCAGTTATATTTATCCTTGAATGCACCAGATGAAGCCATTTATAAAAAAGTTGCTCACGCTGACTACTGGTCTCGTATAAACGAATCGCTTGACGAACTGAGAAGGAAGAAAGGTAGAACGAGAACGGTGATACGGATTACTTGCATAGAGGAGCTGAATATGGTGAATCCCGATGGATATGCGGAATTGTTAAAAAGAGCGAATACTGATTTTGTCGAGGTAAAAGCGTATATGCACATCGGGTATTCAAGGAAAAGGTTGTCTCGTAATGCTATGCCGGCGCATTCGCGAGTGAAAGAATTTGCAGGTGAAATTGCAGACCGGTTGGCGTCTTCAGATTCTGAATATAAGATTGTGGATGAATCGGAGATAAGCCGGGTGGTTCTTATTTCAAACCTTTCTTCAGGAAAGAAAGCATTACCAACAACTTTTTATTAAGATTTAGTGTTTAGATTTTATACCACAGGATATTGAGCAATTACGTGAGTGATTATCAGTAAGCGAAGAAACAAAAAACGGAAGATTTAAGGGTGTTATTTTTTATTCCCCTCCTTTTATTTTTCGTATTCCTGCTCTCCCATATCCCCCGCCACCTGGCGTTTCAATAACCACTATATCGCCCTTCTCGATACGCATTGTAACTTTTGAAGGCAAATCTAACCGCCTCTTGTTCCTGACCAGATAGTTCTTCCCCGCTCTTCCATTTTCTCCAGCAAGCAATCCCTTTGGCTGGTGTTTTCTCCTTTCTGATTGAATAGAAAGAGCAGCATCGTCTGCCAACAGCTTAATAGCTCTTCTTATGCCCACCCCACCTCTGAACTTGCCTTTACCGCCGGAATCCGGAATCAGCTCATACCGCTCCACCTGCAATGGATATGAAAGCTCCAAAGCCTCTACCGGCGTATTTGCAGTGTTAGTCATGTGAGTGTGAATACCATTTTCGCCATCCTTATATGGCAATGCCCCCTGACCTCCGGCGATGGTTTCATAGTAGGTAAACCTTTTTCCGTTAGCATCACCTCCTATTACCACGTTGTTCATTGTGCCTTGCGACTGAGCAGGAATTTTGTGTGGCATAGCTTCATGTAGAGCAAGTAGCAGGACATCCACTATTCTTTGTGACGTCTCTACGTTACCACTGGAGACCGCTGCTGGAGGATTTGGATTCAGGATTGTGCCTTCAGGCACGTCAACGTTTACAGGTCTCATTGGGTGCATTACCTAATTTTTAGAGACAAGATAAAAAGATTTTAAAAAGCCTCTTACCCAATCCAAATTTATTTCTTGTGATTGCATACCCTTTCCATCGGAAGAGAGGGGTATTTAAGGATTCGTAGAGAATGGGCAAAGATATCGGATAAAAAATAGGAGGGAAAATAATAAGATGGCGACAGCATCTATCCCTATTTCGCCTCTTGATGAATTTGGAATAAAAATTG
>Ga0114919_10002983_pt1 | contig 13667 bp, 10 predicted proteins | sample BlataG_FD_88682 | JGI IMG/M metagenome (GOLD analysis project Ga0114919, IMG submission 88682) | Deep subsurface microbial communities from Black Sea to uncover new lineages of life (NeLLi) - Black_00105 metaG | ecosystem: Environmental > Aquatic > Marine > Oceanic > Sediment | place: Atlantic... | reverse complement strand
TTGACCGATTGGTCATGCGAGGTGTGCCTTTGAGCGGCGAAAGCCCGTAAAGCTTCTTTAGTTTTTCTACAACCGGCTCAAGACCGGCCGGGCAGATGTCAGATGTCAGATGTCAGATGTCAGAAATCAGATTGTCTGCTTTCTGTCCTCTTACTCCGTGTGAGAAGAGCAGGATTGCGGATTCCGGGCGTGTGCAAAATGCTCTGGCTTTATCGACTGATTAGGGGATTATGACTATTTGTAAAGTTCGGTGACGTGCCTGGACAGTAGTTATATTGGACGATACCGGAACAAGGTGTTTATGCAGGAGGTTTTTATATGCGAAGGCGTGACTTTCTAACGGCAGTTGCCGGAGCGGCTGGAACCGCTATCACCCTCGGCATGACAAACAATGTTAAGGGTATTGACCGCAATATAGACCAGGGTCGGGTCAGAGACTACCTGCGTTCACTGATGCCCACGCGGGAGCAGGTTAAAGATTTCATCAGCGGCCGGCAGGGTCCCGAAAAACTCAGCCAAAACCAGGGCTGGACGTTCGATTCCGAACTGGGGTGGATTCTCTGTGATTCTATCCGGACTCGCAGCGTAGATGGCTCCAAAGGCTTCTATAGCTATGAACAAGACGGGGCCCGCAAAGTTATCAGCTTCCCTGATAGAACCTGTCGTATCCATACTTATGGCGACAGCTTTACACACTGCGACCAGGTCAGTGACGGCGAGACCTGGCAGGAATATTTAGCGGCACATATACAAGAGCCTGTTCGTAACTATGGCGTCGGCGGCTACAGCGTCTACCAGGCCTATCGGCGTATGCTCAAGGTCGAGAAGAAAAAACCGGCGCAATACATTGTCCTTAACATCTGGGACGATGATCACTTTCGCAACTTAGACTCCTGGCGCTCCATCCGCTTCGGCCAACGCACGTCTTGCGGTTTCACCTTGCCTTATTTGCGCGTGAACGTACAGCAGGGCCGATGTGAGCAGGTTGAGAATTTGTGCCGTAAGCCACAGGATGTATATAAACTTTGCGACGAAGATTTTGTCCGGCAAACTTTCAGAGACGACCCGGTGCTGCAGGGCGTCTTGGCTATGCGGGCCGGCGGGAAAGTCTCAAAAGAGCTGGTCAAGGCGATTGCGCGGGACTCCGGAATACCTTACGAAGAGGTCGCTGCTCTCAAAGCAGACCAGCAGGTTAGAAAGATACACACTGAAGCTGCGCTCTACGCCACGAAGAACATTGTTACCTGGACCGAACAGTTTGTTAAACGGACCGGCAAAAAACTGATGGTTATACTCTCTTTTGGACGAGGTAACATTGCCAATGACTTGCGCGGCGTGCCGCGATTCGACCAAAGCTTTGTCGATTGGCTCAAAAACAAACACTACCCTGTCATTGATATGCGTGATTCTTTCAGGGCTGATTATAAACAGTTCAGGGTAGATATTAATACGTATCTCAAGCGATACTATATCGGCCATCACAATCCAGCCGGCAATTTCTTTACAGCATGGGCAATCAAGAATCGTGTGGTTGAATGGCTCGATCCGCTTCCCAGGCCTTATCGCTGAAAGGGCTAACCCTCAGCTTTCGCCTATGACTTCTGCATTTTCTTTCCCAGGGCCGCCAGGGTCAAATCAATGTCTTCGGCAGTAATACCGTAGTGGGTTACTGCTCTAATCTGGCTCGGCCCTATCTGCAATAACTTAATTCCCTTCTCTCCAAGAACTTTGACAAGCGTCTTTGCTGTCAGTTGCTCGCCGACCGGCTCGAAATAGATGATATTCGTTTGTGTACCTTCCCGGTTAATAGTTAGTCCCGGGATGCGGGCAATTCCTTCTGCCAAACGCCGGGCATTTGCATGGTCTTCAGTTATTCTATCCACCATTTGCTCTAAGGCCGTAATACCTGCTGCTGCGATTATACCGCACTGCCGCATCCCGCCCCCCAACACCTTACGGACTCGCCGGGCCTCGGTAATAAAATCACGAGAGCCGCATACTACAGAGCCGACCGGCGCTGAAAGCCCTTTTGAAAGGCAAAAGATAAGTGAATCGACGTTTCGAGTTAGTTTCTTGACGTCAACTCCTAAGGCCGCTGCCGCATTGAATATCCGGGCGCCGTCGAGGTGCACCAAAATACCTCTCTCTTTGGCCAATGCCGCCGCGGCATCGGTGTATTCAGGCGTAAGAGCAGAGCCGCCGCAGCGATTATGGGTATTTTCTAAACAGAGAAGCCGGGTACGGGGGAAATGCTCATTGTCGCCGCGAATAGCTGCCTCGATATCCGTCAACTGCATCGTACCGTCAGGTTGGTTGCGGACGGTGTGTGGATGTATTCCACCCAGCGCTGACATACCGCCGGCTTCGTAAAGGAACGTATGCGACTTGTCACCCAGAATCGCCTCTTCACCGCGTTTACACTGGGTAAGCAGGCACACTAAGTTTCCCATTGTCCCGCTGACGACCAGCATTGCCGCTTCTTTTCCCATACGCTCGGCAGCCATTCTCTCAAGACGGTTGGTTGTCGGGTCCTCGCCGAAAACATCATCGCCTAACTCAGCCCGATAAATGGCTTCCCGCATGGACGGCGTCGGCAAAGTAACAGTGTCACTGCGTAAGTCTATTATTTTCATCAGCTTTTCTCTGTGCAAAATATGGAAACTGAATTTGACATTAAAAGGTTAATTTGGCTCCAACGTCAAGCTCGTCATTCGCCAGAATACCATATTTTGTTAATAAAATAAACCTTTGCGAATATTTTCCACCGGTAATTGTTTTTTTTTATGTGATATACGTCAACGCATATTTTCTGTGACGGCAGTTCGGCGCTTTTGTGGTTCACCTTGCGTGCAATTCGTGTTATCATTGACCAGCGGCTCCAATGAGTCTCTAACAGGCGGTGTATGGAACCGTAGAAATAAGAGTAATGGTTCGACAGGCTCACCATCCTGAGCAAAGTCGAAGGATAGATAATTCTAAATAAGGGGCCTGAATATGAAGCGAATGATAAGACGCCGACTTTTCTTTTTAACCATTATGATTATCACCCTCGTCTGTTCTCAGCTTGTCCTCCTGGGGAGTCCTTACGGACTGCCGCAAGGCTCGAGGGCCTACCCGACAACCGGCAGGATTGTCAGACTTGAAAACGCTATAAACGAATTGCTCCCACCTGACGCCGCGATTGAGCTTCTGGCCTCAGGATTTGAATGGTCTGAAGGCCCGTTGTGGGTCAGTGATGCCGGCGGCGGTCATCTTCTATTCTCGGATATACCACGCAACTCTGTAATGAAATGGAAGGAAGGAGCGGGTATTAGTCTATTCATGAAACCTTCCGGTTATACCGGCGTTGCTGATTACGGCCGTGAGCCGGGAAGTAATGGCTTAGCGCTGGACCTTCAGGGACGCATCATCTTTTGTGAGCACGGTGACAGGCGCATTTCAAGACTGGAAAAAGAAGGCGGCAAGAAAACTCTTGTCGATAGTTACAAGGGAAAGCGTCTGAATAGTCCGAACGATGCCGCCGTCAAATCTAATGGTGACATTTATTTCACTGACCCACCTTATGGTTTGCCAAAGGGAGCAAGGGACCCCAGGCGGGAACTGGATTTCTGCGGCGTTTTTCGTCTTTCTGCCTCTGGTGAATTGACTCTGCTCACAAAAGAAATGACAAGGCCGAACGGAATTGCTTTTTCGCCGGACGAAAAGTTCCTGTATGTGGCACAATCTGATTCCGCGGACCCAATCATAAAGGCTTTCCCGGTCAAATCAGACGGCACCCTGGCCGGCGGAAAGGTTTTATACGACTTCAGACCTCTAATGCGTAAATATCCGGGTGGTCCTGATGGCCTAAAGGTCGATAAAGATGGAAACCTATTCGCCACCGGCCCCGGCGGGGTATACGTTATTACACCTAAGGGTAAGCTCTTGGGCCGAATTCATACCGGTAAACGCACAGCAAATTGCGCCTGGGGCGATGATGGCTCGGTTTTGTATATGACAACTGATGACGAGCTTTGCCGTATCAAAACAAGAACAAAGGGAGCTGATTTCAAAAACATGTGATACCAGCCGCCGAATTCACCATTAAATATGAGTTTCCGGCGTTCTGCACTGAATAGCGGTTGCAATAGGTCGAATATGTGGCGCCTGGTTGGCCACTGTAGAATATAAACGACTCTTACGTCACCGGCCCGTACCGTGGGCCCAGGCTTGGCGCCATCTTCTTGCCGAGTGCCAGTAATTCGGTGCGCTGCTTTTTAGAGAGCGGTGCGTATTTTTGGGCGAACTTCACATTCTGTATAGCCTGTTCGACCGTGTAGGGACCGACAACGGCCACGCTGACGCCGCCCAGGTCGAGCGCGTAGCCGAGGGCCTGTGGAAGATAGGCCGGCTCAGTTGCGCAGCCCACGTAGCCACTCCTGTGATTCCGGAAGCCACCCTTGATGCCGGCGTAGACCTTCATGGCCGCGCAGCCGACATTGCGTTTTCGTGCTTCGGGCAGGACCTTACTCTCGAAATCATAGATGTTTCTGTCTGCGTAATTCATCACGCACATGATAACATCAATTTGGTCTGTCTTAAGCATACGGACGAAATTTGCCGGCCGGTTGTGTCCTGAAATACCGATGAAACGGACCTTACCGGTTTCTTTCTGCTTAAGCAGGTAATTGAGGGCGCCGTCCTTTGCAAGGACACGGTCAATCTTTTTGCTGCCGATGCTGTGGATATGCACAAGGTCGGCGTGGTCGGTTTTTAGTCGGCGTAGTGATTCGCCCAGCGAACGTTCTGCTTCGGCTGCCGTGTGCGTTGAGACCTTTGTCGCAACAAAGAGCTTGTCACGACGTTTCGGTATTAGATGGCCCAATATCTCCTCGGCATTGCCGTATATTCGCGCGGTGTCCACATACGTAACACCACGGTCGATGACCTCGCCGAAGATGCGAATGCCTTCCTCAACACCTATGGGACCTTCGCCCACAGGCGCCGTGCCAAGACCAAGAATAGTAACCTTTTCTTTCGTCCGCCCAAGCACTCGTTTTGCCAGAGTCTGAACAGTTGGTTTGCTGGTTACTTCTTTGGATTCGGCTGCGAGGCCCGGCAGTGCAATGGCAGCGGTTGTGCCTGCAACGACATCTCCAAGGAACTTACGACGTGAGATTTTGTTGTGTGTGTCCATAATCTTTTTTCCTCAATATGTTTCTATTACTGACTTATTATACAGGGAAAATGCGTTCTTGAAAAATGAAATAAAAGTTTTTAGAGCTGATTTTCGTATTTGAAGTTATCAGCCGGATATTGACTTGCCATCGAAAAGGGGATTAGCTACAATACCGGGTAACGAGTATTTAACTTAAAGGCAAGCATTAAAGAACTAATGGAGGTATGCAAATGTCTGAAGAGATGATTGGAACGGTATCGGATTTCTTCGCCCACCCTGTAGTGGCCGCTATTGAGCTGACCGCGGCTTTAAACACAGGGGACAAAATCCACATTAAGGGCCATACGACAGACCTTGAGCTGATTATTGACTCAATGCAAATTAACAATGTACCGGTTGAAGAGGCCAAATCTGGAGACTCTATTGGAGTGAAGGTACCCGAGCGGGTAAGAACGGGCGATATGGTCTATAAGATTGTCGACTGAGTTGCACAACAGAATAGCTTGGTATCAAGTTCTGTCCGGACAGGTCGATTATTAGGAGAGTGCGCTATGTCCAAACAGCGTCTAAGCAGGCGGCGTTTTCTTGCCGCGACAGCAACAACTGCCGCCGTCACCATTGTACCGAGGCATGTTTTGGGAGGGAAGCGGAGTACTCCACCCAGCGAGAAACTAAATATCGCAGGTATTGGTATCGGGGGTATGGGTAAAAGTAATCTGCGGCAGCTGGAGAGCGAGAACATCGTGGCCCTGTGCGACGTGGACCACAACTACGCAGCCCAAACATTCAAGAGGTATCCCAAAGCAAAGGTCTATACCGATTTCCGGAAAATGCTGGACAAACAAAAAGACATTGATGCCGTAGTGATTGCCACGCCGGACCATACACACGCGGTTATCTCAATGGAAGCGATGCGGAGGGGAAAGCACGTTTACTGCCAGAAGCCGCTGACACACGACGTTTATGAATCGCGTATGCTGGCAAAGACGGCGAAAGAGACCGGCGTCACAACACAAATGGGTATTCAGGGACATTCGGGCGAGGGTATCCGCCTGATTAGTGAGTGGATCTGGGGCGGTGCCATCGGCGAGGTCCGCGAGGTCGATGCCTGGTGCAGTTTGTCTTATTATCCCTTTGGTCATACGTGGTGGAGCTCCAGGTGGAGCAGGCGTCCCAAGGAAACGCCGCCGGTCCCATCAACACTGGATTGGGAACTATGGTTAGGCCCCGCGCCCGAGCGTCCTTATCATCCGGCGTACCATCCGGGTGTGTGGCGCTGCTGGTGGGATTTCGGCTGCGGGATGATGGGAGACCGTGGTGCTCACACTCTGGATCCGGTCTTTTGGGCATTAAAGCTGGGACATCCGACAAGTGTGGAGGCCACCTCGCTGGACCTGAATCCCGATACGCATCCGGTAGCATCTATTGTTACCTACCGATTTCCCGCCCGTGGTGATTTGCCGCCGGTCAAGCTGACATGGTATGATGGTCTTCGCCCGCCCCGGCCGATAGAGCTCGAACACGGCAGACGCTTGGGCAATGTGGAGGGCGGTGCGCTTTTCAAAGGCAGCAGCGGCAAGCTCATGGCCGGTGTTTACGGGGAAGGGCCCCGGCTGATACCTGAGGGCAGGATGAAAGAGTACAAACAGCCTGAGAAATCCATCCCAAGAGTAAAAGGCTCGCATGAGCAGGATTGGGTGCGGGCATGCAAAAGTGGCCGACCAGCGGGAGCGGATTTTGAGTATTCCGGCCTTTTGACCGAAGTATGCTTGCTTGGAAATGTGGCCAGGCGAGTTGATGCCAATATCGAATGGGACGCAGAAAATATGAAGGCAACAAATCTGCCGGAGGCCGACAAATACATTCGCACTCCATATCGAAAAGGCTGGACCTTATAAATGAGCTAACCCCGCGTCTCCTGGAAAATTTTATTACGAGTACCCTATGGAAGGAAAACATTTTCTCAAAGTTGGTATTAGCGTCTCACTCGGTGTCCTAATTAGCATCAGTGCATTTGCCGGCGGGACTAAACGGCCAAAAGGCTGGACAAGAGTGGGAGAGCTTGACCCAAAGCCAAAACGTATTTCCGATGAATTTCCGCTGTCCGACCAAGGCAATAAGGGACATTGGAAAGAATATGAAGTGATGAGCGATGAATTTGACGACTCAGAACTTGACGGCGGCAAGTGGTTTCCCACAAATCCTCGGTGGCTGGGAAGACAGCCGGCATATTTTTATCACGACAATGTCAAGGTCAGCAATGGGAAATTGCATCTGACCATGAGAAAGCAGGAAGTCCCGGAGATGCCCAGGGATAAAGGTTACCACACATACACGTCCGCTGCGGTTCAAAGCAAAACTAAGGTCAAATACGGATATTTTGAAGTCAAATGCAAGCCGATGAAATCTCACGGCTCCAGCTCTTTTTGGTTCTATGACAACACACCGGACTTTTGGACGGAAATCGATGTGTTTGAAATCGGCGGGGCGGCCCACGGGTTTGAAAAGAAATACAATATGAACGTGCATGTCTTTAGAACACATACTGAGAAGAAGCATTGGTCAATGCATGGAGAATGGATTGCACCTTCAAATCTGGCAGATGATTATCACGTATACGGACTGGAATGGGACAGGGAGAAAGTCAAATGGTACTTTGACGGAGTGCTTGTCAGGTGGGTGGAAAATACACACTGGCATCAACCTCTCACGTTGAATTTCGACAGCGAAACTATGCCTAAGTGGTTTGGCCTGCCCAAAGATAGCGACCTGCCGTCCACGTACAGCATTGAATATGTGAGAGCCTGGAAGAAAGAGACAACACCAAATAGCTGTGCCGGAGCTACCTATGAGATCTATCCGGCCACCGTTGATTCACAGGAAGAATTTGAACGTCTGGCAAATTCGCTTAAGCCGGGTGATGAGCTGGTCTTGCACAGGGGAGTCTATTCACAAAACGGCCGCCGGGCTGTTACTGCCAAAGGTACTCATACTCGGCCCATTCTTATTCGGGCCGCGGAAGAAGAAAAGCCGCTGCTTACCCGTCCAGCCGACAACATTGATAAGCACAACAACATCGAGTTCGTCGATTGCTCGTACCTGATTGTTCGAGGTCTGCGTTTTCAAGGCGGCAGCTCCGGTGTCCGGTTTGTCCGGGGTCACCACATCACCTTTGAAGAATGTGAAATCTTCGAGACCGGCAACAACGCACTCACGATGAACAGCGGAAATTGTGACGCCTTCATAATTCGCAGGAACCATATTCATCATACAGGCTTGAGCCAATCAGGCCATACTGAGGGAGAAGGGATGTATATTGGTGTCCATAACGGTTCGCGTATAACTACCAATACTCTGGTAGAAGGCAATTATATCCATCATTTGCGCAGTACCAGCAACGGTGGAAACGATGGCATCGAAATCAAGTTTGGCTCTTATGGTAATACGGTCAGGGATAACGTTATCCACGATACGAACATTGGCCGGCAATATCCTGGTATCTTCGTATATGGCGGTGGCCCCAGGGTCAATATCGTTGAGGGCAATGTCATCTGGAAGGCCGGAGAAGGTATCCAGGTAGTCTCTGATGCTGTTGTGCGAAATAACATCATTTTCGATTGTTCGGCAACTGGCGTAACAGCCGCTCCACACGCCGCTGTGCCTCAGATGCGCAATGTCAAGATTGTCAATAATACCATTGTCAATCACCCCAGAGGTGTCCTTATTCGATGGTCTAAGGCAAGTAACATGGTCTTCGCTAATAACGCCATTTATTGTCCCGGCTCCACGGCGATTGATGCATCCGGAATCAGCAAAGGCGAGTTCGCCGCCAATTATATCGCGGGCCGTTTGGTTGGCGCAGCGATTGATAACTCTCGTTTTTACGATGGCGGAAGCATTTCGGCGGCTTTTGTAGGGCCTGACAAAAAGAACTATTGGCCCAAACAAGGTTCTGTGCTAATCAATCATGCCAATCCGACTTTTGCACCAAAGCTGGATTTTAACAAGACTATCAGAAAACCTCCTTTTGATGTCGGCGCTTATGAATCCGAAGGGCACATTAAAAATCCCGGCCGGCCGGATTTCTTCAGTCCGTTATGGTCTATTTCCTCTGATTCCGGATAATGGGCGTGGCCCTGGCTGAGTCGGCGACACTGACGCCGAGATAGTAGCTGGTCACCGGCGATTGCTCGTAGCCCATGGACCGGTGCGCCACTTCCGCGCGATAGACCGGGTCCTGCATCAGGCAGACGCGCCGGTCGCTCGCAGGGATGGTCGTCGTGTGGATCCGCAGCTCACCGGCCAAGACGGTGATGAGTTCCTCTCGCCAGTCGCCGAGGATGTCGGCCATCATAATAATTTTGCCCTCGATGCCGGAAGTGAGTGTCGGGCCCTTGTACTTGACGATGGTGAGGGAACCGCCTCGAACGAATCTGCTGCGACCCAACGTGCCGCGTCCGGGACCGCCGCGGCCAAACGTCTCCCGCAGAAGGTCGGCGTCCCAGAATAGCCAGTTCCTGCAGCCGGGGACGTCTTCTCGCCGGCCAAGCCGATTGCCGTCGGCGCTGAATAAGTAGCGGTCGGACGAGCCGCCTTTGGGGTCTTCGGTCGCAAAACATTCCAGACCGGGCAGCGACGGGTCGATGTCGGCGACCATCCCGTCACCCACGTGATAGGTGCGCTGACCGATGCTCCAGATGGTCTTTCCTGTCCTGGCGTCGACCAGGCAAACACCCATCCCGTCATCGTGCCACGGCTCGATGGCGTAGAAGATTTCCATACCGGGCCGGGTTGGGTCCACGTCGGTCACAAAGCATTTGTCGGGGTGGCCCAGGCCGACCGAATACAGGCACGTGCCGTTGTCGTCCAGCACGGCCGAGCCCAGGATGACCTCATCTCGGCCGTCCCCGTCTACGTCGGCCGAGTGCATGCCGTGTGCCCCCTGGCTGCGGATGATAGGGGTCTCATCATCGCCTTCCCAGTGCCACAGCCGCTTGAGTTTGCGGTTGTGATACTGGTAGGCGTCGACCATCATCAGTTTGTAAGTACCGCGCTTCACCAGCAGGCACGGGGTCTTGCCGTCCAGGTAGGCCATGCCCATTTGGTTACGGTTGGTCCGGTTGTAATCGCCCAGGCGCGGGTCTCGCGGCGGCCAGTCGGTGCGTGCGAATTCGGCGCCGGTCATGCCGTCAAGGAGCGAGCACCACTCCGGTCCCTTCCGCACGCGCCCGTCGGGTTCGCGCGCGTCCTCGGGACCGGTCTTGACGGCCACCTCGGCCTTGCCGTCACCGTCAAAATCGTAAACCACGTAAGGCGAATACCAGATGCCCGGTTCGATGCCCAGCCCCAGGTCCTTGCGCCACAGGAACGTGCCGTTGCTCAGGTACGCTTCAAGTTTGTAGGTGAGTCCGCTTCTATTGGGTCTGCCGGCCGGGTCAATACCCTGGCTCGGCTGCTTTATCACAAAATCATACGTCCCGTCGCCGTTGAGGTCGGCAACGGCGATCCTCTGGGGTCTGTAATCGCCCTGGAACTTGATGGACGAGTAGTACGTCTTGTCCCTGGCGTCCACTTTCAGCAATGCCTTCTCCGAAGGCTCAAGCTCTTTACCCGCCAGCACCGGCCTGACCCAGTAGGTGCTCCGGCGCCCAGGGGCCGGCTGTTCGTCGATAAAGTCGGTGGTGGCGGCCACAGGCTCCTTGTTCAGCATCACCGGACCGCCGCCCTCGATTGAGCGGTAGACGTTGAAAGCCGTTCCCTTGGCATCGCTCTTGAGCAGGCGCCAGCCTAAGTAGACTTGACCCTTTTTGTTCGGCATGGCCAACATTCCGCGATTGAGTTTTTCCTCGACGCGCTGTTTGGCCCAGCCTGATACTTTGGGCTTGTCCTTGTGCTTCGGAATGAGCGCAGGAACCTGGTAAGCTCGCTCTCTTGGGTCTTGGGCGTATGCTGTGGAAGCGATTGTGCGAAACAACATAACAATAAGCAGGATTCTTATAATCATGGTTCATCGCTTTCTATAGATTAGAACCCGTACCGTACAAGAATTTATATGCATCTGATATTGCTGCTCTAAGCCGGGCCAATTCAATATTGTATTATGTATTTGGCCTTACGTATGAGGTGCGATGAGTATCCTTTGCCCCTTTAGAAATCTTAACTTCCACTCTCAAATTCCTCTTTGTAGAATTTCTAACGGCGCTGGGATTTCTAACAAAGTTTACGCTTTATTGGCGGCTATGTAGGCCTTTAAGAAGCTGTCCGAATATATCTGCTTGTTCATCAGCATCTCTGTAGTAGCTACCACATTAACAAGTTTTTCGTCGAGAACATCGACTATTGCCGAGTCCAGGCCGTGTGACATGGCCACCGCCAGGAAGATGCGATTTATCAGGCTCCTTTTGCTTGTGCCTTGAGAGATATTCGATAAACCTACCGTCGTATGCGGCGCAGGGTCAGATAAATATTTTATCTGGCCCATCGCGGCAAGGATGTTGCCGGCCTGAACCTGGGCGTTTGGCACATTAACCGGCAGAACAATAGGGTCGATGAATAACCGCCGCGTGTCAAATCCTTTCTCCATCGCTTTTTGTACGATTTCCGCAGCTATTGCCACGCGGGTATCAATATCCTGAGGCACGCCGTTTTTGTCCATGGTAAGGGCGATAATGCTTGCTTTCGGACCGGCCTGCTTTGCCATTTCTATGTGTTTATCGAGTATCTCTTCATCGTTTTTCTTATTCAACGGTGTGGAATTCAGGATAAGGCCGGGCTCGGAATTAACAACCTTTAATCCCGCCGTGAGGACGTCGGGTTTTTGAGAATCCAGGCATAAAGGCGTAGAGCATGTTTCCTGGATGGTTTCAACCAGCCACTGCATAGTTCCTTCCTGGTCTGCGGCGGCCGTGCCGACATTGACATCAAGATAAGTGGCGCCTGCATCGGTTTGCCTTTTGGCCAGCTCGCCAATGACCTGCTTGTTTTTGTCTGCAATAGCCTGCTTAACATCGGTAAACATCCCGTTAATTCGTTCTCCGATTAGTATCATAACAGTCTCCTTTTCTTGAGTTCTTCCACCCCGCACCAATTGCATATTCACTCGGCGGCCCACGCTTTTAGTAAATGTCGGAGTTTGAGCGCAAGTCCAATTGGTGCGGGGTTAATCCTTTTTCCAGATTTGATTGATGAAGTTCTTAACGGCAGCAACGGCTCGCGGATGTCGCATACGGATTATGTCGACGCCGGCCTGCAGCAGACAGATTGCAGTAGTAGCTTCCCACATTGGACCTCGGCCTTGAACGTCTCCCCAGCCGGGGGCGTCCTCGAGTTTGCTCTCTTTTGCACGCCACGACTCATAGCCCACATCACAGATAGCAGGCATTGACATCATTTTATCACCGCCAAGTGCGGCCAAACGCTGGCGCTCCTGAATCGAATAGGCATACTCAATCCCGTAGCCTAATGCTCCTGTGGCCTGAAATGTTACTATCTTCTCGAGCGGAAAGCCCATATCAGAAGCCAGGATATTGACCTGCTTGGCAATGTTGATGTCCAAAGGTGCATGAGTGATAAGGTGATGGCCGTCAGCCAGGGCAATGGCCGTCAGGGCCTTGTAATTGTCCTCTGTAACAGTACCTATCAGGGCGTTTTCTCCCTTGGCGGCCTCACTTACCTTCGGCATAATCTGATTATCTTTCTCGTCGTTTCCGCAGCCCCACAGCACAAGGGGGACACCAACGGCCTTCAACACTTCCTCGGTAACCTTGACGGCATGAGCGGCATCTAAATCTGCCTTGTCGGGGTGGATGCCTTCGAATTTTACGCAGATAAGGTCTGCTCCGAATTGCTCTATGCACTTTTTGGCCCAGTCGGTGGGGCTGTCCAGGACGTCTTGATAGTGTTGAGCCAGGATGTCCGGCCAATCATCCGGCCTGTTGTCGAGAACGTCCATAGCGATGACCGGTTTCTCACCGGCTTCTTCTATAGAGCCGCCATAGACGACGTTACGTGCTCCTCCAATGGTTACTGTTGAGGTTCGAGTGCCGCCGTTGTCTTTAGTCGCGCCGAGTGTAACCTTATTCACCGAGCTGGTAAAGCTCTCTTTAACTTCAGGAGCTGGCATTTGAAATCCTCCAAGAATAACTTTAAGTTTTTAGCTTGAGTTTTTACTTAACTGAAAATTGCGGTTTAGTTTACATTCGAGTATTTTGCGCACCGCCGAAAGTGCGGCACTACTTTCTTCGAGGTCGAAGATTGTTTGTCCCTGCATTGAGGCTTCAAATATGTTTTTGTCGTCGGGTACATAGCCGAATGTTTCTATCTCGTCCACATTTTTACTGCTTTCTGTTCTGTTCCATATAACGCCGATTTTTTTTACGGATATCGGCAGCCCTTTAGCAAGCTCAGAAATCCTCCGGGTGGTAAGGACGCCCATAGCGGTTGGTTCAGCTACGATGCACAGCAGGTCAACATTATTAGTTGTTCGGCGGGACAGGTGCTCCATTCCCGC
>Ga0114919_10002982_pt1 | contig 13667 bp, 17 predicted proteins | sample BlataG_FD_88682 | JGI IMG/M metagenome (GOLD analysis project Ga0114919, IMG submission 88682) | Deep subsurface microbial communities from Black Sea to uncover new lineages of life (NeLLi) - Black_00105 metaG | ecosystem: Environmental > Aquatic > Marine > Oceanic > Sediment | place: Atlantic... | reverse complement strand
TGAAGATTGGGTGTGGGAACTAGGGGTGGGCGGGGGGGAGGGGGAGTAAGGGGAGGGGGGGGGGGGGGGGGGGGGGGGGGGGTATTGTTGGTTTTACATTTGTTGTTTGAAAGAAATGCAATTCTTGTTAAAGATATTTCAGAAGGTTAAGTTTTCAGTCCCTTTTTTCTCTGTAAAATCGCTACTATATCTTTCCTCCATTCTTGTTCTTATTTTTCCCTCCACCACCACCATTACTAGTGTTACTATTCTCAGAAGTGGAAAGACTGCTGCTATAACTCAAATATCCCGTCCACAGCACACCACAGCACGACATGTATAAAACCTGCTGAGGCAAAGGAATCAATACAAAATTAACACTGGCAGCTGGCACCCAGAACTTCCATCCATTGAACAAGGTAGGTAGAAAGTCTTGTTTGACTTTAGCTGGGAGCTGGTTGAGTTGGTTTTGGAAGAGGAGGTTCCAGGCAAAGATGCCAGAGATGACGAGAGGGGCGAGGGCTAGTTGATTCAAGACGACTTTGGAGAGGAATGATTTGACTGCTCTGCCTGGGAAGGTGCGGTCTAGAGCTCTGTACCAGAAGTGTTGGTAGGGGCCGTAGAAGAAGAGGCCAAAGGAGCCCATGCGAGCGGCCCTGGCAAGGTCGTAGCTCGTCTCCTGTGGAAAGAGAAAGAGGGGCGGTGTGGGACAATGGAACTGATTGGGAATTGGGACTCAGATACCATATCAGCATATTAGGGTTGATGGCTTACCTGTTTGGATCTATTGGTCATTACTTGTGCCATTACATCACCTAGAAGGGATAAGGAGCCTGAAGTGAGGCCCGCTTTCAACACAGCTGATGCTTGAGATGGAGGAGCTGTACTTGCTGTGCCTCCAGATGCAGAGCTATGCGAACGGATATTCCGCTTCAAGTTAGAACCGAAACGGAGGTTGAAGTTCCGCAAGGAAACAATGAAGCCTGTCATAGTCACAAACTGCTCAAAATCACCAACAACTCCTTTTAAATGATCTAATACTATAGCTTGCAGAATACAATTCCAATTATTTACTGTACAATACACAAGTTATCAAAACATCTGTACACCTCCACTATAAAACTGTAGAGTATCTACCAAAAAACTCACAACTCATCGTGGAATTGATTGGGAATTGGGTGCACTGCAGTTTCCGACATCGCTCCACCCCCCCTTCCCATCATCATCTCTTCCCTCTTCCTCATCTCAACCTCTGCAGCCCCACCCCTCCCTTCCATCCCTTCAAACATCCTTCCTCCAGTTCTCAATGGTATAAATCTCCCACTCCCCATCCCAATATTATCTTCACCAATCTTAGCTCCAACCAACATCTCCCCATCATGCCACACCACCCTCCCTCTACTAATAGTCGTCGTCACCTTCCCCTTTACCTTCTTCCCTTCATACACATTAGTATCCATCCTGGCATAGTGATGACTCCCCACCCCTAGTGTATGTTCTATAGTAGGATCTAACAGAATGATATCTGCATCTGAACCTTCGGCAATCAACGCTTTCTGGGGATAAATATTGAATACTTGAGCTGGACGTGTACTGGTCACTCTAACGAAGTCACTCCGTGTCAATAGCCCTCCTCCTGCTCCTCCAGTATTATTATTCTGACTACCAACCATCTCATGCCATAAGACATGCATTCTTTCTTCTATTCCATTCACTCCATTAGGAATCTTTCTAAAATCTCCCTTCCCCGCTGCTTTCTGAGTTGAATTAAAAGGAGCGTGATCTGTGCCTATTATTTCCAAGATCCCACCTGCTACTGATTTTCTCAAGCTGTCTGCATGGCCTGGCCCCCTCAGAGGGGGGCTCATAATCATACTGGAAGCTAGTGTGAAGTTGGAGGACCATGTGGGGAGATCATTCAGAGCCAATGCTGATGTCACTGTTTCCCCAATCACCCGGGTGGCCCCTCTCTTCTTGGCTCGCGCTATTTCCTCCATTGCATCCTCCGACATGACGTGCACTATATATATTGGTACACCTACAAACTCAGCTAGTCTAATAGCTCTTGATGTGGCTTCTGCTTCTACGAGAGCAGGTCGGGAGAGGCCGTGGCCATGAGGAGCAGTGATACCCAGCATGTCGATGACGTGGCGTTGACCGGCTTCAACGGCGTCGCCATTCTCAGCATGTACCTGAGGCAATGCTTGCAGGGCTTTGCATCTTTGTAATCCTTTAATTAGCTCTTCATCTGTTACCATTAACGCTCCTTTATATGCCATGAAGAACTTGAAGCTATTTATACCATGTTTTGTCAGTGTCTCCATATCTTGTGCTACTTGATCACTCCAAGAAGTCACCGCCATGTGAAACGAGTAATCCATCACCGCCTTTTCCGACGCCTTTTCTTTCCAGGCATTGAATCCAGCAATAAGATCGTGATTTATAGGCAGTGCAAAGTCAATGTGGTAGGTCGTGCCTCCAGAGAGAGCTGCTACATGGCCGGTGTAGAAATCGTCAGCAGTGACGTCCCCCATGAAGGGCATGTCTAGGTGGGTGTGGACATCAATGCCACCTGGCATGACATATTTTCCAGTTGCATTGATGATGTTGTAGGAGGGGAGAGGGGGGATGGAGGGTTTGATGGAGGCGATGAGACCTTGGTGGATGAGGATGTCTGCTTGGAATTCTTGGTCTGCGTTTACTACTGTGCCTCCCTGTGTATATGTAGATTGGGGCGAGAAAGAGTCAGGGGCGAGATCAGTTGTAATTGGAGTAGTGAATTGAGTAAGATACGCTGTACGGATAAAACAGTACCTTGATGAGTATGTATTTAGATCGAGCAGGGGCTATAAAGGATAGGAAACCGATGAAGAAGATCAATAAGGTGTGCATCTCTGTTTGAATCTGCTTGCAAAAAGTGATCAGCACACAAGCGGTAATAGAAGTTTAAATGCGTCAGCTGCCCATGATCTACCGGTATCATACGAGTGATAGAAGCATATTTATGTGCCGGCATTGACCAGAGTAGGGCTCAAAGCCCCACCCCCACCCCCACCCCCGCGGGCGCGACGTCATAAACATAACTAACGATAAGAAAAACAGGCCCTTTGTTCTCTGTTTTTTTGTTTGTTTCTTCATCATTTGGTGTCTTATCACTGCATACGAAACCATGTCTCACGATGAAGAGGTTAACGAGCCCTTGTTGGAGGAGGACACGGAAATAAACGAGCTGGGATGTAGTCAAACCACTGCCATTCTTTCAACTCTCAATGTATTCGTAGGTCTTGGCCTACTCACTATGCCATATGCATTCTCTGTAGCTGGATGGTTCGCTATCATTCTGCTACCGCTAACAACGGCAGGTTTCCTAACTTCTGCCCTTCTCCTCCTCACTGCCATCACCCGTCTCCCCATTGGGACACCCCACACGTACATGGACCTTGGCACCGCTTGTGCTGGCAAAACTGGCAGATCTATTGTCCTCTTACTAGCTCTCATGGAACTCTGTGGAGGTGCAGTCGTAGTACTGTTAGTATTTTTCAACCAATTACACATCCTTCTCCCTCTCCTACCAGCCACCCACATTTTGGCCATCTCCGCCCTCCTTCTCACCCCCATCCTCTGCATTGATGGTGGCATCTCCAAACTATCAAAAATATCATTCCTTGGGTTTAGTTCTAGCATAGTAGTAGCATTAGCTCTAGCAGCATTAGCTCTATCTACATTCATCCATAATATCACTACTACTAAGACCATTACTCATACAACAGAAATAGTGCATTGGGGAGGTCTCTTCCCTGCATTGGGCCTCTTTGCAGTGAGCTCCTCAGCTCACAGCGCACTGCCTGCGCTGCGCCAGTGCATGAAACGCCCTCAACAATTTCCTTCTGTATTAATCTACTGCTTTGCTATAATGACTATTGTATATACTATTGTAGGCATGCTTGGGTATATGTTGTGGGGAGATGAAGCAAAAGAGCTGCTCACTGTGAACCTAGATGAAGACGCTCCCCGGCTGGTGTCTCAGGTGTTGGTGACTCTTATATTGTTGGCGTGTTATGCCAAATTTCCGGTGTTGATCATGGTCATACAGGGATACTTGCAGACATCTTTTAGAAATAAGAAGAGGAGGGATGAAACTTCACCTCCACCGCTAGAACGAACAACAGCAGCTTCTTCTTCTTGTTCTCCATCATTATTATCATCACTTAAAGGAGGAGTAGGGATATCATTAAGACTGTGTATAGGCTCTACAACATTTCTAGTAGCTGCAATTGGTAGAGAAAAGTGTGGCAATATCATGTCTTTGGTAGGAGGCCTGGGATCAATAGCCTGCAGTCTCGTCCTGCCAGTGGTATGTTTTAGTATACTGGGATGGCAAAGGTGTAGTTTATGGGAGAGATTGGGGTTGTCAGTGTTTATAATAGTTTCGTTGACTATAGCTGCTTTGGTTACTGGCCAGAATGTCCACAATTTGTTGCATGTTCATGGATGATGGACCAGAGTAGTGAAAGTGGTGATCACGATCAATGATGTGTTAAAATGAAGTCGGCGAGGGGTTGGGAGTTGCCAAAGCAAAGTCTGGGTTTTGTCTGCAACAATCATCATCCCACAAATACAACGTTTCTTTTAACAATGTTGAGATATCAGAAAGACGTGAATGTATGATAGAATGCATATAGTGTTGCGTTGAACCACAGATAAATAGCTGTCGATCACATTTGCCAAAAATATGAAATTGACTCTGATCCTCGCTCTATTGCTTAGTTTCATGAGCATCAATTGCCATTCAGCGGATGAATCGTCCACTTGGAAGGCGTCTCTCTGGACAAAGCTCCCTAAAAGAGGTTAGTTTCTCCCCCTCCAAATCCCCTTTCTCCAACCGCCACCCCCCGTCCCACCCTCTCTCTCTCCCCCTTCTTCATCACACACAGTCGGCCCAACCACATTTGAAGACCACCCCCACTTCAAGCTAGCCCACAACCTCTGGCTCCACGGCAACCGCTTCTACGCAGTCATGGAATCTTTTCAATTTAACTCTCCACAGTATTCCTCCCAGTTGACCGACATTCTCTTTTCCACCAACGTTGCCATCACCAAATTCCCCGTCCCCAGCCTCTCTGCCCACCAACGCAACACAGACTCCATCTGGCTCAGGGGAACCACCCTTTGGTTAGACCACCCCAATCCTGCCAAACCAGATGATCTAGGTATTTGGGCTGCTGATATATTACTGCCAAACAGAGCTCTTCTCTCCAGCCAAGAATGGACCAATCACCCGGATGCCTCTACAGGACCCCAAACAGCAGCAATATCAACCATTGTCTTCCCCAATCTACAGAGATCAAGCTTGGCTGGATTCAGCTGGGTTGATGATTTTCTTAAATTAGCCATCAAGCCTGGAATGAAAGGAGGGAGATATTTTCCAAGGGTATTATTTTGGGATGATTTATACACATCAGGAAATAAAAACACGCTGTGGGTGGGTTTGGAGAGAGTTGTGACCATCCAGCCTCCAGAGAAACGACCTCCTCCTCCTCCTCCTTCTGAGGGAGAAGAAGATATGAATGTGATGGCAGCCAGAGCAATGAGAGAGGAGGCGTACCAGCTGGCAGAGGTCCCCCGTCCATCAGGTTGGGAAGCCTCATCCCCTCCCCTCACCATCACCTACCTCATGTCCTCTGGCAACGATGGCACCATCATCAACAACGGACCCATGCTACGCACGTTGAGAGAAATTGGCCAATCCACAAACATGCAAGTCAGACCATTTTCAGTCACCCCAGGTGCAGCATTCACTTCCCACATTGCAGCAATGGCAAAAACTGGCGTCCTGGTCGCTCGACATGGCCCCCTCCTCGCAGACTGCCTCTTCCTCCCACCCGGATCTGTCCTCGTAGAATTACTCCCATACAACTGGGATTGGGCAGGTGAAAGTTCCCGGTACTATAACATGACCAGATTATTGGGCGATGTTATTCATTTGGGGTGGAGAGCTGGGTCAGACAGGTGGATGGTCTATCAGGGGGGAGATGACAAGTACAGACATTGGACACCAGACGAGTGTGGGAGTAGATCTTGTACTGATGCACATGGAAGGGCAGGGTTGATTGCTAATGTAGAGGCTGTGAAGAGGATGTTGATGGATGTTCTACCACAGATTAAAATGGCAATATCTATTAATAGCAATAATGGTAGTAGTATAGATGATGATGCTGATGGTGAAGGAAGGAGGAGGGGGATTCGAGGGACAACAGCTACTTTGGAAGCCAGGTGGCCTTGGCCGAAGTTTCCTTATAGAAAGGGTGGTACTGGATTATGGTGGGATAGTATGTAATACATGCAGATGGATCTATAGATGGGCTGATTCACAAAGTTACAATGTTCAGAAAGAAACCATATACCTTTGGGTCGTTATCAAGAAGAACAACAAGTGGCGTGTGGGTGGGGGGGTGGGGGCATACTATTTCCTGCTCCTGCTATCATATGAATTACCATACCATCTCTCTATACCTTATTCTCCCCTCCTCCCTCTTTTTTTTTTATACATGGAAACATCAAGCCTTAACAGATTTCATGACCATTTGCAACGCCCATTTAGCTGTATCAGCAGCACTAGGATCCTCCGAGCACTGCTGCAAGAACTCGCTAACAAACTGATGCTTTTGTTGGAACAATTGACCAGCATTACTGAGCCCAGATGCAACATCACCCAACAAGGCAGCTGCAGATTTCCACACTGTTTCATCCTGATTCTCTTCATCTCTATAGATGGCTTCAACAAACTCAATCAAATGGGGAGCCATGGGGCCAATGTACCTCTCAGTGTTTTCCTTGGACAAGCCATTAAACAGCCCCGCCCAGCCTTCTAGTATCCCTTGTCTCAGGGTGTTGTTATAATCAAAGCTATCATCATCATCACTGTTCTGCAGTTGCACTGATAATTGCATTGCACTCTTTAGACTTTCCAACACTGGCTGTAGATATGGCTCAAATTTATCCCCGAGCGCTAGAGCAATGTCACCAAAGGCCATCAGGATTTGTGGTTTGATTACTCTATCTACTTCTGGATTAACTAGATTGTTAAGCAATTGGGTCATTATATTATTTGCCCAGGGTAGTACACCTTCTTCTATGGATCTACAAACATCCCCCAGCACTCCCACTGCTACTTTACACGCCTGCCAGTCTTGGTACCTCTGTAGACCCAGTTGCAATATCGGATAGAAGCTCTCCATATATTTGACAAATGGTTTTCCACAGGGGTGAGTCATGGCGCTCACTGTGAGCATGGCTTCTTCGTGTATGCTGCCAGGGTTGCAAGAGAAGACTGCAAGCAGTCCCTGCATGATATGGTCAGCTGCTTGTAGGAGGGAGGGCTTGGCTGCGTCACTGTCACCAAGTCTGGTGACAATGACCTGCAGGACGCCACATATGAGTCCCTGTTGCTCGCTACGGCGTTCTAATGCATCTGCATTTGAAGCTGGTGTTGCCACTGTCTCACTCAGCTTACCTAGCATGACTTGAATCAACTGAGCAACCATGGGCTCTGTGTCTCTTCCTGCTGATCTCACCGCTTCATTCACCGCTTCAAATGCCTGAGTTTGGAGACGAATTTGTTCAGTTGGATCTACATCCGACCGAGCTGCTGTTTCTAACAACACAGAGATGATTTCTTGGAAGAATGGAGATAGTGGAGAGGTGGCAGATGCCCCATGCATGGCAAATCCAGCCGCCAGTTGGCCCAGAGCGTAGCAGGCTTTTTCTGACACGTGGGCATGCTCGTCTCTGGCTGCAGTGAGGAGGCCGCTCACCACTGTAGGTAAGTTTTGTGGATCTAAGAGAGGAGGGTTGACCTCTAGTTCAGATGCACAGTGCACAAACTCTAGTATTCTGCCTATTGTCCAAGTGGTTGTATTTCTCACCATTGGGTGGGGATCCCTCAGCGAGGCCAGCAAAAAGTCGAGGCCGCTGCGTGCCAATTGGGCCAGCGTTGATGTCTGGGGGCCTTCTAGGATGGATCCAAATGCAAAGGTAGCTGCTTCCTTGGCTCTCCAGTCTGGTTTGCTGATGTTCTCCTGCACATAGGGCATCACCAGGGTTACTACAGCGTCTCCAGTCGTCTGGGCGCAAAGGGCCAAGGTGGTCCCGGCGGACATGGCAGGGTTCCATGAAGCATCATCAACCTCCTCGTCCTGCTTCGTCATCTGCTCCAGCAACAGAGGAATGAGCTGAGAGAGAGCTTGTGCTACAAATTTATGAGTAATGACGTCACTTTTACCCGTGTCTCGCTCATACTCTCTCCCCTCTTCCTCCTCACAAATGGTGCACCAAAACTCCATGGCCATCATGGCAACTTCCTCATCACCGCTGCGAATAGCACGCTGTGATAATGCAAATACATCTGTCATGTATGCTGGGAGTTTCTCATAATAAGACATGGCAATGTTGGAAAGACAGTCCCAAGCTGCTGTTTGGATCTTGGCATCTGGTGATAGCGTTCCCTCACATGTGACTTGCATTATATAATTACGTTCATTGTCATTTTCAAAGTTTGTACGTGCAAATTGCAGGGCGTCTCTTAGAGCTGTAGTTGCTGCCAGTCTAACATCTGCATCTGGTTCTTCTTTTCTCATCCCTTGCATCACTGCTGTCAGGATTGAATTGACTTCCTCTTGACTCAGGTAGTCATCAGGCAGAGCTCCAAGTTCTTCACAGATGTAGCCTAGTGCCTGCAGAGTTGAGTGTCTAAGGCTATTGTTAGGGGGCTCTATTCCCATAAAGTGGAGGAGGGTGCTGACTAGATCCGGCCACTGAGATTGTGGGATTTCAATGATGGCGATCTTGGCGATGACCATGGCGGCGGTGTGGCGGACATCCAAGACGGATGCACTCAGGGTGGAGAGAAGGCTGTTCTTTATTTGGGACCGTAAGGATGGATCTAATGCAAGCCATTGTGTGGCTAGAGCTTTCTGCAATATGAATGGGAAGGGCAGGATGGTGTTAGGAGAGAGAGAAAGAGAGAAAAAGGCAGCCCCGTTGGTTGGGAAGGAGGAGCGACGATCACACATGGCCTTGGGAAAGGATTTGTGACACAAGGGGTATGTTTGACTGACCTTACGGGCTTCTTCCTTTGCATCTAAAGTGTTTTTAAGGATAAGACCAGCTAGTCGCCTTGCATCGGGAGGTTTTTCGTTATTGGCGAGCTCAGCAGACAATGAATAGAGGAACGATGGCAAGTTTTGGGTCTCAAGGTTCTTTAAGGACGCTTCAGCTTGGCTTCTAATTGTGAAATCAGGAGATTGAGCTGCCTGCAGTAGCTCTGTGATATTGATCAAATTTGCCATTTTTATTAATTGACTTATAGTTGGCTGTAAGGGTAATCAGTTGCTGTAGAACTTCGACTCTAACTCAATTATCAGGATCTTCTTCAAACAAAACGTAAAGATGGCTGCACTGTCGAGCTGCAACCTAAATTTGTTCACAACCACCGCTCGCCGAAGTTGGAAAATTTCCAGAGAAGTGTGCAGCTCCATCAAGTCTAGGGGAGTTTAAATTTCACCCATCAGACACAAAAATTTGACATACCTGCATTCATATTAATCTTCATGCAGGCCCACGCACTGGTCATGTCTTGCACTCGTTGTGTTGTCCCATCAGCATCTGCTGCTCGTTTAGCCTCTCTCTGCAAGCCACAGCTCCAATTCGCTAGACCTATCCGTTGTTACGCACCCACTTCTCGTGGATCAATGTCAACCAACGCATCAGGTAACCAATTGCACCCATCCCACCCTCAGTCACTCCATTCTAAATCCTCCACCGGCAATCTCATCTCCCTCTCCCTCTCTCCCCATTCCAGCAGAATTTGGCCGTGAAGTTGTGAGCACAGATAAAGCTCCAGGAGCAGTAGGACCCTATTCCCAGGCCATCAAAGCCAACGGCATGGTCTACATCAGTGGTCAAGTTGCTTTAGTCCCAGGTACCAAGGAATTCGCTGGTGATGATGTAGAATCACAAACCGAACAAGTAATGAAAAATCTGGGAGCCATCCTCACAGCAGCTGGCTCTTCTTATGAAAAAGTTGTCAAAACCACTATTCTATTGGTTGATATGGAAGATTTTGGCAAAGTAAATGCTATCTATGGCAAGTATTTCCCTGTTGATCCACCCGCAAGAGCTACATTTGCAGTGAAAGGACTGCCTTTAGGCGCCAAAGTAGAAATTGAAGCCACTGCTTTGTTGTAATATTAAAAAAAAAAACGATAAAGTAACAAACTTATGCAATATGGTCTCGTTACACATATACAAATACATATCTTAGAGTCTAATCAAGACCTCGAGTTCTTGAGCAGCACTGCCCACCTTCCCTACTCCCATATTACCAGCACACTTGGCAGCACTGTTGTGTAGACCCATTTCTCTACCAGCAGCTCTTACTTTACTGTGATCCAGAGGAGAACCTGCAGCCACTATAGCCCTCCAACACATCTCCACATCATCATCATCATCATTGTTGTTGTTGTTGTTGTTGTTATCAGCCACTACGGTCTCCATCAGCTTGATAGCAACCCCAATCAATTTAAATTTTGTCTCCAATTCGTCAGAAGGAAGCTTGGACAGCATTACAGCCAAATTGAACAACACTGCAGCAAGAGCAAGACGAACCTTCTTCGCCCCAACTGAAGCGAGTGGTCCAATTGCATCAAGCAGGCTGGAAGCTGATGATTGCACCCATTGAACAGCGGTAAAAGAGGCGGTGAGATTTGCAAGAAATTTCATTGCTGTGAGTTGACTTGCCATTGGTGCATCTGCGGCACTTGCTGCTGCTATCACTGAACATATGTCCAACTTCATACTATTGTCTTTCAGAAGCAGTTTTCCCGTAGCTTCAGGATTCAGGACTGCTAGTCTGGCTATGTCTAATGCTGGGAACACATTCTCCACTGGCCACGATGATATCATCTTCTTCAATACATGCAACCCACCATCACTCCACTGCTGCTGCTGCTGTGCTACAGAGTCTATTAAAGATAGTAATGAAACCTCATCATTGCCTTGAAATTTGAATTGTTCTTCAGACAGCTGGTCATTGAATTCTAGTATCTTCTTCTTCACTGCTGCTCCATTTATTAGTGGGGTGTCATAGAGTAAATAATGCCTTGCTGGGATACATTTTTTTACTGAAGATTGACTGCCCGTATATGGGTCAACACCGCCGCCAGTAGCTGTTGTTGTTGCCATGGTTGCTGTTGCTGCTGATGAGGAAGGTGCTCCTCCTCCTCCATTACTCATTATACCAGATACAGGTGGTGGAGGTACATATGCATTAGCTCCAGTAAATGGATCAACAAATCCCCCACCACCACCAATAGGAGGCGGCTGCACTGCTCCTCCTGTGTTTTGGATGATAAACTGTACAATCTGCTCTTGATACGTGGTTGGGAGATTATTATCAAATATAAACTTCTCTGCTACAGCATAGGGATTATCTCCCACATTGAGAGGCAGTTTCAAGGGCGGTGCGCCTTCAGCCACGTCGACGTCAAAGACGAAATCGTACTCCAGTCCAAGGTAGGATTTTTTCAGTGTGTTGGAGGCGCCAACGACTTCCCCAATGCGCTCCCACTTGGCGGCAGTTGTATTCCAGCTGTAGGCTACTCCTGCCCCTCCTTCTCTAACTACTACAGTTTGCCCGTCTTTAGCTCCTGGTGTTTGAAGGATGCTGGGATCTTGGATTTTAAGTCCGCCAGGAAGACCACCAGCAGCCGCACCATCTCCACCTGCTCCATTTCCTGATGCCCCTGCAGCAGCTTCTTTTCTAGCGTTCATGCCCGCCTCATATCCAGCCACAACATCAGGACCAGCTCTTCTTTGAGCACTGGTTGTCCACACTCTAGCCACTCCATCAGAACATGCAGTTACAACATCGCCATTTTCCAGGAATGCCACATCCCAGATGTTACCTGGATGTTCTATTGCTTGTAAACAGCTTCCATCTATATGCCATAAGCGAGCTGTATTATCTTCACTGCCAGATGCAATCAGTACTCCTACTCCATCTGCTGTGCTATTTGCTGCATTGCTGCTGCTAGGTCCCCCTCCTCCTCCATCGTCAGCAATATTACTATTACTTTTAGGAGAAGAAGGGTCGCACGCAGCAACGCTGTACACTAAGGCAGTGTGACCAACAAGCTCAGCTAATGGCTCAGCATCCAAGGTCCACACTTTCAGTGACATATCATGAGAAGCAGATACAACTCCCAGACTGTGTGGAAGCAGTGCAAGTGATCTGACTGAATCGCTGTGTGCTTGGATGGTTGCCGCACATGTCACTTCTGCGGTTGTAGTCTCACTTCCACCACGGCGGTCACTGGCTGACAACAGTCCTTTCCATACTCTGATTGTTTGATCACCCCCTCCAGAGAGTAGATCACCACTGGGAAGGAGGAGAAGGCTGAGAACAGCTCCCTCGTGATGGCCTTGAAGAACATGAACGCATGTCATCATCTCCATATTGTTGTTGTTATTATCAGATGCTGATGCTGATGATGCTGTGTCGACAGTAGCTTTCCAGACTCTGATTGTACCATCCAAGGAAGATGAGATAACATGACCTGATGGAGATACTACTACAGATGTAACTTGGTACTGATGACCCTCAAGACGAGCTACTGGAGTTGCAGTTGAGACATCCCACAGCATGACGGTGGTGTCATGGGATCCAGAGGCAATGCCGCCATTGGGGAGGAGAGGAATGGTGGCAGGAGGGATGTATGCTAGAGATGTGACATAATGGGTGTGCCCAATGAGCGTGGTTGAGAGGGTGAAGGTATGGGTGCGGAGGTCTTCTGTCCATATGTTTATGGTCTTGTCTCGGGATGCGGTGATGAGACCGAGAGGGCAGACGCAGAGCGATCGGACCTGGGGGGAGAGGGATGGGGGATTGAAAGGGAAGAGGGTGAGTTGGATGGTGGTTGGATCTATGATGAGTATGGTTCTGGGATGTTGGGCCGTACATCTTCCTCGTGCTTGATAAGCTCGGCTCTGAGGGTATAATCAGTCATCTCCCTTCCCCTTACTGATCTCGAACCGATATGTGTTTGAAGTTTTATTTGGGGATCTCTAAATGTACTGTGACCTTGCTTGAAATGATTTACCAATATTTAATGTCCAATGAGGCGGAGTAGAAGGAAAATAAAGCTCCAGAAAGTTTGCTAGAGCTCGCTAGCTAGCGACAAGAAAATGTGCACATGCTTTAAACCAGGCATCAGAGCAACTGTTTAAGCATGAAAATGAAATCAATCCTTGATAACATAGGCCCTAATTCTCATGATACTTTGGGATTCCTTGAAAGCCGTTGCTTGAAAGTTATCCTCCTAATTTCTTTGATCTCAAACGTGTTTTCTCTCCACGCACTGCCACTAAGAAACTATTTTACATCTTGAATCTACCCCCGTATACCTAGCTGCTCAAGAGAAATGGGTGACGACGACTCCATTAAAAAGGGCATGGGTAAGTCTTTTCCGATCGCCGCCAAGCCCCCCCCCCCCCCCCCCCCCCCCCCCCCCCCCCCCCCCCCCCCCCCCCCCCCCCCCCCCCCCCCCCCTTCTCCCCCCCGGGCCCCCCCCCCACACCGACACCAACACAAATGCCCCCGGGCGAAAACACACACACCGCGGAGCACCCCC
>Ga0114919_10002981_pt1 | contig 13670 bp, 6 predicted proteins | sample BlataG_FD_88682 | JGI IMG/M metagenome (GOLD analysis project Ga0114919, IMG submission 88682) | Deep subsurface microbial communities from Black Sea to uncover new lineages of life (NeLLi) - Black_00105 metaG | ecosystem: Environmental > Aquatic > Marine > Oceanic > Sediment | place: Atlantic... | reverse complement strand
TGGCAATGGCAAGAAAGCCAAGCTTGAGACCACTACCGACAATGACGCCAACAAAGTCGCTGTGCCAATGCTAGCTCTCGATGGCCCAGTCATCGCTGTGGCTCCCGCTGCTGTGAAGAAGGCCGCTACCACCAAGAAGGTCGCTACCACCAAGAAGGTCGCTACCACCAAGAAGGTCGCCGCCAAGAAGGCCGCACCAGTGGTACGTAGGAAGACCACTCTGGCAAGCCAATTCACATGCTCATTGGCTAGGGCCCCCGCTACATATTTTGATGTGTGTGGGGCGGAACTTGGTCCCAGGGAGCGAAAGGCTTCCACAAAGTACTGTACTCCTCCCCCTTCTCCTCCTCCCCCCGCTCCCTCTGCCCCTGCTCCTCGAGGAGCTCTCCTTACTTTCAGGTTGAGAGCAACAAAGCAGATGAGAGGGAGCCCATCTCCAATTGCCTAGAGGCCACCTTTGCTTTGCGTAGCGGAGGAAGCTAGGAGGGTTGAGTACAGAATGTGTTGGATGCATTCAAATGGGAAGGTTTCCCAATTAAAATATGTGTTGACTGGTTTCATACCTTCACAATAGATTAGACATATCTTAGTTATATATGGTAGCACATTCGTGATGATCATGACAATGACAATTTTCTATTTGAATATCTACAGAGAGAGCACCGACTCAGCCAATGCTATCCTGGACTTGTTTCTGTTGAACAGAGACGTCCATCGCGATCAATCAAGCTCCCAATCCTTCCATCTAGGGAGGAGTTTTACTCTAATTTTGTGACAATTGGAAATATACTCCTAGGTAGTTTCTTTTTTACTTGAGAAGAAGGTTGACACATGTACCAAACAGACCTCTCCAAACTCAATTATGCTTAATATCCTCAGCTTTTCCCCCCTTTTTTATCACCATCAGCGCCACAATTTTCTATACTTTTCTATTTGAATATAACCTGAATAATTACAACAGAGAGAGAGAGAGAGAGAGAGAGACACTGACTCATTGTTTCTATTTTTTTACTAAAGTTGATGAATGAATATATACTGTAATAAACTTCCAATACTTCTATAAATGCAGGGGTGCATAGATTTACATGATTTACATGTCTTGTATAGAAAAGATGGTCGTAATAATAATTGTAGTAGTGGAATAGCTTTGTTACAAACATAGGGTCAGGCATCACATTTCTTTGTACTCTATAAATTCTTTTCTATTTCTAACACTGTACATATTCTTCCTTTCTTCCTTTTCTTCCACCATGTCTATTTCTCCCTTCTACTTATTGAGGAGCAGGAGGTGGTGGCGGTGGTGGTCCGCGTCCTCTTCCCCTGATTGATCTTCCTCTAACTATTGCAGTTGTCCCTCTTCCTCTCAATGGAGGCCGCATCACATGTCCTCTACCAAGAGCTCCACCAGCAGTGGCAGCTGCAGATGATGACGGTTGTGGTTGTGGTGGTACTAGAGCAGCATCACCAGGTGGCAATGGCTTTGTTGTCTTCACAAACCTCGTTGTAGTAGTAGCAGTAGTAGGTGCAGTGCCTTTACCACTTGCGCTTGGAGCTTTTGGAATCTTTGACGTTGCCGCAGTAGTAGGAGTGCCGGCAGTACCACTAGCAGCAGATTTCTTCTTTTTGGGTTCTGGTGCCGGAGGAGGTTCCCACTTAATTGCTTGTCTCCTGGGTTTTTTATCTGAAGTTGTGGATGGCGGTTCACCTGTAGTGGGAGAGGTTGGTTTGGAAGCAGTGCCACCGCCACCACCTGCAGCAGCAGCTTCTTGTTGTTGTTGTTGTTGTGAAGGAGGGGACGGTGGAGGATACTGTTGCTGTTGGAACTCCTCCTCTCCCTCCTTTCCTTCTTCTTCTTCATCTCCTGCTTCTGCTTCTTCGGTGATAGCAGGTTGCTGCTGTTGCTGCTCCCCTTCCTCTTCCCCTTCCCCTTCCTCTTCATCTTCCTCCTGCTGCTCCCCTTCTTCTTCCTCTGCTTCCTCTTCTTCGTGTTCAACTTCTGGGTGGTGCTCTTCCTCTAATTCACCACCCTCTTCTTCGCCATGATGCTGTTCTTCAACCTCCTGTTCTTCCTCTTCCAGTGGTTCAACATGCTGATCCACTTCTGGTACCGCTGCAGGAGCAGCAGCAGGAGCAGCAGGAGCCTCTTCCTCTCTTTCGTGCTCCTGCTCTGCCTCTTCGTGTTGTTCTGCTGGCTTATGCTGCTCAGGTGCAGCCTCCACCTCCTCCTCTTCCTCAAGCTGCTCCTCCAGCTGTTCTTCTTCTCCGACGTATTCTTCTTCTGTTGCTACAACTACACCATGTTGCTCTTCTTCTTCTTCTTCTTCTTCTTCTTCTTCTTCGCCCTCCTCTTCATATTGTTCCTCCTCTTCCTCTGCCTCCTCCTCCTCCTCAGCCTCCTCTTGCTGCTGCTCTTCTACTATTTCCTCCACTGCTTGTTCTTGTGCTACATGTTGTTCACCCTCTTCTTCTACTGCTACAACCACTTCTTGTTGTTGTTGCTGCTGCTCCATCTCTACCTCCTCTTGAGCTTCTCCTTCCTCTTCATGCATCTCTTCTTCCGCCTCCTCCTCTGCTACTTCCACTTCCATTGCAGCCTCCTCTTGCTGCTGCTGCTGCTGCTGCTCTTCTTCTTGTTCTTTTTCTTCAGCAGGTTCTTGCACTTCTGGAGGTGCTTCACGTTCTGGAGTAAAAGTAAGGGCGGATGGATCAAGGCGGGTACGTTTAGCAGCTGGTTTGGAAGGCTCTTCTTCTTCCTCAGGTTTGCCAACATCTCCTCCTCCTTCTCCACCTCCCATCTCATCTTCAGCTTCTTCAATGTGAACAGCTTTACGTTTTTCCAGCTTACTCTTCAAGTCAGCTGTCACTTTATTACGAATGGCAGCAAGTTTCTCGCTGGCGGCTTGACGAGCAGCTGGTCCACCTGTTGTTTTTGAATTCTGCCCTGCAAACTTGGCCTGGAGTTGGGCAAGTTTGCTGGACAAGCTTTCCTTCTCTGCTTGCAATGAGGCGACTTGTGCAGCCAATTGGTCACGTTCCTTTTTCAAACTCTGAATTTGAGCGCGTGCAGCTTCAGCATCTTTGAGGGCGTCCTTTCTGCCTTGAATGGCCTTCTTGGTGCTTTCAATGGCTCTCTTTCTTTGCTCTTCTGTCTGCTCCTTGGCAGTAGCGAGTTCCTTCTCACGAGCCTCCAAATCCGAGCTCAACTGGTCGACTTGTGCTCTGAGAGCTGTGATCTCAGCTGCAGTTTTGGCTTCCTGCGCGCCACCAGCTGCAGTTTGTCTTTCGGTGGCCTTTGCTTTCTCTTCCAGTTCCATTAGACGGCGTTCTTTAACAGCTTGAGCTGTCTTCCATTCATTCAAAGGCTTTCTTTCTCTGTTGCATGTAGTCCACACTGCACTTTGCAATGCAATGAACCTCTTCTTGTGAGCTTCACTTTCAGTCTTCACCTTTTCCAGAGCTTCCTTGGTTTCTTTATTTTCCTTGTCAAGCTCCTCTGCCTTCTTTTCAGCAGCAGCCAGGCAGGTGATTCCTTCTTGAAGCTGCCTGGTGGCAGTATCTAGGGCAGCTTGTTTCTCGTTAATCTTCTCGTGTGCACTTTTCAACTCTGCTTGCACTCTCTGATACTCTTGCTGATCAACAGATTCGTACTTTTGCATTAATTGCTGAGCACGTTTTTGCCACCTGTCAGCTTGCTCTTTGGCAGAAGTCAACTCTGCTGTAGCGGCCTCTTTTTCACCTTCCAGCGACCTCACTTGTTGCTGGAAAGGAGCTAGTTGAGCTTCAAATGCTCTCAGCTTGGCTTGCAATTCACGCTGACCTTTATTGGCACGCTCTGCATCAGCACGGAGAGCTGCATTACTTTCACGAAGCAGATTAAATTGCTCCACCTTGTGCATCAAGTTTGCTTGGTCTGCTTCCGTTCTCAAAGCACCACGTGCTCGTTCAGTCTCAGCAGTCAGCTGCGCCCTTGCTTCTTCAGCAGCACGACGAGCTACTGCAGCTTCTTGCCTCAATCGGCCCAACTCTCTTTCTGCCAAGTGCAGGTTGATCTCAGCCGCCTCTCTTTCTTGCCTCAGCAAACGAAGAGCATCTGCAAAGTCACCTCCATCCCTACCACCACTACCATCTTCACCACCAGAGGCAGCAGCAGCCTTCTCCAGTTGAGTTTGCAACACATCTCTCTGTTCTGTCAACGACCTCTGTCGACGTTCAGATTCTGCTAATTTACTCTCAAGTTCCCTCTTTTGACTATCATACTCTGCTTCCATCTTGGACCTCGCAGATCTGGCCTCCTCCAGCTCAGTCAGCATGCCACTTAATCGTTGCTGTAGTGTAGAATGTACTGCCTCCAAGGTAGTATGCCTCTTCAGAGCATCACCATGTTGAACTACTTCATTGTCATAAGCCTTCTTGGCGTCAACGTATTGGCTCTGGAGGAGCTCTGCTTCTTGACGGAGGGAGTCAGCACGAGCAGAAGCAGCTTCTGCCTCGCTCTTAGCTGCTTGCAGTTCAGCTTCAAGTTTGGTGCATTTTGCTTTGTGTGATGCATCCAGACGTTCACATTCTGCTGCAAATTCTTGTTCAGCACTCTTGGCATCTCTGATCTCAGTTTCCTTCTTGGTGAGGGCAGCGCGGAGATTCTCAACTTCATCGTTGGCAGCTTTCCAGCGGGCAGCTGCTTCGCATTTGAATTGCTCGTGGTCGGCTTGTACAGATTTGAGGGCTTCTTCTCCCGTTCTGGCCAGCATCTCATATTGTTTCGAGTGGCCAGTGGCTGCTGCTGCAGCTTCTTGAGCTGCTGCTAGCTCTTCTCTTAGTAGCTGCACTTCTGCTACTAACTCTGCTTCTCTATTACTATCACCTACAGCTGCTCCTGCCGGTGCTGCTCCTGCTGGACTTGCGGCTGCTGGTGCTGGAGCAACTGGAGGTCGAGCTGATCTCTCCATCTCCAATCGAGCAGCTCTTTCCTCTGCTTTTCTAACCGCTTCCTGCAAGAAGTCAACTCTTGCTTCAGCTCCAGTAGCACGTTGTTGGGCACTAGATAACTGTCCTCGCAATTCCCTTACTTCTTGATCCAATACCTTGAGCTTTTCTAGAGAGGCAGTTTCCGCACTTTGAGCAGATCTTCCTGCTGATTCTGCCCTCCCTCTTGCAGTAGCCAGCTCTCTTTGAGCCTCAGATAGCTGCTGTTGAGCAGAGTGAGCTTCCGCTCGTAATCTGGCTACTTCTTGATTTAAATCAGTTTCTCTGTCACTGAAAACCTTTCTTCCAGCTTCTAACTCTGCAGCGAGTCGGAATTTTTCTTTACTCAGCTCCCCTGCTTCGATAGACAGCCTGGATTCTGCAGATTTAATCAACTTAAGCTCCGCTTCAACAGCTTCTCTCCGACCAATTTCCCTCCTTGCTGCATCCTGAGCTTCTTCAGCAGTCGCTTGAGCAGCAGCCAGTCTTCTCTCTGTCTGAGACAGCAGCTCTTGGAACTTTGCTGATGAAGTCATCATGCTTTCTAGTTGCTGTTGTTGCAAGTGGAGGGAAGAAGCCATTCTGGAGGCTCTGTCTTTTTCATGTTCTGATTCGGCTCTTGCTCGGGCAGCTTCACTCTTTGCTGCTGAAGCTTCATCTCTAACACGGTACAGCTCTTGGGAAAGCATGTCGTGGTTTTTCTTTGCGTCTTCTTTGTATTCTCTGAATTGATGTTCCAGGTCGGTATAGAGATCTTTATATCTAGCACCTGAAGATGATCGTTGTTCCAACACAACAGTAGCAGCTTGCTGCTGCTGCTGCTGCTGCTGCTGTTGTTGCTCTCCTCCTGCTGCTTCTAGCTGTAATTGAGGAGTGACACCCATCATCATCACTTCAGACAAATTCCGTGCATAAGCACCTCTAGCAGCACCTAAATCACCACCAGCATCTTGCAACAACTGCCTCAGGGTATCACGTTGGCGCACTACTTGTGACAACATCTCTTCTGCACTCTTTCTACTGGCCGCTAGACCTTCCAATTCTCCAGTCAATTTGCTTATGGCCTCTTCAAATTCTCTGGTGAGGGAAGCTTCAGCTTCTGCTCTGGTGGCTTCAGCTTCTTGGGTGAGCTGGCGGTTGATGACTAATAAACGAGCATTTTGTTTCTGGAGTTCTTCAATGTCTTGGAATTCTACCAGACGTTGTGTCACCACATCGTGTGCTGTGCTGCCAATGTTATTCGTGTTCATGGTGGTGGTTACGACTCCTCCAGGAGTGCCGCCATGTTGACCACCTCTTCCTCCAGCTGGTGATGAAGAAGTAGGCACACCTGATTTCAAAACTGCAATTTCATGCAATAAACGAACCACTTGCTGACCTTGGTCCTTCACTTGATGTTCCAGAGATCTTCTCTCTCTATCTGCCTGTCTAAAGTCAGTCTCCAGTTGCGCAGTGTGAGCTTCCAGCGTCTTCTTGTCACTAGACAGCTTCTCCAGTGTGACAGACACTTGAGAATAGGCTGCTTTCACACGTTCATATTCTGCTCTTTGTTCTTGAACCAAAGCAGCACGTTTTTCAACTTCTGTACCGAGTTGTTCCATCACAATTTCAAGTTTTCTGCTCTTTAGTCTTTCGTTTCTTAGAGCGTCTTTTGCCTCGACGTATTGTTTGTAGGCCTCTGTCAATGTCAAGCCAGATGGTGCTGCTGCTGCTGCTGCTCCTCCAGGAGAAGGTGTAGCCCCTGCAGCTAGTTGTTGTTGATCTGTCGACCCTCCACCACCAGCACCCGAACGTCTTCTCTTTGGACTAGGCAGCTGCTGCTTTCCACCACCACCACCACCACCACCAAGTCCAACGGCAGTCAACGTAGCCAAGTCGCCAGCAACTGCAGCCTCCAGCATCCTCTCTCTCAGCGTCTTCTCCTCCAACAAGCGAGCTTCTGCCCCTCTACGTGCCTGATCAATCTTGTCAATTGCCTCTCTCTGTTGAGTGGCAGTGTCCTCCAGGTGAGTCTTCAGTTCTTGGACCACTCCCTCTAGCTCAGCACATCGCTTGGCTCTTTCTTCAGCACTCTCTCTATACAATGTTGCCATTCTCTGAGCCAGGGATAGTTCCTTTTCAAATGCTTCTTCTTTGCCAGCTACTTCTTCTCTTATTTCACGGAGAGCAGAGGAGGATTCGTCTGCAGTCTTGCGAGCAGCTTCTGCTCTTTCCTCGAGGGACTTGCGTTCAGCAGTGAGACGTTCTCCTGTGGCTTCTGCTGTTGCAAGGCGTTGTTGGAGGTCGAGAATAGTGTCTGTTGTTTTTCTGCGCTCTTCTGCAGCAGAGGTTGATTTGCGTTCGAGTTCATCGCCCAGCCATTTGTTGCTCTTTTCCAAAATGGCCTTTTCTTGTGCCATCCTGGCTTGGGTGAGTGCTGATCTACTTGAAGCAGCTTGAGACTCGTGAAGCTGAGCATCCAACTGAGCATTTGCTTCTGTTAAAGCTATATTTTTATCCAGTGAAGCCTTCAGGCGAGTTTCCAGTTCTTGCAGCTCTGACTGGCGTTCTTGCAGCATCTTGTCGAGGCTGGAGCGGTCACGCTGAAGGCTACTGACCTCTACATTTCTTCTTTCTAGTTCTGCATCTTTTTGCATGAGAGATGTTTGGAGACGGTGGACTTCTGTACGAGCTGAGGTGGCCTCACTGCGAGCTGATTCTGCCTCTTGTTGTAGTTGTTCCTTTTCCAAAGTGAGTTTGGAGTGGGCGGCAGTGAGAGCGGAGAAGCGTTGTTCCATTGATTGACTGGCTTGCTCTGCGCCAATGGCCACTGCTTCAGCCTGAGAGGAAGAATTGGATAGAGGGTGAGTAATTGAGACGGAGAGAAGGGATGTATTCGGTGGTAACACCGGACATCTTTCAAACAAGGAGTTCTTGATCAAGAATCTTACCTGTGCCTTGCAAAGTTGCAATTCATTTTCTAGCTCGGCAATTCTTGCATTCAATGCTGAATCCGCCATGGTTTGCACGTTCTCCCCTATCTATTTAGGGGCCTGTATTTCTCTATGATTCTTTTAAGTTTTTTTCTGATTGATTGATGTAAAAGTCAGGTTTGGAAATAAGATTCTACTCTTCTAGACACCAACAATGCTTTTGTATAGATCGTATCACTATAGTTTGCGTTGCAGATATCTCATAAATTTCATCCCCCACCCCCACCATGGAGGAGAGTCTCCCCCCGACCGACGTCCCCTCCCCATCTCTTACCTCACTTCTTCTCTTCGCCCATTTTATTCATTCGATACCAAATACTATTGCATTCACACTACTCTAGAGATATTAATTCTTACAATAATACTCATTTCTTCAATTTACTTTTCAAGCTCTCCAATTTCCCAAACGCTGATGAATGACCAACCCTTTCCTTCTTGTCACCGCCACCAACAGCTGCTGCTGCAACAAGCTTGTCTGGCTGTATACATTCCTTGCTATTTTGACACCTCACCACTGTCGGTTGGTTTTCTAACAGGGCATCTACTATTAATGGACTTAAATCACATATCTCACCAGGGAATGCTATTTCATTAGCGGACTGCAGATTGTCATCTCCCGATGCGTCGCAATTCAACCAGGCGTTGAAAGTTTCAGTAATTGAGTTTACTGGCATTTGTTTTCCACACCATTCACACTTTACTACGGCATTGTCTACTTGGACAGATCCTTTGACGAAGTAACCGTTGATGCCACGGCTCTGGCCTTTGTCTAGTTTGAAAATGGCAGTTGCAATTGAGTCGGGGTTTGAAAGGAGGAGGGAGGGAACGGGGCTGGAGGGGTGTAATTGGGGCAAATAGGCTTGTTGTTTGAATTGCCAGGGAGGCTGTCCCCATAATAGATCGGTCCTTTTCACGAAGATGGCAGGTTCATATGCAGGAAGGCCTCTGTTGGTGTTGGAGTTGACAATTCTCATAATTATTCCAAGATTAGAATTGGTCAAAACATCAGGATTTTTATTGATTTCTCGTGGCTATCTACGCTCCTACGCTATTAATAATTCGAAATAAGCTGCGAATTGTATTTGATTTCAGTAATAAACAATGCACCACCTCCCGGCCGTGATCATTTTCTTACATTTTAGACATATTGCAGGACGCGTGTTCACATCCATTCCAACTCCCACTGCTCCTAATATACCCCTGCAGTGGATAGAAGAAGGTTAGGCAGCTGTTACATATGCAAAAAGTGAAGGCTTTCATGCACAACACCTGATTTGAGGAGAGAATAGTGGAAAACCACTGTGTTGGTGGTTTTATTTAACTCGAGCACTGTCCCCTGGGGAGTGATTATAATCTTGTTGGTATGTGCACTCATGTTGACCTCCAGTCTTTCTCCTACAGTCATATTTTTAAGCAAAGTTAACATTCCTTTAATGGATATATATTTCTCTGCCTCACCATAATAGGCTCTACCTTCTACAGACTGTTCCGTTGCCATAGTACTGTGTCTACCTCCACCTCCATTTGGGTGAAATACACCACCAGGTACGCGGCCAATGCCCAGGTATCTATGTCTTTTATCACAACCAGACAGCACTTCAGTGCTTGTCCTGTCCATAAGTATGTTGGACTTGTAGGGAATCTCAAGAGCCCGCCATGCAATGCACCATGGCTGCAGCCCTTGTAATGCCGTATGTAACGGCGGGGAACCAAATCGTCTCCGCTGGAGTAGATTATATTGTGGTCGCCATTACTGGTCCTCAAACAAAACTCATATCAATCATGAATGACTCTGAAAATCCTGCAATCGCTGCAACCGAGGAGCATGCAGCTGAGGATTATAGCAAAGAAAAGAAAAAAGGAAAGGTATGTACACTTGATAACTTCAAACGATTAATACAGACTAGCCGCATAGGTTTCACATTGCGCTCAGTGGAACTCATCTGGCCCCCGGGTCATCTAGCCCATCCCCGTTTTCAGATTATTCCACCGACCGTCTCCCTCCCACAACTCACTCCGCACACAAAACTCAACTCCCCACATAATTCCCCCCTTCTTTACTTAACTTACCTCTTGCAGCATAGAAAAGAAAAACCCTGGGACCATGATGGCATAGACCACTGGAAAATAGAGCCCTTTTCCAAGGACGACAACCCACATGGCCTTTTAGAGGAAAGCTCCTTTGCCACCCTCTTCCCCAAGTATCGAGAAAAATACCTCCGAGAAGTCTGGCCCGCAGTCACCAGTGCTCTTAAAGAACACCACATCGCCTGTGAGCTCAATCTTGTGGAAGGCTCCATGACGGTCAAGACCACACGTAAAACATGGGACCCTTATGTCATCCTCAAAGCAAGGGACCTCATCAAACTTCTGTCACGAAGCGTTCCAGTCGCTCAAGCACTGAAAATACTGGACGACGACATGCAGTGTGATGTTATCAAAATTGGAAACATCCTCAGGAACAAGGAAAAGTTCACCAAGAGAAGGCAGCGTCTCATTGGGCCCAATGGTGCTACACTAAAGGCATTAGAGCTGCTGACAGAGTGCTACATACTCGTGCAGGGCAATACGGTAGCCGCAATGGGACCATTTAAAGGGTTGAAGATACTGAGGAGAATAGCTGAAGATTGTATAAAGAATATTCATCCGATATATCATATCAAGTCGCTGATGATAAAGAGGGAGCTGGCTAAAGACCCGGCACTAGCAGAAGAGAATTGGGACCGTTTTCTGCCTAATTTCAAAAAGAGAAATGTACAGAGGAAGAAGCCTAAAAAGGTCAGAGAGAAGAAGAATTATACTCCCTTCCCTCCGCCAATGCCACCTTCAAAGGAGGATTTGGCGTTGGAGAGCGGAGAGTATTTTCTGTCTGAGGAACAGAAGGCAGCAAGAGCTCAGGCGATGCATGCTGCAAAGCAAGCCGCTAGAGTTGAGGAGCGACAGAGGCAGCGTGAGGCGGCATTTGTGGCGCCAAAGGAAAGAAAAGCTACTGGTGGTAGTGGTGGTGATGTCGGGGTCAAAAATGGCGGTAAACATGATGATGACGATGTCAAGTCATTGGTTGGATCATTGAAGAAGAAGATGACTGCAGGAGGAGGTGGATTTGGTACCCCTGGTGAGTCTGGTGGTGGTGGTGATGATATTTCAGGATTTTTGGCGCATTGTACTGGATCTGGATCTGAGAAGAAGAGGTCTTTAGATAAGGATGGCGGGGGTGAGAAGAAGAAAAGGAAGAAGAGAGAGAAGGAGTGATTGTCGAGAGCTAGTGTGTGTCACCGTCAGAAGGATGTATAAAATCGGTTTACTATTGTCGACATGAGGTAACATTTAATGCATTGGTACCAAGCATATAAGACAGAGAGAGACAGCTGATTTGAGAGGGATCAAAACCTTGGTTGTAGTAACTGTGAGTTTCATCTCCATTTTTCCCGAGATGATCAAACAAGTCTTGACAACCCATAGTGCACCCTTAAGATCTCGTGCTAGACCAATTCATGTTGGCTCTTTATTTAACTCTAATAAAGCTTTAGCATTAAAACTAGAAGGACACTACAAGAATGAATCATCGATTTCGAAACAACAAAAAAGACAGGCAAACACCCTCGTTAGAGCCTCAATTGGAACAAAGTACGTCATGCACCCACAAACCTATAAGCTACATCTAGTACCAATCACACCACCGTCCATTTTACGCAACTCTTAACACCAATCCCTGCCCGCCCGTCTCTCAACTGCAGTGGCACATCATCAACTGCAGCACCCACAGAAGAAACCACCCCAAGAGGCCCTCTTGACGATCAATTTATCTTCGCCCTCATCAAACAACAGAAATTACAGCTGTTCATTGCTGGAATCGCACTACTCATCTGCGTCGCTGGCAATCTCGCCACTCCCGTCTTGTCGGGTGTTTTATTTGAAACTCTCGTCAACGGACGTCCATTCGCTGAGTACGCCAAACTCCTATCCCTTATGGTAGCAATATACATCATAGAGCCACTACTCACAAAGGTATACATAACCCAAGCATGCAAAGCAGGCGAGAATGTACAGGTAGCTTTACGAAGGGAATGCTTTAGAGTCTTGCTTATGCAAAGGATAGAATTCTTTGATAAACATCGGGCTTCTGAACTGACAGCTCTGCTTTCTAAAGACTTGGATGCAGTTAGATCCTTTGTGTTCAGTAACGTATCCAGAGACAGAGGTGCTAGAGCTATATTAGAAGCAGCAGGATCAGTAGGGGTGTTATTCTTCCTCAGCTGGAGACTGGGCCCTATTCTCGCTGCTGTCATCCTCGCTGCTGCATATACTGCCTTTTTATACAAACGACAGACTAAGGAGTACGAAGGTTCAGCTGCTAGAGCACAAAAACAAATGACAGAGGTTGCAGATGAAACTTTTAGCAATATTAGAACGGTCAGAATATATGCGGGAGAGAGTCTGCAAAGAGAGAGATGGGGGGAGCAGATTACTGCCAGCTGTGAGATTGGTCTTGGGTTTGCTAATGCCAAGGCTAATCTAGAAATGCTCAATAGAAGCTCCATACATATGTCATTATTGGCACTTTATGCACTAGGAGGGTTTCTTGTATCAAGGCAGTTGATGCCAATTCGTATTCTCCTATCTGCAGTGGGCTTTACATTCAGCTTGGTATTCGCCACACAAGGGGCATTGCAGACATTTACTGATATTAGAGGGGCCTTAGCGTCTATACGTAGGGTACAACAAGTATTGAAAGAAATACCTGTAGACTTTTCAATGGCTGAGTCGCTACCTCCTGGTGCTTGGTGGGATGTAGCCACTGAACGTGCTGCAGTGTTGGCTGCAACCAAAGGAAGAGAGAGAGCTTGTGAAATCAGCTATTCTTCTTCAGAAGATGATCCTGATGCAGAAGCAGAAGCAGATCCTGATGCTGCTATTCTTGCTTGTCAATCTGGAGATTTAGTTTTAAAGAATGTCAACTTTAGCTACCCAACACGACCCAACGCCAGAGTGCTGAGAGATCTTAATATGACACTCCCAAGAGGTAAAATCACTGCTCTCGTAGGGTATAGCGGAGCAGGTAAATCAACTATAGCCAATCTACTAGAGAGATTATACGATGTACAGAGTGGCGAGATATTATTAAATGGCAGGAACATATCTACCTTTACCAGAGCCCAATGGGTGTCGAGTGTCACCGCCGTCACACAAGAGCCCGTATTGTTTAGCGGGACTATAAGAGAGAACATTGGGTATGGAAAAGCAATGAAATGTACTCAGGAGGAAGTTGAAAAGGCAGCCAGAGCAGCTAATGCCCATGATTTCATTCTGAGCCTGCCTGATGCGTATGATACATTTGTCGGGGAGCGGGGTGGTTTGTTGTCTGGGGGGCAAAGACAAAGAGTCGCTCTAGCCAGGGCGTTGCTGAAAGGAGCTCCTATATTGGTGCTGGATGAAGCAACAAGTGCTCTGGATGCGGAGAGTGAGAGGTTGGTTCAGTCGGCGATAGCAAAGCTGGTGGAAGGAAGGACCGTGTTGGTCATTGCGCATAGATTGTCGACAGTGCAGACAGCGGATCAGATTGTAGTGTTGAATGAAGGGAAGGTTAAGGAAATGGGTACACATAGTGATTTGATGAAGTCTAATGGGTTGTATGCTAATCTAGTAGGAGATCCTCAGTCTTTGACATTGTCTGCTTCACCTTGAAGTATCAAGCTTTAGGGGGGAGGTGGGGGGGGGGGGGGGGGGGGGGGGGGG
>Ga0114919_10002980_pt1 | contig 13676 bp, 9 predicted proteins | sample BlataG_FD_88682 | JGI IMG/M metagenome (GOLD analysis project Ga0114919, IMG submission 88682) | Deep subsurface microbial communities from Black Sea to uncover new lineages of life (NeLLi) - Black_00105 metaG | ecosystem: Environmental > Aquatic > Marine > Oceanic > Sediment | place: Atlantic... | reverse complement strand
TGTGGGGTATTGGGGTGTGTTGGGTTTGTTTGTTAGTTTGTGAGAGGGGGTGGTGTTTGGGGGGTTTTGGGTGGTGTGGGGGTGGGGGGGTGTGTGGGGGGGGGGGGGGATGTGTCAGAGAGAGAAGATTGTGTGTGTCGGAGGAAAAGAGAGATGTGTGCATCCTTCCTGTTGCTCTGTCAGTGGCCAGTTTTTCAATAGATACGTACCTCGACTTGAATACATGCTGGTGACATAGATGGGAGACCCCACTTGGGAGGAAACCGGTAGAGTATGGCATCTGGAGAGCTCATAATAATCGTTTCTGGAATCAAATCAAATCATTGATGTCTTATAAGGTTATTTTAGACCCCTAGATGACAAGATGATACCTTTAGAATGACCCTAAGTTTATGAAACCATGGATTTCATTGCAGTATTTGGCTTGATTTGTTCCATTAAAGTCATCGCAGGGGAGAGTGGCGTCAGTCGTCGACGTCCCTGTTTTCCAACCAGCGGCAAGTTTTGGAATGGACACCCCATCTGTCTTTTACAGGTAATGATTTCATGCAGACACTATTCCCATCAACTCCAACACATGCATGAAGTGGACATAGCTTACTTCAATGCTTCCGTTTAATGGAGCGACAGTGGTGGCGCTCTGCAGTGGACAGAAGACGGAGAGACGGGGAGAAAGAGACATACTTAAATCCAAGGTTTTTGTCGACAACCCCAATCTTTTTTTCTGTACATGTAGTTGGATCATTTTGAGAAGAAGATTAATTGCATGCATGATGATGGTATTCATGACGATATAGGAAAGCTTAGATTAAAAAGAAAATCTTTTTCAAGCTGATATTCAATGACGGACGTTAAACGGATATTCCTTCATTTCACAACATCATATTACACTCGATGGGGGCAAAATCTAGTAGTGAGTGGTCCAGATAGCCAACTCGGTGGCTTTGATCTGCAAAGGTGAGACGTCAAAACCCTGCCGACCCAAGCATTCCTCTTCTTCTCATCTTTCCCCATTCCTCACCCAGCTCCTCCTCCTTCTATCACCATCTCTCCCACACACACCTACAGTTCCCATTGGGCCACATGTCAGCATATAGGTGACGATCTCGTATGGGAGGTCACAGTCCCAATCACCATCACCCCCAACACCTCTATCATCACCTACAGATGGGCTCTTGTCCAATCAGACCCCCAGCCCACCATCCTCATCAGATGGGAGGTCGAGCAACATGACATACAACTCCTCCCTATATTAAAACTTCTAAATGATGGTGCTGTTGTTGAAATTAGAGATGAATGGAGAGATGGAAGCCATCCTGCACATCCTCTTTCCAGGACTGCCTTTACCTCCGTCATCTTGAAAGACAGGCCTGCCCTTGCAGCAGCAGGTACAGGTGCTGCGTTCTCCTCCTCCTCCTCTTCTTCTTCCTCCTCCTCCTCTTCACAATCTGCTGCTGCTGCTGCTGCTGCTGATACTGACAATGACAACAACAGCAAGAGGAATGGCAGCACTACCAGTACCTCCAGTCTCGTAGCTATGGGGATGATGATGCCCCTACAACATCCAGCTCAACATCATCAGCGGCATGAAGTTATAGTCCGTTTCCAAGTCTGGGATTGGGAACTACAACATGGTCAAGAAATGTGTGTATCCGGGGGAGCCCCTCAACTGGGCAATTGGCAGCTCCATCGTCCTCTGGTGCTCTCTCAGACTCGTCCAGCTTGTTGGGAAGGCGAAGTTTCAATCCCCACCAACACCTTCCCCATAACATACAAGTACACAGTGCGTCCAGTAGGAAGTGGAGAGAATGAGAATGAGATTCAGTTGGAGCATGGTGAAAGCCGTCTGCTGTCTCTACCTTCCTCATCTTCAGCATTTCCATCAATATCAGGAGCAGGAGCATCTCCCTCAGCTGCAGCAGCGCTGAAAAGACCTCTAACTATGATTATCCAAAACGACGGTGATTTCCAACGTAAACATAGATGGAGAGGAGCTGGCGTTGCAGTTCCAGTGTTTTCTCTCCGTAGTCGTGCCAATAGTGTAGGAGCAGGAGACTTTAGAGACTTGATAATGCTGGCTGATTGGGCTGCTGCTGCAGAGTTGAGTGTTATTCAAATATTGCCTATCAGTGATACGTCGGTGAGAGGAACATGGAGAGACTCATACCCATATTCCTCAATGTGTGTGTTTGCATTGCATCCTTTGTACCTGTGTCTGGAGGATATGTACAATGTGTTTATTGAATCATCATCATCATCTGGAGAAAATGGTAGTAGAAATGGTAATAAGATGAAGGTTCCTAGTCACATTCAGGAAGCTATAAATCAAGCTAGGAAGGATCTAGACCTCCCAGATGTAGACTATGAGGCTACAATGGCAACTAAACTGAGCATTGCAAAGCTGATATTCAAAGAAGAAGGCACAGCAACGCTTGAAAGTGATCATTTTAAAGCATTTTGCGACAACAATGCTGAATGGCTACAACCATATGCTGCCTTTTGCTGGCTGAAGCCTTTATTTGGTACCGGAGAGCACTGGAAATGGGGTATTTTCTCTGATCCTTCTCCTCAAAATCTAGATAGAGTCCTTGCTCCTACCTGTCCTTGGCATGAAGACATACAATTCACCTACTACCTGCAATATCACCTCCATTGTCAGTTGAAAAGAGCAGCAGTCTATGCGGCAGGCTTGAAAATTGCCTTCAAAGGAGATTTACCCATTGGAGTTGACAAGCAATCAGTGGACACGTGGTGTCATCCTACTTTATTTAGAATGAACGTATCAACTGGTGCTCCTCCTGATTATTTCGACCCTGGAGGACAAAATTGGGGATTTCCTACCTACAATTGGGAGGAAATGTCTAAAGATGGCTATCTTTGGTGGAGGAGGAGATTGACTCACATGGGTCAGTATTTCAACGCCTATCGTATCGATCACGTGCTTGGATTCTTTAGGATTTGGGAAATCCCTGGAGATTGCTCTAGTGGCTTGCTAGGCAGATTTAGACCATCTATTCCCATCAAACGTAATGATCTTGATGCTAGAGGCATTTGGGATGTGCAAAGAATGACAGATCCATATGCTACGCCCGCTTTGCTGGAAGAAGTATTTGGTCACGACTTGGCAGTAGAAGCAACTGAGCGTTTCTTCAACCCTGGTCCTGCAGGTAGCGGCCGTCTCAGTCTCAAAGATGAGTACATGTCTGAAAGGACACTGTCTAATTTTCGCTTTTCCACCAGTGATAGCAAATTCGCCAATGGTATGTTGGAAATCCGGAGGAATGTTCTCTTGTTGAGAGATCAAGACGACCCAGATAACATATTCTATCCCAGAATCAACTTGAGAAACTCTGCCAGCTTTGCTGCACTAGGTCAGTCCAAGGACACAGAACAATGGCAAGAGCAACTAGCTCAACTACATGATGATCACTTCTACCATTGGCAGGATGAATTGTGGAGGGGACAGGCATTGAAAACACTCCCTGTACTGCTGCAAGCGAGTGATATGCTGGTGTGTGGGGAAGATCTGGGGATGATTCCAGCCTGTGTTCACCCGGTGATGTCAGAACTTGGAATCGTGGGTCTTAGGATTGAGAGAATGCCAGCAGAGCCAGATGTTGAGTTTGGTAATCCGGCAACGTACCCGTATTTGACAGTCGCGTCTCCTTCTTCTCATGACACTAGTACTACCAGAGGGTGGTATGAAGAGGAAGAGAATGGTGGAGGTGGAGGTGGAGGTGATAGTGGTAAGGGTGGTGATGTAGTTGTTGTTGCTGCAGGAGGAGAAGAAGAAGGGCTCTTAGCTGATGGAATTCAAAACCTGACGATACAACAAGGTGAGGGAGAAGATGAAGTTACAGAAGGATCAAAACAACAACAACAACAACAACATCAACAACAACAACATCAACAACAACTGCATCCGATGGTGACAAGCAGCAGAAGACAAAGATACTGGGCCACTGCACTGGGTATGGACGGTCCTGCTCCTCCTCAAGCCACAGCAGACGTCCTGAGAATGGTGGTTGGCAGGCATTGTGCCTCCCCCTCCATGCTGGCCATCTTCCCTCTCCAAGATCTTATGGCACTCTGTGGAGAGTACTCCAAAAGACCAGCAGCTGAGGAAACTATCAATGATCCTACTAATCCAGAGCACTACTGGAGGTGGAGAATGCATGTTGGGTTGGAGGATTTGTTGGGTAATAAACAGCTGTTGGAAGATGTGAGGATGTTGTTGACGAATGCTGGGAGAGGAATGAGTTGAAGATGTGAGGATTGTAACAAAATAACAAACTTTAACAACAATATTTCTGTCTCTAATAGTAATAATACTCTATTTCTATTATTACAACACATCTCTAACTACTCTAAACTTACTAAACACATAAGCATAGTTCCTCTGGTAAAAATTTCTTATAGGCCTTCTTCTAGTTCGAGTATATGGAGACGACCCCTTCAGTATGTAGTGCACTCCATCAAAGAAATCAACACTGTACTCAGGATACAATGCATCTGGAGAGAATCCTGAGTCAATTGGGGCAAATACGCTACTTGTCCATTCCCAACCACCACTGTCTAACATCTCTACTTGGAGTATGTCTTCATCTCTTTCTTCAATCAGATCTCTACCGAATCGGATAGCAGCGGCAGTTTTTTGCACCATCGCTGCTTCCCATTCTGCTTCTGTCATGAGTCTGTAACCCCGTACATTATTATTATCATCACAATCATCACTACTCTTGGTTTTCATGAGGTTGAGGTAGGCCTCTGCTTCTGACATTGAGACATAGACGGGGCAGTGAGCAACTTGGTTAAAGTCATATGACCCTTCCGGCATGTGGACCTTTATCTTGACAGCAGCACCTTTGCTATAACCATTACCATCGTGATCACTAATAGACCAAGTAGCTGGCATGGTTTGACCAGATTCTTTAAATATCCAAAAATCCTCATTTGTCCATAACTCCTCTCTCTCATACCCTTTGTCAACAAAAGTAAACCTAGCCCATTCTTCACATGTAACTGGAAACTTGGATATTTCAAAGCTTGGGACTTTCTGTGGCATTCTTCCTTCAACTCTATATAGCTCATTGTCCCAGTTGAAGCCTCTTGTTTCCAGCGCATGTAGGCCCAATATGACTTGACATCCTGGTACTAATGCATAGGACTCTTTGGTTGATGCTGCTGCTGCTCCAGCTGCTGCTGGTAGAGCAGTGGAGAGGTAGGTGCAGGAAGGATTGGCATAATAATAAGGCTGCCTACTGTTTTTAGTAGTATCACCATCTATCTTGTCACTGGTACTACTAATGAGATGAGATTCATTTCCGTTCTTCTCCTTCTCCCTCTCCCTCTCTCTCCCCGTATTTTTATTCTTATTATGCTGAGCAAGCATGTATCCCAACGTCTCTTGGTGCATCCTTTCATGCTCCAACAGTAAATTAACAGCATGCATATCCATCTTGTTCTTCTCTGCACCATCATTATCACCAGATGAGCTGCTGGTGTCAAGGTGGTCTAATATCTCTCTCCTTGCATCCTCAACATATTGCATCAGAGCTTCATGATTTGGCCATTCATCTTCAGACAAGGTCTCTGGACGTGAATGACATAGGGATGGGTTCCCTACAATAGGATCCATTCCTCTAGAAAACATGTGATCTAACCGCCGATGTTGATGCCTTGGTAAGAGCTTCAACCTGGCAAATGCGACAATATGGCCGGCGTAGAACTTGAAAGGATGTCTCAATTTGATTGGAGCGGCATCCCAGTTAGCAATATCACCAATAGCAGTGAATATGGCATCAGTGTCTTTCCAACATCGAATAAATGCATCCTGTACTGATTCTATAAGCTGTGCTGAGTAGCCTGCTACATTATTCCAACTAGAGCACAAATATAATCCTGCTTCTTGTATCATCCAAGCTATCGACTGCTCAGTGAACTTTCGGCTGATTTCCATCAAGATCCAATGATCTGGGTATAAATTCAATTTCTTCTCACCATACTTGACATTTTCTATAACTTTGGATGGCTGTACATACATTTCAACTTGTTTTTCATCCCTGTTCACCCGAGCTTTATACCGCCAAAGGATATCTTCTCTATCACCACCACTGTGTCCCAACGATCTCAATGCGTTTCTTATTCCATTAATCATAAACGCCCTCGTCAAATTATGCCCATCATCATATGCATGTTTTAGAATAGAGGGATCTTTGTACAAATCAGTACATAATAGGAATTGCCACGGTGCAGTTCCATCTTTTCCTCCAGCACCAGCAATGGTCGCTACTTGCTTGATGAATTCTACAGCTTGATAATTCGTAAAGTTACCTATTGTTGATCCGAGCAGCAGTACCAACATGACTTTATTATGATGACGTTGCCTTGCTTCTTTCAGTCCATCCAAGTACTCTGCACAGATGAAATCAGTCGTGAGACCAGGGTGGTGGCGATTGTCATCATCATCATCATTCTCATCACCCTGAGAAAGGGCGGCTGATAAGTTGGAAGCTGCCTGCGCCAGTGCTTCACTACTGACATCTATACCGACAAAATGGACACTAGGGTTGATATCTAGAGCTTGTCTTAGAAGAATGGTGCTTTTAGATGCATCTCCACAGCCTAGTTCGACTATCACCCAATCACTGCAGCCCATGTTGCTGATATCATGGTGGCGGGGGAGATATGAGAGCATGTCCTTGGATGACAATTGTAAAAGCTTCTTTTCAGCTTTGTATGGAGTGTATTCTGGAAGCTGTGTGATTTCTTCATACAGTTGTGATCCCACAGAGTCGTAAAGGAACTTGACTGGTACAGCACTCTGTGTGAGTGTGTGGGATGAGTTGTTGGGAGGAGAAGGGGGGGGAGGTGTGTGTGTGTGTGTGTGTGAGAGAGAGTCGGAGGTTGGGAGCGTGGAGAGAATTGCTGGGGATGCCCACTGTCTGCTTACCTGCTGTTTCATGAGATCATCGATCAATTCATCTAAGCTTCGATCATATTCTACTGGATCAGGGTCTTGATGGCCGTTTTGAGAGCCTTGGGGGTGAAGACCCGTCATTGGATATATATTCAACCTTGGATTATTATTATTGTTAGTCCAAGGGGAATTATGCCGATAAACACGTCCCATCCACTGTATCTATGTGTTCTAGGTCAATCCAACACTGTTTAATTTTGGGTGGGGTCCCTTCTTTCGCCATTTGCTTTGAGGCTTCAAGGTCCCCCTGACCGCTTCTTCTCATGAGAGCGTGATCACTAGGAGGAGGAGCATGGGTTTTAGTTTGGGGAAGGTTTAAAACTGCCATATCACGCCCATGCACTGCCAAAAACTAAGCAAGAAATACGTCACGCAATACTAAATCCAGACACTCACTTGAAATTTGTATTGATCGTTTAAATACAGAGCACTAGAACTAGGATCACAATGTCACCACATGGTCTTCTTTTGTGGCAAACGCCCATTTTAAAATACCAAATTTACATCCCATCCAACAATCAACTCTATCAAAGCACGATAAATAGATCACTTTCTACAAAGCGGAAATCCTTTACCCCCCAAGCCGGTCCCAAGGACGACCAAGACTGGGACAGAGCGTTTGCCGACGAACTCAAGAAGCGTCGAGGCGTTCGCCCTTCTTCTCCAAAGCCTGAGCAAAATGGTAACTCTTCCAATGCACCTCCTCCTAGGTCAGAAATGTCTTCATATCATATTCTAAGCATTGTACCTCGTAAAATGATCAATCAATCCACCCATCTAACCTTCCACACCTCCTCCCCCAACCCACACACTCCAACGACCACGACCCACTTTACAGATTCACACAGACACGACAAGCCTGGAACGCAGGACCAGCTCAGAATGATATAACAAAGATAGAGCAGATCTTAGTAAACATTTGGATACAGAATTCCTTCTTCTTAGCAGGGGCAGCTATTACAATGTTCTTCCTAGGTTTACTACTGTTTGCTGGACCGCCCCCGACAGATTCTAGATGTACTTTGCCTTGGTGTTGAGAGAGGGGGTGGGGGATTGGAGAGAGGGGGGGGGTTGAGGTACTTTTTCAGATGTACTGGTATACATACAGGCATATGTACGGACGACCAAATTTTGTAATGTCATAGTCATTATTTTTCAATTAGGACCTTTACAGTAAATTAGGCCAAGGAAAAAAAGGAAACATCGTCAATCATTTGAAAACGAAAAAACATCATCATCAATACACATATAATCCTACTGCAAATCTTTGGGTTTAAACCCTAAAACTAAAACAAAATAAAGGGCACATTTTCATTCATTGTTGCATTTAACCATCAACAATCTCTTTCTTGACATATATATACTGCATACATAAATGTATGATAAATAACAATGACAGTTCTAGCAAGTGTCTAGCAAATCATCAATCAATCATTGTTTCTTCTCATCAAAATCATGATCTTCATTTTCGAACTAGTTTAGAATTAATCAACCATGCATTACTTTCTCTCTCTCTCTCTCTCTCTTCTTGCTTCTTTCAGTAGAGGTGAGATATCTTATACACATGTATACCGGTACACGTATGTATAAATATTTGCTAAACCATGCAACCTGTGAAACTCCCATTAGTTGAACTCAAACTGCAATACAGTATTCCCTCCTTGATCCATCTTTGATTGTACAGTCCATGTGTCAGGATCTACTATTATCTTAGGAGATGATCTTTGTTGTTGATTAGTCACAGTACCAGCAGTTGTTGTTGTATCAGTCAATGGAGAACCTCCTCCTCCTCCTCCTCCTTGTGATGATGATTTGTGTACAGGGGGAGAGAGTCTTGGTGATTTTTGAACACCTGCCTTGCTTATTTCACCACCACCACTCCTTGGAGGAGAAGCAATCACTGCATTTCCAGCAGCATTATTATCTACTCCTGCAACTCCAGCTCCCATTGATGACAGTGGTGGCATTACTATGTAGGGAGGGACAGAAGGAGGCCTCAGACATGCATCCAACATTGTGGGCACTCCTCCCCCTCCTACGACTACTACTCCACTACTATTGCCACTACCAGCCACTTGTTGTTGCTGCTGCTGCTGCTGCAGCTGCTCTTCAGGAGGAAGTATATTGCCAGGCCTTGCATTAGAAAATAAGAACTTCCTTTGCTGCTGGCCTAACATTAACGCTACAGATGCACTGTCACCACCACCACCACCATACCCATCACAAGCTGCTGCTGCTGCTGCTGTTGTTGTTGTCGTCCGTCCTCCTGCTAGTACTGATGATGGGCGTTTCTTCACTGGAGATGGTTTCTTTCTAAGTAACGGTATACTTAGTTGTTGTGCACCAGTTTCTACTGCTAGATTATTCACGTGTACTATAGGAGCAGCAACTATTGCTGTATCTACATCACCTTTTCCTTGTGTCATGACTTTATCCCCAACTGCTGCCTCCTCCTCATCCTGCTGTTGTTGTTGTTGGGAGAGCATCTGCTCTCTACCGAGCTTCTCTTCCAACTCTACTGCTTGAGGAGGATAAAGAGCAGCAGGTCCGTCGGCATAGAAATGCATGACCTCTACTGGTCCATTGGAATTGACTACATTCACCACAAAGGTAGAATAATCACCATCATTTCCACCACCATTACCATCATTGTTATTATTATTGTTAATTGATGTATTCACAAAGGTTCCAGTTCTAGCTGGAATAGCATACACCTGATCTCCCTCATCAGCATACTGAGCTAGAGCTATCTGTAAGTCTTGTAATGTGAGGTACAGTCTCTCAGAGTTAAGTGGATGGGTGGCTATTGATTGTAATGAATTGAAAACTGGCTGTGTTGCTGAATCTAGGGCCTGTTCCAGATCTTTAAGGGTATTGATGTCCTGTTGGATCTTGTCACACAAGGCTTGGTCTGCTGTTGACTGTGGAGTCGAAGGTGCTTCAACAACAGCAAGAGGTGGAGGTGAAGGAGCTTGGATTGCGGGACTAGGTTGTCCTTCTTTACCAACAATAGTAGTTGTAGTTGTAGTTATTGTTTTAATAAGGGCTACTAGGTTTTTGGAAGGTTTTTCAATCAATCCTATGCCTTCAAGGACGTTGGTAATGTCGTAGATGCGACGTTTGTGAACTTTCAGTTCCTCTGCTGCCAGATTGAGGTCTAATGAGTTGGATGGAGCATCTTCTAATAACTGCATGAATTTCTGGGTAAGTAGGCCCAAACTAGAGTCGTATCTACTGCTGGGCTGAGAGGGGGTGGATGTGGTAGCGGCAGAGTCTGGGGAGCGATGCGCGCTGGTGGTGGTTCTCCTTGGGCGTCGCTCCATCTTGTCTTTGGGAAATGATCTGGCGAAGTTAGGGCAAAATCTCCCACCTTACGGTGCTTATGATAGTATCAGATACCTTGTAGAGATAAAAACCTATCAGCAGCGAAGAATAGGCTCAAAGGAAGCGACTTACACCTTTCAGTGCAATTTATACTCAAGCTCGGAAATCCACCACTCTAGGCCTTCTTCGGGAGATTGATGAGTTGAGCATGATCTTATGACTATCTGAAAAATATCTATAGGCACGTTAACCAAATTGAAGGTATTTAAGGTTGAGGTTTTCGATAAAAGGCAGTAATGAAAAACTGGCAAAATCTACCCCGCCTATCAAACAACTTTAGCTGTAAGGTTTTGTTTTTTATGATCAGAGTATAGATCAATAGAGCTATATCCATACACGGTGTCAGAGTCCTTTAAGTTGACAGAAAACTTGTTTTTTCCTCATTAGGTGGCAGCTCTCTCTGAGCTCTCATAAATCAACCAAAAAATCTTGAGCATCAAAAAAGCCTCTAGAACGCTTCAATCGATTGTCACATCAATTCAATTTGAAAGGCGATGAACACTGCACTTTCTGCTCGCCTTAGTGGCTCTATTCAGGGGATCACCACTCTAAAGCAATCTGGTAGGTGTTTTTGAAGATGCTTGAAAATCACCACTTTCCTCTATCCTTTCAAGCTCATTCTCCCTCCCACTCTCCCCATATATCCTCTTACAGGATCTAGAATCTCTCGCACCAAATTTCATACAAGTAGGAGCTTAACTGTCAAGGCATCTGCAGCTGACGACGATGACATCCGCACCGTAGGCTTAGCTGCTGTTGCGGTAGGCGCTCTCGCCAACCCAATCTGCTTATGGTCCCTGTACACACTCCAAACAACTGGAGATGGATTCCCTGCAGGTCCATATGGCCTATATGGCGCTGCAGAAGGCATTTCTTATCTCGTAGTCACCGCAATTGTTGGGTGGAGCGTGTTCACGAAAGTACAAACGGGGAGCGGGCTGCCAGCGGGTCCTGGAGGAGCCTTGGGTGCTGTTGAGGGAGTATCCTTTTTGACTATTCTGATTGGACTTGTTGTTGGTGGCTTGAAGTTTGCCAGTTGAGATCAGTAGGAGAATAGTAGGATGGGGAAGAGAGATTGTTGTGGTGAAGGATGCAAATCTAATTGTTGAATTTGAGGCAGCTTTTCCTTTCACACAAAATATAAACATTTATTGTACTTGTAATTAATTGATGCACTTATGTGTGGACTAAATAGCAACAGAAGAACAACTATTATATAAAAGGTGGTGGAATTGACCCATCTGAATGAATTGGAAATGATGATGTGAAAGGTGAGTTGACCCAGGCCCAGGGGCCATCGTATTTGTGTAGAAGGGAGAGGCTGAACCACCCTCACCATACTTAAGCTTCGTCACGTCTTCAAACTGGTCCTCTTTCAAAATAAAATCAATTCTGTTGAGGTGTTACTCATCTCAATTTATACTAAACGTATCTCTAGCTAGTCGCTAAAGACCATCAATCCATCCAAAATGGCTACTGACGGAAAACCACACTTGTCAAGTAAGTCTTAGAGCAAAAAAATGCCTAGAAATCACCATGCTGATTGTTATTAACCTCTTTTCTGTCTTTGTTCCACTGTGCAGTTGTCATTTGCGGCCATGTAAGTGGGATCACCCGACGGCTGCTCCTTAGAGCCACCGTTGTTGTATTACTTATTGGCTGAATGCCAGGGGGTGGTATCAGCAACTAAATTGGATGCACGCATAACCTATATCCCGCCGCCGAGGCTGATGAAAGTCTTTGCTAACTCTGAATCCCTCTCCCTCTCATATCTGCAGGTCGATTCCGGCAAGTCTACCACCACTGGTCGCCTCATTTTCGAGCTGGGAGGTATCCCAGAGCGTGATATGGTCAAGCTTAGAGAAGAAGCCGCTGCCTTGGGCAAGTCTTCTTTCGCCTTTGCTTTCTTCATGGATCGTCAAAAGGAGGAGCGTGAGCGTGGTGTCACCATTGCTTGCACCACCAAGGAATTCTTCACCACTAGATGGCACTACACCATCATTGATGCCCCAGGCCACAGGGATTTCATCAAGAACATGATTTCCGGTGCTGCCCAGGCTGATGTCTGCTTGCTCATGGTTCCCGCCGACGGTAACTTCACCACCGCCATCCAAAAGGGTGACCACAAGGCTGCTGAAATCCAGGGCCAGACCCGCCAGCACGCTCGCCTTATCAACTTGTTGGGTGTCAGACAGCTCATCTGTGGTGTCAACAAGATGGACTCTGAGACTGCCGGCTACAAGGAGGAGCGTTACACCGAGATCCGTGACGAGATGAAGCACATGCTTACTCGTGTTGGCTGGAAGCCAGACTTTGTCGAGAAGAGCGTTCCAATCATCCCTATTTCAGGATGGATGGGCGACAACTTGTTGAAGAAGTCCGAGAACATGGCCTGGTGGAAGGGTGTTGATGTTAACAAGCCACTCAAGCCAGAAGAGAAGGTTCACATCGATACCATCCTTGATGCTCTTGACAACTTCTCTGAGCTCCCAGAGCGTAAGGCTGATGTCCCACTCCGTCTCCCAATCTCTGGTGCTTACAAGATCAAGGGTGTTGGTGATGTCCTTGCCGGCCGTGTTGAGCAAGGCAAGGTCAAGCCAGGTGATGAAGTTATTTTCCTCCCAACCCACACCGCTGCCAACCCATGTACCGGTAAGGTCTTCTCCGTGGAGATGCACCACAAGTCTGTCAAGGAGGCTGGTCCAGGTGACAACATCGGCATGAATATCAAGGGTCTTGACAAGAACAACTTGCCACGTACCGGTGATGTTATGATCTTGAAGAGTGATACCACTATGAAGCCAGTCAAGGACTTCACTGCCCAAATCCAAACCCTGGACATCCCAGGTGAGGTCAAGGCTGGATATTCTCCAATTGGATTCGTGCGTTGCGGACGCTCTGCTTGCCGTATCACCAAGATAAACTGGAAGGTAGGCAAGGAGACTGGTGGTAAAAAGTTGGAGGACCCACACGCCTTGAAGGCCAATGAGATGGCTGAGGTCGTGTTTGAGCCACAACAGCCATTGGTTGTCGACTCTTTCAAGAACTGCGAGGGTCTGTCTCGTATTGCATTCTTGGATGGTAACACCGCTGTCATGCTCGGAAAGGTTGTCGCTATTAGCCACAAGTGATAACCTTTTTGTCTTTATTTGCTCTCTTTTTGTTTTTTGTTAAATGTGCGTGTGTGCATGCATTTTAAGAAGGAAGAAAAAGGAATATATAGGGGGGGGGGGGGGGAAAAAGGGAAAGTTTGGGAAAAGGGAGGTTGCTTTGTTTGTTTGGAAAATTGGGTTGTTGGAACCCTTTTTTTTTT
>Ga0114919_10002978_pt1 | contig 13687 bp, 17 predicted proteins | sample BlataG_FD_88682 | JGI IMG/M metagenome (GOLD analysis project Ga0114919, IMG submission 88682) | Deep subsurface microbial communities from Black Sea to uncover new lineages of life (NeLLi) - Black_00105 metaG | ecosystem: Environmental > Aquatic > Marine > Oceanic > Sediment | place: Atlantic... | reverse complement strand
CAGATGTTCGCCCCGGCTGACTACCCCCAGGTGCTGGTCGGCCTGGGATCGCCGGACGACGCCGCCGTCTACCGGTTGGATGCCGACAGAGCCCTGATCGTCACCGCCGACTTCTTCACGCCCATCGTGGACGCCCCGTACGATTTCGGGGCCATCGCCGCCGCCAACGCCCTGAGCGACGTGTACGCCATGGGCGGCGAGCCGCTGCTGGCCATCAACCTGGTCGCCTTCCCGCCCGAGCTGCCGGAGGTACTGACCGAGGTGCTGCGGGGTGGGGCGGAAAAGGTGCGGGAGGCAGGCGTCGCCCTCGCTGGCGGGCACACCATCCAGGACAAGGAGCCAAAGTACGGGCTGGCCGTCATCGGCCTGGCTCACCCCGATCGGCTGCTGACCCGGGCTGGGGCGCGGCCCGGCGACGTGCTGGTGCTCACCAAGCCGTTGGGGACCGGCATCATTGTCACCGCCTTCAAGGGCGGACTGGCCGACCCTACCCATCTGGCCGACGCGGTGCGCTGGATGACAGCTCTCAACCGCACCGCCGGCCGGATCGCCGTGGAACTGGGTCTGCAAGGCGCCACCGACGTCACCGGCTTTGGCCTGCTGGGCCACGCCTGGGAGATGGCCGAGGCCTCGGGTGTCGGGATGCGCATCCGCCTGCGGGACGTGCCGTTAATGGGCGGGGCGCGGGAGTACGCCGTACGGTCCCTCTTCCCCAGCGGCTCCTACTGCAACCGGGACTTTTACAGCCCGCATGTGCGCTTCGCGGACGGTATCAGTGAGGAGGAGCAAATGGTCCTCTTTGACGCCCAGACCTCGGGTGGGCTATTGCTGGCTGTGCAGGCGGAGAAACTGGACGAACTTCTCGATCGCTTCGTCGCCGAAGATCAACCCGGCTGGGTCATCGGTCAAGTGGTGGCGGAGCCGGGGATCGAGATTATCTCAGAATAGAGGAGGTTTACCTACAAATGCCCACGTATGACTATCAGTGCCGGGACTGCGAGCACGTCTTCGAGGTCTTCGCCACCTTCAAGCAAAAGGATGCGGGGCTTCAGCCAGAGTGCCCCGAGTGCCACAGCACCGAGACGCAGCAGGCCTTTCGCTCAATGATGTTCATCCGCAGCGGCGACGGCGGCAGCGTCATGCCCACGCCGATGGGTTGCGGGCCGAACATGGGGCCGGGGTGCTGCTGAGATGGACCACCCCGTTCCCGTGCGCATCTTCGGCGTGCCCATGGCCTGTGCCACCGGCGCGACCGACACCTGGCGAAAGGCGGCCGGCTGGGCCCGACAACAACTGACGGCCCGCTTCGGCGAACAGGTGACCGTGGAGTACTACGACCTCTTCTCCCCAGAGATGGATCGTTTCCCCGAGGTCGTGGCCCTGGTAGCCGCCGGCCAGGGGCAGGTACCGCTGGTCTTCGTGGACGGGGAGTTGCTGTCTTCGGGGGGCAAGGTCTCAGTGCCGGACATCCGCCGCTGGCTGGAGGCAATAGGCCTCAAGCCGCAACTGTAGCCCGATGGCGACCACGGAGGGACGAAGGCGTCTTTATCGCGAGGGGGCGATTACGACCGGCAACGATCTGGTATTGCGCGGTCTGGATGAGGAGACAGCAGTGGACGTCATTATTCGTGGAATGTTGGAAGCGTGAAGACCTCAACGTCCTTGACACGATCTTAGGAGGATGGTTATGAACAAGAAAGTGACCGTTGAGCTGACCGGGCCGGCGCGGATTCAGGCTGGCCGGAAAGAGGTGGGCATAACAGTGGAGGATGACGCCACCTGGCGGGACGTGGTTGCCGCCCTGGCCCAGGCATTGCCGGTGCTGGTGGGGAAGGCCATCACCGAAGACAGGCGCGACCTCATCGGGTCCTATCTGCTGAACCTGGGCGGGCGACGCACTGTCCGCGATTTCGATGAAAAGGTGCAGATCGAGGAAGGCGACCTCTTATCGCTGTTGGAGGAAACTTGCTGAGGAGGGGAAAAAGATGACGATGCTGGAAATAAGTCCCGATCTCAATCAGAGGTTTGTTGACTTCTATCGAGCGGTCTTTGCCGACGGAGCTCTGGACCGCAAGACGAAACAGTTGATCGGGCTCAGCGTATCTCTGGCTGCAGGGTGTAGGCCCTGATTTGAGAACCACACTGCCCGTGCGCGCAGACTGGGAGCAAGTGAGCTGGAGATCCGCGAGGCCATCGCTGTGGCGGAGATTGGTGTCGCCGGAAGGGTGCGCAGTATCGTTGCCGGGTCATCGGTGAAGCCGCAACCCCATCAAACCTGAGATGGGTAAGCGCAGAGACTTCTCCAGCCCTGCGGAGGTTCGAACCTTCAGACGCCTTTCTACATTGTCGGCTACAGGCGGTTCTGGGCGGTTTTCGCTGAGCCGTGGGCCGGCGCGGAGGAGTGAGACGGCTGTCTGAGTCTGTAGGACAGTAGCCTGTTGACCGCTCACTATGGATGTTCCTGGCGCAAACTGACCGGCTGTTGCTGGCCGAACTGCTGGCAGTGGACGTGCGTGCCATCGGCCGGCGGGAGTCACGGTGACGGCGGAATTACTGTTCGTAGATCAGCCGAGAGGAGGTGAGGGAGTGTCATACAAAGAGTTGAGGCAGCAGATTGAAGAGCTTCAGTCCCGATTGACGCCAGCCTTCGTCGAGGAAGCCGTCGGCGCGTTGTTGCGCCAGGGCGAGGACGTGGGCGGCGGCGTCAACGCCTTCCGGCTGGTCAAACATCTGCTGGGCAACTCACAGTTGAGGGACGCGGAGGTCACCTGGGCCTACGCGCGGCTCAAGCCGGCGTTGCGGTCCGCGTTTGAACAAATCCCATCGCTTTACTTCTTTGAGGGCGACTGATGAGCGGAGGACGCCATCTTCCCGTTGGGAAGAACGAAGCGATGAGGGTTAAAAGGTGAAGGGAGGCAAATTGTCTTTTGCCTCCTTTTGCGTTATAATTGTCCGTGGCTATTATCACATCATGCAAGCCATTAGATGGCCGCCGAGGAGGTAGAAGCATGAGGGCGAGCGCTGTAGGTCAGAGTCTGCCGCGCATTGACGCCCGGGCTAAGGTCACGGGCAAAGCCAAGTACCCTGGCGACTTCTACATGGAAGGGATGCTCCATGCAAAGGTGGTCTGGAGTGAGCACTCCCACGCCCAGGTGCTGCACATTGACACGAGCGAGGCCGAAGCCTGCGCGGGTGTGGTCGCCGTCCTCACTTACAAAGACGTTCCTGTCAACGAGTACGGCATCAACATCATGGACCAGCCGGTGCTGGTGGCTGAGGGAGACAAAGTGCGCTGGGTAGGCGACCGCATCGCCATCGTAGCGGCCGAGAGCGAGCGCATCGCTGAGGCGGCCCGTAAGCTGGTCGAAGTGGACTATGAGCCGCTGCCCGTTGTGGACGACCCGCGGGAGGCGATGGGGCCTGATGCGCCCCTGGTCCACGAGGAGAGGGACACTAACGTGCTCAAGCAATTCAAAATCCGCAAGGGGGACGTGGAAGCCGGCTTTGCCAGAGCTGACGTCATTGTCGAAGGCTACTACGTCACCCCCTACGTGGAGCACGCCTACCTGCAGCCCGAAGCTGGCCTGGGCTATATTGATGAAGAGGGGCGGGTCACTGTCATTGCCGCCGCTCAGTGGTCCCACGATGACCTGCATCAGACTGCCCATATGCTGGGTTTACCCGAAGACCGCGTGCGCGAGATCGTGCCAGCGGTGGGGGGAGCCTTTGGCGGGCGAGAGGATATGTATATCCAGCACCTCCTGGCCCTGTGTGCCTACTGCCTCCAACGCCCGGTGAAGATGGTCTTCAGCCGAGAGGAGTCGGTGTGCCGCACCGGCAAACGCCATCCGTACTACATGCGCTACAGGACCGGAGCCACGCGGGACGGGAAATTGACGGCGATGGAGATCGAGCTCATCTCCGATGCTGGAGCCTATGCCAGCACGAGTATCCCGGTGATGGCCAACTCCACGAGCTTTGCTGCCGGACCCTATGTGGTGCCTAGCGCGAAGATAGATACCTATACCGTCTACACCAATAACGCCGTGACTATGGCAATGCGTGGTTTTGGCTCCACTCAGCCGCCGGTGGCCTACGAGCAACAGATGGACAAGCTGGCTGAGGCCCTGGGCATGGACCCGGTGGAGATCCGAATGAGGAACCTCTTCGAGGACGGCTCAATCGCGGTCACGGGGAATCCCATGCCGCCTGGGGTGGGCATCAAGGAGACGCTGCGGCAGGCAGCACTGACTGCTGGCTGGCGCGAGGAGAACGGACACTGGGTGCGGCCGGAGCGGTGTCCTGAGCTTGTCGAAGGGCGGTGTCCTGATGATTCACTTCGACCCTTCGACGTGCTCAGGACACGGCTGGGCTCAGTACAAGCGACAGGCTCACCACGACGGGTTGTCGGAGGGAAGCCCGCACCTGCGGACGGCAAGCTGTACGGCATTGGGGTGGCCTGCGCCTACAAGAACGTGGGATACAGCATGGGCTTCGACGACAAATCCACGGCGGTGGTCGAGCTTTCCCTGGACGACTCTGGGCAGGTGGAAACGGCAGTTGTGAAGATTGGAGCTTCGGAAGTGGGACAGGGGGTGCATACTGCCCTGGCCCAGATCGCGGCCGAGACGCTGGGTATCGGTGTGGAGAGGGTGAACATCTCCCTGGTGGATACAGCCGACGTACCTGACGCCGGAAGCTCGTCTGCTTCCCGCCACGTCTATGCCTCCGGCAACGCGGTGATGGCGGCCTGTCGGCTGGCCAGGGAGAAGTGGTACGCGGCCTTGCGGGCCGAGGAGGGCGAGACCCACATCAAGGCCCGCTACACCTTCCACGGCCGCGACGCCAGGCCAACCACGCCCTTTGATCCTGAGACCGGGATGTGCGATCCCCACATCAGCTATGGATACGCTACCCAAATCGCCCTGGTGGAAGTGGATGCCGAAACAGGAGAGGTACGGGTCCTCAAGCTCTACTCGGCGCATGACGTGGGCCGGGCCATCAACCCCCAGATGATCAAAGGACAGATTGGCGGCGGGGTGCACATGGGTGAGGGGTATGCCCTCATGGAGGAGTACATCCAGCAGAAGGGAGTGGTCAAGACCCGCAAGTTCAGCGAATATTTTATCCCCACTGTTCTAGACATGCCCCGCGAGCTCGTGCCCATCATCGTCGAAGTGCCTGATCCGACGGGCCCGTACGGAGCCAAAGGGACGGGGGAGATGACCACCCTGCCCACCGCACCGGCGATACTCTCAGCCATCCACGATGCGACGGGGGTGTGGATCGAGGAGTTGCCGGCCACGGCGGAAAAGGTTCTGATGGGGATGAAAAAGTTAGGGTGAAGCGCTGGTGAAGGGAGGCATGGATGAGAGAATTCGACATCGTGACAAACTGGAAACTACTGTGGAGCACCTTCGCTCTGTTGTTCATGGCGGAACTGGGGGACAAGACCCAGTTGGCGGTGATCTTCACCTCGGCCAGCTCCGACCGTCCCTGGATAGTCTTTCTGGGCGCTGCGCTGGCCTTGGTTACGGTTACCCTGATTGGTACGCTGGCTGGACAAGTCATGGCCCGCTTTGTTTCACCCGATCTGCTGCGCAAGGGAGCGGCAGGCCTGTTTGTGGTGATGGGAGTGTTGATGTTCTTCAACAAGATCTAGAGCGGATGACCCCAGGGAGTTCCTCAGCAACCGAGTCCTTTTGGTGCTGCTAGGGGGTACCCGGGAAGTGCTGGTAGTTGAGATCATCTCCCATCTGGATACGTCTATGGAGGTGAAGAACTGTTAAGGATCTCTGGATTGAGGACAAGGGCATACTTGCTTGTCCTGGCTTTGGCAGCACTGGTGCTCACTTTGGGCGGTGTTGTCCTGTCTTTTACCCTTTCTCCCAGAGCTCCCGAGGTGGAGGTTTCACCGCCCCGGGTCATTCCTAATACCGATGTTAACCCCTATGGGGCCAACTTCTTCTTGGCCCGTGAGGTAGAGGAGTGGAAGCGGGAGAACACGGTAAGGATGGCCCGAGAAGCAGGGCTCGGCTGGGTGAAACAGCAATTCGTCTGGGCGGAGATAGAGCCCCGCGCAGACAGTTTCGCCAATGTCACCAACGGGCAGAGTAGCTGGGGGAAGTACGATCACATCGTCGAGCTCTGCGACAAGTACGGCCTGCAGATCATCGCTCGCCTCGACCGTCCTCCCGATTGGACACGCCAGGATAACACCCTCAAGGAGCGCGCCCCCGATAACTTCGAGGACTACGGCGACTTCGTCTATCAGTTCGTCAAGCATTATCAGGGACGTATTCACTACATCCAAATCTGGAATGAGCCCAACATATTCCCTGAGTGGGGCAACCGCCCTGCGGACCCTGCCGGCTACGTGGAACTCCTAAAGATAGCCTATCGTCGGGCCAAAGAGGCCGATCCCGATGTTTACGTCCTGAGCGCTCCCTTGGCCACCACCTTGGGCGAGCCCCACCCTGAGCCCGGCAAGTGGCGATCCATGAACGACTTACAATTCTTGGAAGAGATGTACAAAGCCGGGGCTAAGGATTACTTCGACATCCTCTCGGCGAATGCCTTTGGAATGGATCGCCCGCCAGAGGATTCCCCCCATCCCCAGGTGCTAAACTTCTCTCGTGTCCTCCTGCAGCGGGAGATCATGGAAAAGCACGGCGATGGCAACAAGGCCATCTGGTTCAACGAGTACGGCTGGAACGCAGCGCCGGATGACTTCTCGGAAGAGGAACTCATTTGGAAGAGGGTGGACGAGGAGCAGCAGGCTGATTATACCCTGCGAGGCATAGAGTTGGCCCGCTCAAAATGGCCTTGGGCTGGGGTCTTCAACATCTGGTATTTCCGCCAGGTCGGCAACATCACCCCGGACCAGGCCGAGTACTATTTCCGCGTGGTGGACGTAGATTTCACACCCCGGCGGGTCTATTACGCCGTAAAAGACGTTGCGGCGGGCTTCAGAGTGGCTGGGCGTGGCCATTATGAAGAGGCCAATCCAGCCGTTTCGGGAGCTGAGGGATGGCGGCCTGAGATCGAACCTCGGGCCAGCGGCCAGGCTCACCTGGCCAGCCAGACACCTGGGGCCAGCCTATCTTTTACCTTCAAGGGCGACCGGGTAGATTTGCTCACCCAAATGGACGCCCAGGGGGGGCGGTTGTTAGTCACCCTGGATGGCCGAAGTGTGACAGACTTAGATAGAGACAAGGAGGGCCGCTCGTACGTTGATCTCTACAGCCCTCGTCCCCAGTGGCGGGCCAGGGTGCCTCTGGTGCGGGGGGCGGGGAGTGGCCAACACGTTCTGCGCCTGACGGTGGCCGAGGAGAGGAATCCGGCTTCCGCGGGGAATCGCTGTGCGATAGATGCCTTTGAGGTGGCTCTGGCCCCACCGGCAACTTTTCCCTACGCACCTGTGGCCCTGTTGGGCATAGGTCTGACGACGGTGAGCTGGCTTCTGTACCGCGAGCTGAGAGGACAGCGCTTTTGATGATCGCCTTGGGACAGAAACTGCACGTGGAACAGGCCTTCCAGTCCGCTGGCCGGCCGTGAAAGCCCAATTCACTCACCTTGCTCCCTTCGACAAAGCTCAGGACAGGCCCTTCGATCAAGCTCAGGAACATCGTCCTGATTCTCCTTCTGCTGACAGCCTTCGCCCTCAGGCTCTACCGCCTGGATCACCAGGAGCTTTGGGGTGATGAGGCCCACAGCGCCTACGTGAGCAAGCTGCCCCTGCCTTCCACGGTTTCCCCCTGCACGGAAACCAATCCCCCGCTCTATCACCTTCTCCTTTACTTCTGGGTCAGGCTGGCCGGTTCCAGCGTCTTTGCCCTGCGGTTTCTATCCCTCGTTCTAGGGTTGCTTACCGTGCCTCTCGTCTACCGATTGGCGCGGTTGGGCTTCGGCGTGCTGGTGGGTCTCCTGGCGGCGCTTCTTTGTGCTATCTCCCCTTTCAGGTTTACTATTCCCAAGAAGCTCGCATGTATGCTCTGGCGACCTTCTCCACCACCCTCTCGATGTTTCTCTTGGCCAGGATCGTGTCCAGCGAAATTCGCTAGGGGACACTTTTTCAGGCGAGCGAGAGGAGGCATCCTGAGGCCGACTTCGGCGAGCTCAGTCGAGCCGTCGAAGGAGCCTCCGCGAGCGCCCTTCGACAGGGCTTGGACGGTGAGCTCAGCCGAAGCGCTCAAGACGCTCGCTCCGGCTCTACTGGCTTGTGGATCGCTTACCTCTTAGCGACGGCAGCGGCCATTTTTGCCCACTACTACGCGCTTTTCGATGTCGTGGCCGAGAACGCTCTGCTGATTGCGCTGTGGAGAGGTGACCGAGGAAGGTTGAGGTGCTGGTTAGACGTCCAGGCCGCTCTAGTTTTGACATATTTACCATGGGTGCTGGCGAAAAGGGCTTTCTCAGCGGCAAGGCCAGTGCCCGGTTTAATGAGCTGACCTTGCCCGGCCTAATTAGTATCGTCAAGACAAGCTTTGTTGCTTCCAGTGTGGGAACTACGGTCAAGATGCCTACTTCGACCCTTCGACCGTAAGCGGAGCGACCTCAGGACACGGCTGGGCTCAGTACAAGCCTGGGAGATTATCTTACCTTAGCGTTCCTGCTGTTGCTGGCCCTCGGCCTTGCCGCTGCTTTCCGCAGTTGGGCTGATGGGGATTGTTGGCAGCCTTGGCTCTTGTAGGCCTGGTTGCTGATACCTCTAGCCTTTGCCTGGCTGATCAACCCCATCATGCCTTTCTTTCAGGAGCGATATCTGCTGGTCATCGCTCCGGCCTTCATCATTCTCGTGGCCCGAGGGCTGGAGCGGTGTCCTGATGGTTCATTTCGACCCTTCGACGTGCTCAGGACACGGCTGGGCTCAGTACAAGCGACAGGCTCACCACGACGGCTTGTCGAAGGGTGGATGGGAGACAAATCGCCCTGGGCCTTGGTTCTGGGATTGCTCTACGTCGTCTCTGCCAGCTCCATTTCCTTGCACAACTGGTTCTTCGATGATGCCTACACCAAGGGCGAGTACAAACTTACGATGGACTATGTGCGGGACCACGTCCAGCAGGGTGATTTGCTTCTCTTAGATAATCCCCTCCAGGAAGCGCTTTTCGACTATTACCGTCCGCCTGGTGTGCCCTCTCGTCTTCTTTGCCGCCATGATCTTCGCATCGAACATCGCGCCGATCAAGCTCTGGCCGCCCTGACTGAAGGCTACTCGCGGGTTTGGCTGGTCACGTTCGGCTATCCGGAGCAGTACGATCCTGACCACCCGGCGGAGCGGTGGCCGAGCGACGACGGTTACAGGAGTTTCTACCGTAGTTTCTTCGGGGCTTACCTTATGCTTTACGTCATGCCGCCCGCGGACGTTAGCTCCTCGATTCAACACATCGTGGCGGCCAATCTCGGCCATAAAGCTCTGCTTCTGAGCTATAGCTCGGGCGCTCAGGAGATCGAAGCCGGCGAGACCCTTATCTTGACCCTTTACTGGCAGGCCTTGGCTGAGATGGAGAGGCGCTACACCGTCTTCACCCATCTGCTGGACGCCGACAACCAGATAGTGGCTCAGATGGACAGTGAGCCACTGGGCGGCACACACCCTACCACCGAGTGGCAGTTCGGAGAGATTGTGCGTGACAACTATGGGTTGCTCGTCGCTCCCGACACTCCGCCGGGGGAATACCTGCTCGAAGCGGGGATGTACCATCTACCGACCCTGGAGCGTTTGCCGGTGCTGTACGCCTCAGGGAGTGCGGTTCAGGGTGACCGAGTGGTACTAGGGAGAATCGTGGTCTATTGATACCTTGACCGTTCGCAGAGGATAGGGTATAATTCAGTGCAGTGCAGATTGTCACCTAGCGTTCGTAAGGAGATTCGAGTATGCAGGCGATAGACTACAAGCAGCGACTATTAGAGGAGATGGAAGGTCTCTCCGATAGTGATTTGGAGCAACTCTACAAGGTACTGATCGTCATCCGTGACGAGTTCCTGGAAGTGGATGATGAGGCTCGCTGCAGCACCGAGTCCTGGATTGCTGCTGAACGGGAAGCGGCGGAGGCGTACAAGCAAGGTGGGCTAAGAAGCTTCAGGTCGGTGCCGGAGATGGCCGACTACGTCGAGGCCGGCGTCGAAAGTGACAATGGAGGTGCTTGATGGTGATACGATTTATCTTGAGCGGCTACGTAGAACAGGCGATGGCTCACGCCGTCTACGACAAATTGGAAGATGGCACATTTGCCGGGCGCATTCCGCCGTGCAAGGGGGTGGTGGCGTTTGGATCCACTCTGCGGGAGTGCGAAGAGGAGTTGCGCTCCACGTTAGAAGACTGGATACTGGTCGGCCTCAAACTGAAACACCCGCTGCCGGTGATTGCTGGCATTGATCTGAACAAGGAGCCGAGCTATGAGCCGGTGGGCGCCATGTAAACGTCGAGACTTCATCCGGCGGTTGCGGGCAATTGGCTTCGATGGCCCCTTCTCCGGCACGCGGTACCAGTTTATGGTCTACGAGCAGCATCGCTTAGCAATCCCTTCCAATGCTGAGTATTCCGTGCCTCAGCTTCGGATGATGATACGAGAAGTGGAAGAGATCATAGGCCGCAAGATCACAAGTGACGAGTGGAACAGGCTGTGACGACCTATAGAATATGAACATCCCCCCCGAGATAGCATCTCCGGCCCGACGCCCACCCTTTGGGTGGGCTGTCTCTTATTCGATCTATCTCCGCCTCGATCTCCCGCACCCGCGCCATTTCCTTAGCCGCCGTGGCTTCGTGGGCCTTTGGACCACGAAATCCGCGAAACGACACGAAAGTCACGAAAGCCCTTCGCGGCTGCTCTTGGTCCTGGGGCGTATGCTTATGAGCAGGCTGCAGGTGCGAGTTCTGCCAGGGGTACCAAAGACAACATGTGGACGATATTCGCTCAAAGCACACCATAAGCAGTTAGAGGCTCTTCCTGAGGGAAGGGCCTCTTTTCTGGTGATGCCTCCTAGCGAGTGATACTGGATCCAGTTTTTGGCCTTACTTCATTAGGAAATCGTGGAGGCAACGAAAACACCCCACGTCTTCTTGCCTCAAACCCTTGCTGAAGATGTGGTAGAACTGCACGCCGTCGCCTCCCCGTCGAGTCATTGGCTTAGCTTCAAGCTTCAACACGAGCGAACTGGGCCAGGCGCTCTGGGCCTGTCCTGAGCGCAGCCGAAGGGCCGATGGTCGCACGTAGAAAGCGTGAAGCGTTCAGGATTTCCACGCTGAGCAGTTGTCCCTCCATGTCTAACTCCACATTGACCCCTTCGGCCACCTCCACAAACCTCTCTTCCTCTCCATCCCGCACCAGGAAATAGAGTACATCCTGTTGGGGTGTACGCCCCATACTCAGGGCTAATGAACGGAGAAACGGGAGAAAGCAACGGTAAACCGCTGCCGTCTGCCTTGGGGTATTGGCAGTATAGCCGAGAACCCGAGTTTTGTCAACCCCCTGGGTGACGGTAGAGGACGATAGCGAGATCAGCTTTCGCTTTTGGCCCCCCGCTGGAGCTCTTTGCGAATGGCAATGTACTCCTGCACCACTTCCAAAGACAAACCGGTGAGGAAACTGATCATCTCGGCTGATTTACCTTCTTCCCAGAGCCGACCGACGCGTTCATCATCGTTGTTGTAGCGGGCCACGGCGCAGGGATGGTGATTGATGCGACGAGCGATTTCCTGAGTCAACAGGCCCCTTCGGCTCCGCTCAGGGCAGGCTCTGGTGTTTGAGCAGCACAGAGACCCTCTTGTGAGTTAAGGTTCGGCCCAAGTCGAAGACGGTCCCACTGTGGGGCAGTACCACACCAGGGGTTTGCTCATAGAACAGCGCCACAGCATCGCTCACGGCGGTGGGAGAATGTAGCCCAGTGAGCAGGCCCACGGTGGAAAAGGGGAGCACGCCGCCTTGGTCATAGGCCTCTTTCAGGATGCGAGCCGCGACTTTGGGTCTCAATTCTCGCAATTTGGCCCCTTCAGCCAGTTCCTGTAGCTCCTCAGGGCTGATGAGAGTGACGATCACTGGCACCAGCCGACAATGCTCCATCCGTTTGCCGTAGCCAAACTTCTCGTTCTTGTCTACGACCAGCCCTGTGGAATAGTGTACTGAAACACCTCGGAGTAGTCGCTGTAGTGTATTCCACAGGGCCAGCACAAGGGTCTGATAAGGGCGGAGTCGCTTCTGTAGTGGAGTGTACTCTTCGATGATGGCCAGGAGACGCTGGATCAAGACATCAGCGACAACTCCCATGTTCGTTCGACTGAGCTCACGACGAAGTCTCGAAGCCGAAATTGGCCATCAATTCCCGCTTGAGCACCGCTTCCAGGGTTTGCTGGCACAGGGGGCCGTATACAGCCTTCTTGCGCAGGCGACCGGATGTTTTCATGCCAGTGCCCCCTTTTTGCCCCGCCCCGCGCCGATGCTGGCTTCATAGAAGCGGAGTTTGCGCTCCAGATGCTCCTTCCAAGAGGGCGAGGCGCTGAGTTCGGCGTAGTGTTCCAGGTGCTTCTCGACCACGCCCTTGGCCAGGCCCGTCAGGTGACGGATACCTTCCACCGTATATCCCTGGCGATGAGCGATACAAATGCGCAGGAAGTCTTTGATGTACCCTTCAACCCGGCCCAGGGTGTGATTGACACGTCGGGCGATCTCGGTCTCGGTGTAGTTGAGGAGAAACTGCCTGACGCTTGTCCTGAGCTTGTCGAAGGGATAGGACGATGATGGGAGATGGTGGCGCTAGCATCAGTGTACGTGGCCCGGGTGACAATGGTCTTGCCCTCTGCCCGCAGTTCCCGGATGTATTGGGCAATGGTCTTGCGATCGGCAAAGAGCAGCCGGGACAGATCCTCGTACGTCAAAGGAGCCCTTTGAGCATCGGCTTCTTCGGTAATGCGCTGCAGAACGCGTTTCTTTAGCTCCTTCAGGTTATGTCGTTGTTGAAAGACAATATCGCTGCGGGCAAACATCGTCAAGCGGACCATCACATACTGACAGTCCTTGAGGGCTTTCCCGGATGGCTCGTCGGCCTTCACCGCAGGATAGAGAATCTGGCCCTCGGCCAACTGGGAAGCCCCGTTCATCTCGTGCGAGAGAAGTTGAAGATCATCGCTGAGCGCTTCAGCCACAACAGGACTGAAACTGTACCGCTGCCGCAAGTGATTGGTCACCAACGTCGCCATTGATTTCTCTCGGAGTCGGTCCGCCGGCAATCGTGCTTTCATGGTCTACACCTCCCATGTTTTTGAGGAATACTATACCACATCCCCCTTGAGTACGGGGTGTAGACCCCAATATCAGATTTCGCCCCGTTTGGCAACAGAAAGAAGCCACCTGTGCGGTTGGCGCAGGTGGCCTTTATCTTGAGCGGAGGCTCTATGTCCCTCGGTACTCAACCTTGGGTCGTGTCCCTCCGTGTATTGGGATGCGCCCAAGCTCCCAGCAAGATGATGCCATAAAGCCGTGTCCCCAATTTGACAGAAACGGGAAAGTATGATATGATAATGGGCGTAGGACGCAGTAAGCTCTTGTTTGGAGTTCAAAATATGAACCGCCCGAGCTTCTTACAGCGTTGGGCGGTTCATTGATTTGTACAGCAGCTCAGGGTGTAATCACCACAGGCTGGCAAGCAGAACCAAAGAACAAACTCACTCCGCCCTACACCATAT
>Ga0114919_10002977_pt1 | contig 13690 bp, 15 predicted proteins | sample BlataG_FD_88682 | JGI IMG/M metagenome (GOLD analysis project Ga0114919, IMG submission 88682) | Deep subsurface microbial communities from Black Sea to uncover new lineages of life (NeLLi) - Black_00105 metaG | ecosystem: Environmental > Aquatic > Marine > Oceanic > Sediment | place: Atlantic... | reverse complement strand
CCTAACTCTTTCTCGACCTGTCTCCTCTGTCTGTCCAAGTTATCTCGAACTTGCCTGTCTTGCGCCATAATAGCCTTCATGTATGTTACTGTCTTTTGAAATTCTTGCAGAGTGGCGGAGATCGTAAGAAGCCATACATATGCAGGCTTCCCAAATTTATAGAAAGCTACTAATCGTTCTTTTAAATACACCCTGGCAGCATTGGAAGACTCATATAGCTTTTGAACTCTCTGTTGTCCAACCTGGATCTCACCTGAAATCTCTTTTATTCGGCTTGATAGCTCTTTTAAAGACCTTCTGCTTATAGCCACCTCTCTTTCAAGTCTTTCAATCTCTCCCAAGATGCCTTTTTCTTTAATATCAACACTGAGCAGCTCTTCCTGCTGTTCTAAAAGATCTTTTTCTATCTGCTGAATCTGGGAATGATTGCTTTCAACAAAAGATCTCTCTTCTGCCTCTGAGAAATCTATAAAGAAAAAGCGAAACGTGATGGCATATAATATAAAAAAAAGTGGTAGAAAACCTTTAATTATCTGATTCATATCCTAAAAAACCGACCCAACGATATTGTGCTCCCAATAAAACCAATAACAACACTCATAAGCAATAAGAAAAAAATATATTGAGGGGAAAGAAATACAATATCAAGAGAGGCAAATCCAATTCTAATGTCTATTTTGGCTATGGCTATTATATACACTAAAAAGAGAATGAGTAAGGCAATTACACCGCCAAGAAACCCTTGAATTGATCCTTCAATCATAAAAGGAATCTTCACAAAGCGATTAGTCGCTCCTACCAGTTTGAGTATTTCAATTTCTTCCTTTCGAGAATAGATAGTCAATTTTATTGTATTTGTGATGATAAAAAGAGCTGCTAAAAAAAGTAATCCTCCAAAAATTATGCCCACAATCTTTATTGCCTCCATTATAGCCTGAAACCTTCTTATCCATTCCTGGCTGTATTGAACCTCATCAACTATAGTAATTTTCTCCAGTCTCGTTTTCAATTGATAAGGGAGGGTATCACCGCCTTTGTCTCTCGAAAGAATAATCTCAAGAGAAGCAGGCAAAGGATTCTGCTTTAAACCATCAAGCAATCCAGCCTTGTCTCCTAGCCTTCTTCTAAGGCTCTTTATAGCATCATCCTTGGAAATAAATCTTTTAATAGTTACCCCGGGAAACAGAAACAATTCTTTTTTTATTTTTTCAATCACAGCCCTATCTGGCTCCCCTTTGAAATAAACAGACATAGTCAACGAGCTTCCCTGTTCCTCTGTCCAATAATTTAAGTTTACAAAAATAAGAATAAAAGCATAAAAAATAAGGAATGCTGTTGACATAGTGCCTATACCTATCAGATGAACTAATCGATTCTCAAAAATATTTGCCATAGCCTGCCTGATAAAATAATGAAACAGTGTGATTTTCATTTATACTATTCTGCCCTTATTGAGGGTAACTATTCTTCTGGTTGTATCCTTTAACAACTCCTGGCTATGTGTTGCCACAAGTACAGTTGTGCCCCTGATATGTATCTCTTTTAAAAGAGCCATTATCTCCATAGTTAAATCAGGGTCAAGGTTTCCAGTTGGTTCATCAGCTAAGAGAATCAAAGGATCATTGACTATTGCCCTCGCAATAGCGACTCTCTGTTGTTCGCCTCCTGAAAGCTGAGGAGGATAATAACCTTCCTTGTTTACCAAACTCAGATACCTAAGTGTCTGATGCACCTTTTTGCGTATCATAGATAAAGGAAAACCTATTATTTCCAGAGTGAGGGCTACATTTTCAAATACATTGCGCCTTGGAAGCAACTTAAAATCCTGAAAGATTACCCCTATTCTTCGACGCAACAATGAAAGCTCCTGATCCTTAATTCTATTAAGATTCCTTCCATCGACCAGTGCGTTCCCGCTTGTTGGCCTCTCTGCGCAGAAAATTATCTTTAACAATGTAGTCTTTCCTGCGCCACTCGGTCCGGTAATAAAAACGAATTCACCCTTTTTTACTGTCAGGCTTATATCCAACAGAGCAGGGTTTTTTGAGCCAAAACTTTTATAAACCTGGAATAGTTGAATCATTTTAAAAGGAAGTAGAAATTAACGTTTTTCTCTCAGACCCACTGAAACAGCGGGAAGATGTTGCAACAGACTCAAAACTTTTCAATTTCAATAAGTTGTAGAAATTTAGATATATTAAATTAGGCTGGTCAATCACTTCTAACCTAAAAAAAATACTGGTAGGATATTACGAGGTTAGTAATCTATTATTTAGTATACGCAAAAGAGATATCAAGGCCATCTTGATCTTGCCTGTTAAAGGTTAACAATAAGCGAGCCAAGCCTTTTAGTATTTTATTTGGCGTATTCAACAGCCCTAGTTTCTCTTATTACTGTCACCTTAATCTGCCCTGGATAGGTAAGGCCTTTTTCTATCTTTTTTGCCACCTCACTACATATCATTGTTGATTCAAAATCATCTACCTTATCACTCTCTACTATTATCCTAATCTCTCTGCCCGCCTGGATCGCATACGACTTATTAACACCTTTAAAAGACATGGCTATCTCTTCCATATCCTCCAATCTCTTCACATACGTCTCGTACATCTCCCTCCTCGCACCAGGTCTAGCACCAGATAAGGTATCAGCCGCCTGAAGAAGGACATCCATAACAGATGTGGCCTGAATATCCTCATGGTGAGCAGCTATAGCGTGAATTACCTGGTCGGATTCACCGTATTTCCTGGCCAGATCTGCACCTATGAGCGCATGTGCCCCTTCCACCTCATGATCTACTGCTTTTCCGATATCATGGAGAAGTCCAATTCTCTTGGCCTGTTTTTCATCTAACTTTAACTCCGATGCCATTATGCCACACAAGAAGGCAACTTCCATAGAATGCTCTAAAACATTTTGAGCATAACTTGATCTATATTTTAAGCGTCCGATTAATTTAATCAATTCTGTATGGATACCATGAAGTCCGACATCAAAAGTAGCCTGCTCTCCAGCCTCTTTGATTTTTGTCTCAATTTCTCGGCTCACTCTTTCTACAATCTCCTCAATCCTTGCTGGATGAATCCTGCCATCTTCAATAAGCCTCTCCAAGGCCACCTTAGCAACCTCTCTCCTAATCGGATTAAACCCTGACAGTACGACAGCTTCAGGTGTATCATCAATTATAAGATCTATTCCGGTAGCTGCCTCTAACGCTCTAATGTTCCTTCCTTCTCTCCCGATAATCCTTCCTTTCATCTCATCATTTGGTAAATTAACCACAGACACACTCTCTTCAGCCACATAATCACCAGCATATCTCTTAATGGCCAAGGCCAAAATCTCCTGCGACTTTCTATTTGAGATCTCTCTTGTCTCAGTTTCTATTTTTTTTATGAGCTTGGAAGCCTCATGGCGTGCCTCTGATTCCATAGAAGAAACGAGCATCTCTTTTGCCTCTGTTACTGAAATGCCGGCAATTCTCTCTAATTTCTGCCTCTCTTCTTCAATCAGGCTATCGAATTCTCCCTCCTTCTTTTTCAAATCATTGTCCCTATTCGCCAAGACCGCTTCTTTTTTGGCAATTAGTCCCTCTCGTTGCTCGAGCTGTTCTATTCTCTTGTCTAAGGTTTCCTCTTTTTGAAACAATCTTTTTTCCTGGCTCTGTAGCTCCTTTTTTCTTGTCTTTGTTTCATCCTCAAAATCAAGTTTCATCTGATAAAGCTTGTCTTTTGCCTGTAGCTGGGCTTCTTTTCGGATTGTTTCTGCCTGCTTGCTAGCTTCTAGGATAAGCTTTCTCGAATAGTCTTCCGCAGAATCAAGCTTATTCTCTAGGATCTTTTTTCGGACAATTATACCTATAGCCGTTCCTGCTATAATTGCTACTAATGCAACAATAACTAACGGGGTAACTAACATATATTCATCACCGCCTTTTATTTTTTAAGATTTTTCTTAAGGCAAAAAGAGGGGGTTGATAGAGGTTTAGCGGAATGATAGATAATGGATGCTAAGAAAAACTTTTTAACACAAAGTGCTAATTGGTACTCTTAAAAAATATAGAAATTTGCGAATAAAATATCCTGTATAAAGTTTGTTTCTTGTATATCTAAATTTATTTTTACTCAATTTCTGCCAACGCTTGTAATCTCTTTACCTATGCTATTATAAAGTCAAGTGGTAATTCATTCCTCACCCTAGACCTATCAATCCACTCTTTTTATTTTCCCCCGCTGCAATGCCGTGTCAGCAGGTCTTTTTGAACCTAAGCTCACGCAGGTGGGTATTCCATTACCCCATTAGGTCTTTTTCACCATCTAAAAGGACACACAAGGGCAAGTGGGAACTCCCTTTTACATCAGTGTTAGCTCAAAAATCTTCCGCCAATCACGAACATAGCAGGGGAATAATTTAGTTTAATGCTAAATCCAAGCTTTGTATTAATCTCTTGGATCTGTTATTGATTTCGGCTAATAGAACCTCCTTTTCTTTTATAAGCTGAAAATAATCTCCTGCTATATCAAGAGCAGTTAAAATAGCCTTTTTATCTTCAGATAATTCTTTTTTAAACTCGCTTATCTCTCTTAGCTTTTTGTCCACGTACTCTGCCACCTTCAGTATCTGTTCCCTATCGTCTGAGCCTCTTATAGAATACTCCGTATCCTTTATTCTAATTTTAACCTTATCGTCCATAGTATATATCTATCAAGTCTATACAGCAAATTCGTTTATCTTTTCTAAAAGAGTTGCTATTCTTTTTCGTATTACGTCTCTATCAATCTCTAACGTTTCTATCTCCTTAGTAAGCGAGCCAATCTTCTTCTCCTGGCCATGAATATTCCTTTCTAAGGAACCTTTTTCCTCGTTAAGAGAGACCACCAGTGAAATGAGCGATTCAATCTTCTTTTCCAATAGGTCAAACTGATTTAATTCATCTAATCCCATAGAGGCTTATAAGCTTTCTTGGTTTTTTAGTATATCTTGTTTGTAAAAAAAGTCAAGTGATAAGAAAATAAGGTAGTGTCCTAATTTGACTTTTTTGGTATGTTTTTGATATAATAAATGAAAATGGATTTATCTAATTATTTTAATTGATTAGAAAAAATACCGTTTTTACAACGTATAGTATCTTTATACAAAAAAATTACTACATATTGTATTATCTTGACAAATCTTTTGAAATATGTTTAGTTTAGGGTAAATTTGGTTCAATCTTTCCAAAAAGTCTAGGGATAAACTCAAATAAAGACAAAGAAAGGAGGAAATCATGTCAAAATTTTGGGATATGGTTGATGCCAAGACTAAGGCCGAAGCCGAGGGTTTTATAAAAAGGGTAAAGTCAAAAAAAACAGTAAAGCAGACACTGCCGAACGTATCTATAGATTTTCCTTTGGATAGAGCATTCAAAAGCTTTGAAGCGCTAACAAAATCTAAAGACCACCAAAAAATCATGAATAATTATTATAAGGCAACAGATGGGGGAAAATAAGAAGAGAGATTACCAGTATTTGATTCGACATTTTACTGCGAAAAAACTGAAAGAGCGCTGGGCTTTCCTAGTTAATACAGCAAACCTTCTTATCAAGAGTCGCCAAGTTGAAGAATATGTCTTGGTCAACAAAAAACTAATAGACGAAATTGTCCTTGATTATTTTGCTGACATAAAAAGATTGAAAGATTTTCATGGCATTAAGAAAGTTGACCTCTCTAAAATCGCCGCTTACACCGCATACTGGGTTCAAAAGAAGAGGCCTTTGCATATAAAAGAGAGTGTAAGTGAAGAAAGCTACACGAACAAGCCATTCTTGATTCATATGAATGAATGGTTTGCTTCTTACCTGCTGAAGAGTATGGTTTTTGATATGGGTAACCGTTTCATAAATGAAGAAGGCTTAAGAAAGTGGAACAATTTTGACAACCTATTAACTTATTTCCTCACTTATCGAGTTGTGACCCATCAAGCTTTAGAATTAGCAGTAGTTGCCATGACTATCACCCCCCATACGCCTTACTTGCTGAAGGGGGTGATTAAAGCTGTATCAATTTCTCCCACTCCCACACATGATCTGTAATACCAGCTTCCATAGCAGGCGTGACCCTTAAAGTTTGATGAATCCGAATAAAATTATAATGGGCAAAATGTAGGGCTAAAGCTGCTTTCAAATTTTCTATCTTTTTTGAAAATCCATTAGTAAGGCGTGTAAATCTTCTTATTTGCATCCTTATTGTGAGATTTTGTCTTTCAACATAAGATGTAGAGATATGTTTAGGATTAGGATTTCCATTTATAACCTTGGATAATACCTCCGTGACTTTTGGTGGGGAATATCTCCCTGAGCCAGCGAACTCAGTAGCAAAGAATTTTATTAATTGGGCAAAATCTACATCAGGCCCAAATATTTCTTCAACAACTTCAATATAGGGTCTAAATCCATCTGTGGTTAATTGAATACGTCCATTTCCAGTTAATTTATTATCTAATTCTATCATAAATCTAAAGGCCGTCTCTGTATTTCTTTTGCCGACAATAAAAACAGGAACTAATTTTGTGTCAGCATCCAAGGCAACAAACACAAATTGATCTCCAATGGTAGGGTCTAAGCGTTCTTTACTGGTTAAATGTTTTTCTTTCTTTTTTATGAAAGTCCATATCTCATCTGCTTGAATTCGACGGCAATGGAAATTTCTGAGTTGAGTATCCATTATTTTTTGACATTTATCACCTACCCTAACTAATAACCTCATTATGGTATCTCTATGAGTGCCAGTCATACGCTCAATGCTTCTTATACTATTTCCTTCTACAAGTGCTTTTAATACTTGGATTTGTCTTTCTTTGGGTGTGATATTCATTATAGAATTCTCCTTGATTTTTCCGACGGGGAACCCTATAATTAATTTAGGCTTTCTGAGCGGGCATCTCCGCTCGGATGGTTTAGCTCCTGTCGCCTGTTACCGCAGACGGCGGGAGCGTTTTATCTCTATATTGTGGGTTGATTTTTGGTGGCGGACGTGCTAATATATAAACATAACCCGCCACAATAATAATTGTGAACATTTGCTTGCCTGTGAATGTTTAGGGTTAATAGAACCGTTCCGGTTGCCCCCGGTGCGGTTCTTTTTTATTTATTAAAGTATCATTTTCCGCGACTTCGTTAATCCAAATATTTCAATCAGTTAGCTTTCATTCTCTGCATGCTTTTTTTCATATTCGCGGGCGGAGGTAAGAATAAATTTAGTTGAACAAATTGCCGACCAAATTGAATAGCCATTTTTTCACGCAATTCAGGCATTGTCTGACAGGTTTTTGAAATACCAATTAACATCCATATATGTTCCACTAATCTTTTTAGACCATATTGACTACTAAGCCATCGGTGATAACTCATATTGCCAATAGGTTTTGGAGCGTTATTTCGGAGCCATTCAGCTACATCAGGATCTAAATACTCATATACAAGCTCAATAACAAGTTTACCCCAATATTTAGGTCTTTGATTAAGAGGATCTTTCCAATTGGTAAGCCGCCCAAATTCCATCCATAATTCATCAGGAAATGTTTTTTCCCAAGGCCTCATTTCTTCTTCTAAATAAAGTTTAAGTTTAAACTGGAGGGCATCTTGTTCTCTTTCGTATTGATACCCTGTGGCTTCATCAATTAAAGCTATTAAACCAACCTTAGAACAGGCGGATAGAAATCTGCCCGCCTTGATAGCAATATCAATTTGACGCTTAGTTTTCAGTTTTTTTTCGTCTCTCGCAGTAACATAGGCTTTACATATTTCTAAAAATATTTCTGCTTCAACTCCGCGAGTAGTCTTAATGACACCCTCAATAGAAAACTCAATCATTTGCTCGTAAATATTTTGCGGAAGATAGTCTTTGAGTGCCTCAACCCTTAAATAGCTTTCGAGGTCGCTACTGGATTTTTCAGTTAAAGCATTTGTTACACCTGTTCGACTAATAACCCTCCGACCATCATCTAAAACAAAACAGGGAACCTCCAAATTTTCAGGCATTTTTAGGGTACCCATAAAGCGAGCTTCAGGTAATATTGTTGAGTCTTCAACAATTTCAGGTTCTATCAAATCTCGCAAAAAGTCATTGGCGATAAGGTTGACTCCTTTTTCTTTGGCAAGATTTATTAATTCTGATTGCCACTTTGCGGGTATGCGTCCAGATCTAGACCAATACTGCACGGTGCTTTGACCTTTTCCGATAAGCTGAGCAAGTGCACTTTGTCCCCCAAACTTCTTAATTATTTTTTGTGCATTATTCATAATTTTGATACCTCCTTATTGATTTGATAACCAATATATCAAAGAATTTATTATCTGTCAGCAGTTTTTTTGATATATTAACAAAAAAATTTTTAGGGATTAAAGTTATTTCAAATTAGGACATTACCGAAAATAAGGGTAGCGTATTAGAATTTGTGTCAGAAGATACAAAGAACCAATGCTATTGAACGGAGATTCCGGGAGGTAAGACGACGAACCAGGCCTATTGGGGTATGTTCAGATACAACAAGTATGGGAAGAATTCTTTATGCCGTGTTCTCCTATGAGAATCTCAGGCAAGGTGTTGCTATCCCTTTTCTTGTAGTGACACAAAAATGTTGACGTTACCAGAAAATATACTGATTTTCAGGATGATCTCTATCAGTCCGAAACGCTTCTATCCACTTTTCATAATTAAAGATTATATGTATATCATCCCTGGTATGAAGTGGCACAGATGCGTCCTCGATAAGGTGCATCTGTTGCCCAAGCCCTCTGTACGTTTCTGCAAAATAGTTCTCTCTTGTGGTTTGATCCTCTGATGTAAGGGCTGAATAAAAATAGCCCCTAACATCCTGCCATGAGTAATGGCCCCCCGGCCACTGGTCTGTTCTTTGTCCCCATATTATTGAGGAATCCCAGATACCTTTAAGCCCTGCTTCATCCCATGTCTTTAAGGGATTATGAAAATGCCTTACAGAGCGCAGCAAGAAGGGCTCGTCTTCTTTCTTGCCTCCGTAGCCGAGCCACCTGAAGATTGTTGGGTCTTTATTGTCTATTTTTTGACCTTCAAACTGCTCGAGGATCGTATTTACTCCTTCCTGAAACCCTAATTCCTCTTTCAAGTATTCGCCCAAAGAAAACTCTCCTGTCTCATCTTTTGCAATATATTCATTTATTGCAAAATGAGTGGGCTTTTCTAATGCATAACAAGGCAAAAAGAACGAAGACAGGATGATCTGAACGATAAAAATTTTGAGTATACATTTTGTTATTCTCATTTTGCCCTCCTTCTGCTTGGGCCTAATAATCGTTCCCTTTCTTCCCGATTTATCTTAGACGCTAAAGGTAATTTCTCTGAATTCCACCCAGACATCGCTTTCAACCTCTCCTCCCTCGTCTTTGCCTTCGGCAATCCAACAACCGTATAAACTTTAAAAATTTCTATTTCTCTTCGCCATCCCACTTTCCTCACATTTTCAGGATATTCAAAGGAAAATTCCAAATCTCTAAGTTTCTTTTCCGGATCTTTTAACGGAATAAATGGCAAGAACTCTTTGTATTTCTCATAGAATTTCTTTCTTTCTTCCCTTGTAACTCCAGGACGTCTAAGCACAATTCCCTTCAGGTCATGTTCCTTATCAACGTAAGGATAGGCGACGAAACAACCAGCTGTCCAATACTTCCCATATCCAGGCTTATAGATAACAAATTCCGGCTCTCTTGTAACAAACACACTTATAACCTGTAAAATGCCAATTAATTTATCTGTATCACCTTCTGGACCTGTTATGGACCATTCTCCATTCTTATCGGTCAGTGTCTCTTTTGCATCCTTAAATCTGGTATCAGTCCCAGCAATACTACCTCTTGATTTTCTCCATATAGCCACTACCACTGCACCTTCGATTGGCTTTAATGTATCGGCATCGATCACCTTCCCTTGAAACGCTCTGTCAACGGCACATGCGCTTTGACTTACAAGCAACAAAAGAGAGATTAAAACTATTGAGACTCTTAAACTCATTACCGCTCACCTCCAGCTTGTGTGATTTCCATAGTTAGGATCAACTCCTTGTCAGGCGAACACCTGGGAGAAGCCCTTGTCCTCTCTCACTAAGGCCGATTCCATCAGGTGACACTCTGTACATAATGGCCTGCTCACCTACATGCTCGTGAAATAAAATATCACTGGCATAAGTGATACTAAAAAGAAATAGGTTTACAAAGAGGCCTGATAAAAGCTTCAAAAAGATCTTATCTTCCATAGTCCGTCCTCATCCCTTACAAAGAGGAGATGAAAAGAATATTCATCCCCGTCTCTGGTTATCCTTATGTCATATTCTACCGAATTCTTCGTCACACCTATAAACTGAATATCACTAAGTTCCTGTTCAATTTGAGTAAGGTTGTCCGAAAGGATGGTAAACATCTCTCTGTAATTCTCTTTTGAGGATTCGGAGAAGTATTTTACTGCCTTATTTATATCATTTTGTGCTAAGGCTTGTCTCATCCCTTCCCATTTCGCCTTAAGCAATGCATCGAGTTCTGCTTCGCTCATTATTACTATTGCAACTGTGTCTGTATAAGTTTCGCCCTGGTATTCAACCTCAACAGTGAAATAGTAAATCCCTTCTGTTGTAATCCTTACCGTGTATTCATTCTCATTTGGGTTCTCTAAAAACTCCACCTCGCCAGGGCCATCGTATGTGATGGTCGGCTCCTCTGTAAAGCTAAATGACCCCTCCACCCTCAGTGTTGTCTCAAGGGGTGAGATACCTGATTCCGTATCTGCTGTTAATCTTATATAATCCCCTGTTGTTAGTGCATTTACGTTTATTGATGCTGCTGCTGTATTTCCCTCTGTATCTGTAGCAGTAGCAGTAATGGTATTTTCTCCTTCATCCAATGGTACATGGTTTGCCACAAACTGAGTTCCTTCTACCATTGCAGCGATCCCGTTTACAGTTACCCCTACTTCATTGCCTTCAATATTGGGAATCGTGCCCTGGACCATTATATCAGGTCTTGATATGGTCTCACCATCTGAAGGAGAAGTTATGGTTATGGATAATGAAATGAGAGTAACAGTTACACTGTCTGTAGCTGTGCCTCCTGGGCCTGAGACTGTGATCGTGTAAGTGGTGGTCTCTGATGGAAAAACAATGATTGAACCATTTACAGGTACATCGCCAATACCATTGTCTATGCTTGCAGAATCGGTATTGTAAGAGGTCCATATCAGGGTGGAAGTTGGTGGCACGCTTCTTTAAGGGACCGCTCTGCGGCAAGCGAAAATGATGGATTGAGCACACACCCATCTTTTTGCTGTCTGAGATTTCAGTCTATCGATATAGCCTTAAATGGATTCGGTACCCTTGACTTCGCTATAACAACCGGATAGCCGAGTGCGTAACGAAAGGCACATGCTCGGTTCGGAGAGGGCTTTCCCTGAGACCGCTTTGGGTAACCAGAGTATGGCACCGGGGCAACTACGCTACCTTTCACTGTTTTCATTGCGATGTTTTAGGGCTTGTACAATGCGCCAAGCCCAGCCCATCAATCCGAAATCGCTTTCTTTAGTACTGTTGATATGCCCTTCGTGTTCGCTGAGATACTACCGGTAGGGCGCATGGGAATACCGGCCGGATCCAATGGTTTTATATGGGAAATATCTGGTGGGGCCGTAGCAGGTGACATTCTATGGGAATGGCTAATTGCCTGAACCTTCTTCGCACCTCCATCATATGAGGAGGCGTTATATCGCACGTGCCCTGAACTGCCCAGGATGATTACCCCTACAACCTTCCCATCTCCGTCATAAATAATGCTGTGGCTAATACTGGCGAGGAGTCGATCAATGGCTTGTTCTCGAGGAAGATCCGCAAACCTGACAGAGACCCTCTCCTCTGTAAGTTCTTTCCCGAATTTAAACCATATACCTTCTTGCGCCTCTATTTGGCGCAGGATCTCCTGGAGAGGTGCGTTATTCAAAGAGGCTGAAATCCTTCCGTCTTTGATAAAAACCCCTGAATCATTGTGGATCGGTTCAGCCGTTCCCAAAGAATGAACACCTGCCAGGAGCCAGAAGAAAACACTGGCAGATAGCATGTGTTTTATAATTAAGTTCACCTTTATCCTAACCTCTTTTAAGACTTCACGATTATCGGTCGGGCAGTCCGTGAAGCCGTGCCGATATTCTAATCGCTTATATTTAATATTCGTATGTAGTCTGTTTCCATGTGCTGATGATGTTCTACGGTAGAGGGTTCTTCCAGATCGAGCAATTGCTGGATAAAGCCGATGATCTCCAAATACATAGTCTCGGGCATGTCATCCGGGTCAGCATAAAGGGGCTCTAACAGTGAGTAGATGTTACACTCGCTTTCCTGCCCGAGGGGGAAAGCATAATACATTGTTGTCGGGTTAATATAAACAAAGTGTCCGTCCTGGGAGAATTCAATATTAAGCCCGTTATTAAAATCCAGCAACATGTACTGGAAGGCTGTGGTCTGTTCTGGCGGAGCGGGAGGGAACTCATTGATGGTCAGGTCATCTATCTTGAACTGCAGGATAGTATCCTTATCAATCCACATCCCGGTTATGCCGGGGGCCCAACTGGAAAAATCAATGAACGATTCATTGACGCAGGCAGTAGTCTGGGCAATATATCTTATATTGTCCTTGAACAGAATCCCATCCCCGATATCCTCTATGACGTTTTCACCGGTCCCTCCTGACGGGTCGGTACAGCTCGTATGATGCACCCACGGATAATTACCAATCAGCCCGTTGTCCCACTCTTCAACAAAGTTGAGAGGGGGGAGAGATTTGTAGTTGCCGCTCATGGTTGAGACAACACGGTCGCCGCAATCTCTTGCCATTCCAACGCCTGCCGTGTAAATGCAAAAAACAACCGTCATTACTACTATACCTGTTCTTATAATCCATTGTTTTTTCATGGCATCTACCTCTCTTCTTTTTATTTGATGGAAATGGGTTTCACCGTCACCGCCTGTTATTATGTTTTTTATTGAAACCATACACCTTTGCGTATTTAACGTGAATTATCGGATGCACGCGTCTATTTGGACGCTCTTATATAACATCGCGTGATTATCAGACACCCATAAACTCAATAACCCCCGACCACACGCCCATTTGAAAAAAAGCTGTTAAAGACAAAAATCATCAACAATTCTGTTATTCTTTGCCCTTAGGAGTTATTTAGTTTCTTAACCCCGTCCCCCTTTAAATTTCATTGGTTGATATAAGTTAGTTGTAGAGTAGAACCTCGGTGCAGTTGACTACAGCAACATTCCCTTAGCCCCCTCGTCGAACCGTAAGTCGAGTTTTCCCCGTTACGGCTCACCGACGACCTTCCCCATAGGCTTATCAGTAACCGTTGTCGTTGAAGTGCAATGATTAACCAAACTGGTATAATCCCAGTCGAACAGCTAAACCGCTGTGGACTCTCCTTGTGCCCCTCGATTGAACACTGTACTTCCGCTTCAGGAAAATTCGTATCCGCTCGCGGACAAAACCGTTGAGTTTGTAAAGACGCTTACGGGAAGATCTTGCTCTAATATGATAGTTGTTCCAGCCCCTTACCACTGGATTTAGCACATCTATCAGTTCTTCCAGGGTTAGGCTGTAACGCCGGCCTATCACATTTCTTACCCGCTCTTTT
>Ga0114919_10002976_pt1 | contig 13691 bp, 9 predicted proteins | sample BlataG_FD_88682 | JGI IMG/M metagenome (GOLD analysis project Ga0114919, IMG submission 88682) | Deep subsurface microbial communities from Black Sea to uncover new lineages of life (NeLLi) - Black_00105 metaG | ecosystem: Environmental > Aquatic > Marine > Oceanic > Sediment | place: Atlantic... | reverse complement strand
CCTGGTGCTCAAGAATTGTTGGCTAATGTACAGTGGGGATTGTTGCAGAGATTTGCTGCCAGATCTGTGAAATTTGTAATGGGTTGGCAAGGAGGTGAAATCCATTTTATACTATTTGGTTCCTTTTACATCATTCAGTACTATATAAATAAGTCTACATGGGAAATCATGTCCAATTATAAAATGATGGGGTGTGTAAGCTCTGTGCCCCATTGTTTTTTAGGTCTTCTTGGCCTTGTTCTTCATCTCTTCAGCCTTCCTTCTAGCTACCTCCTCTTTTTCCAGAGCTTTAGCTAGTCTTTCTTCATATGGTGCCAATTGAAGCTTGATTGGCTGGTCTACAGCATATTTCTTGACTGTATGAGTGTATAGATAGGAAGGAGGGAGGAGAAGGATGAGGAGGCGCGTGTCAGAGAGGAAGAGGTAGTGATACGAGTCAGGGAGGAGGAGGGGAACAACTGTCATTCATTCGGCTCACAAGATATGCATTTATATAAACACATACCTGAATTTGATATCCCTACAGTCAAGCCATCATTAATCATGAATGAACTGCCAGGAGAAATGGGAGTGCCTGCAGAACCTGGTGTCAAGAGTTGCTGTTCTCTACCGGCGGCGATCGTTGGTGTGGATGGCTCGGCACTATCACCTCTGTGTTTTAATGAAAACTCAAAGCTGGAAGACTTCATGTCGTGCTCTTTGGTTCCCCTAGAGAACCAAGAACTAAAGCAAGCGAAAAGCTTTGCCATTTTAAAAAATTGAATAACAAGCAATCGTTTAAGCCACGCTCTATCTCTGATAACAGATTGTCTTCAATCCTCTTCCGAGTACTTCGTCTCAGCGAATTGAATGTTACAATTTTCCTAATTCTATGAGCCACTCTGACACGTCCTCGTTCACCCTTCTCTCTATCGTTTGAAATGAGATGCAGAGCCTCTCTTCATTCATCCCCCCACCTCTTCTCCTCTATCAAATCTACACACACAGTCATACACCTGCCCATTAAACAACTGCTCAGCCAGATGCGCATTCTTAATCATAGCCAGTTTCAAAGCATCACACTTGAACATTGTATAATAGTTGCTATGAATAGCTCTCCCCATCCCTTCTATAATGATCAAATCAGACCCAACTGTTGCATCAGCTACACATGATGACACTCTTCTCAGATCTAGGCAAGGACTACCATGACCACTGGCTACTATATAGAGACGGGGATCTTGCCATGGTGATGGATATGATTCACCAAACATGCCTTTTATATGATGATTAGTAGTGGTAGGGGGAGCAGTCAACCTTCTCCTTCCCGCTGACATACCTCCTCCCATTCCTCCTCCTCTATTACCATTATCGTCATCATCCTGTAGTGATAGAGAAGCTAATCTATCAGTAGAAGGCACCCTAGGAAGGAACCCAGCAACTGGAGGCACCCTACCTCCACATGCTGCCTCTGCAGCAACAGCTGCATCCCTTGCTGCTCTGATAATAGGACACATTTCTGCTGCTTGATTGACTACCTTTTTCAATTCACTGGCTGTTATATCGTTGATGGCTGGTCTAGAGTTGGCAACTAGTACCACCTCACTGCCACATCTAAGCAACTCCCTGACCAATGGAATCATACCCAATACCACATCAGCTCCAGCATTATCTACGAATGCAATGACTCTCTTGTAAGGCAATCTCACCTCTCCACATCCATCTTCATCAAGTGAAGATTTACTAAACCACACTTCAGTCAGTTCATTGAAATCATCTACTCTCCAGGGTCTACGACTCAGCTTGGTACGCGCCTCTCTATACATTTCTAATATTGTAGCATTTTGGTATAAATCTACTGTAGCCTTGGCACCCCAATCAAATATATTACCAGCCAACAAGCCTTGTATTAATGCCAGCAATCTCTGGGGAGGAGGCAGTGCATCTATTTCAGCTAGCAAATCTGGCAATACTTCAAGAGCAGCAGCATTCTCCCTAGCCTTATCTTTCTTATACACATCAGCAAATCCAAACTCTCTCAGACACTCTTCTCTCATTTCAAACAGATCAACCAATCCCAGTTGACCATAGGCACCAGATTCATCCATTATCTTTGTCAAATGCATATCAAGAGCTCTCCCAAAGGCCTGTGCTCTACGAATAGCCTCTGCATTGCCACCCTCACTGGATGCTGCCTTCTCTACCACTGTAGGTACTTGGTCTTTCAATATTCCAGCCCAGTAGGCCATTTCAGAGGGGTTGTTGTTAATATCGATGGTGTTGGGTTGGTAGGTGGATGCATCTGCTAGGAGTGGGAAGGGCTCACTGGAAGGAGTGAAATGAAGGATGCCTACATGGAGCTGTAGAGAGGAGAGATCTTTTGATGGTGAACGAAGACTCATACCACCAGTTGTATGGCTTCGACTACGTACTACTAAAGATGATGGTGTTGTTGCACTATCATTAGTAGGTACACCTTCATCAGTCCTATTGCCATCATCGTTATCACCATTATCGTCACATATAGCACACCTCCCTTCTTCATCCCCGTCTTCATCTTGATACTGATGCAAGTGTGACGTCGCAGCCACTGCCTGCTCATGTTCTGTCTTTGCAGCCTGACTCGCCGTCTGTCCAGCTGCAATAAACTTCTCCACCCAAGTTATCTTATCACTCATATTATTCATAGCAGGGCCCCGTATTTCCCCTCCCATCACCGGAGCACCCATCGTAAATCTCTCCACAAACCTAGCTCTCACCTTGTTGGGATCATGGGCAGTATGCATTCCCTTCATTGCCTGAACCTTCATAAAGGCCCCTACTGAACCCAGGAATCCTTCATGTCTCAGAAACATGGCAGCCATCTCTCCTTTACTCCAAAACCTAATAGCAAAGGATATGGTTTCCATTGTATAGGGGTGCCCTCTGATAAAAAAGCCACCAAATAATATCTTGGATAGATTATATCTCTTAGCATTAAGGTAGGCTAATTGACCTATATTGTAAGATATCATTCTACACAGCGACATGGCTATATCTGCTGGACTATAGTCAGGAAGCTCCTTATCTTGGAATATTGCCTTGCCAAATGATGATGCAATTGTATTGGCACTCAATCCTATACCCGTGTAATCCCTGCCTCCATATATATCACCGACTAACAAGTCTACTTTGCTATTATCACCCTCCATTGACAGCTTTAGTATCTCATCAAAGTCTCTCTTTCCAGTCAGAAGTCGACACAATCCCCAGAAAGTACCACCTCCAATATTAGTACCAGATACCCTTTGGAATTTACCAGGACCATCCACCTTGACCATACTGACACCACTGCCGATATTCACTAATAGATAGGGGTAGGGATCTTGATTTATTTCTACAAAGGTCATTTGGCTGTTTTCATACGAAAACACTTCATGTTGTACTGCTCTAAGAAGGAAATTGCAACCGTCAACCATGCATGCCATCTCATCTTCACGTTCAAGAATGAGGCCAAGTCTTTCTCTAAATTTATCAGCAAACTTGTACGCACCTCCCCCTGTTGCTTTAACTCTCATTTTCATGCCACTTTTATTCCTTCTGTGCAGTCCTTTGGATTCAATAAAGTCTATGCAATCGTCTACTTTGCTGGTTTCAAATTTGACAAAGTGAAGCTTCCCTCCGCCAGCTGCTCTACTCCCAGACGATGCATTATTATGATTAGTACCGTTATGTTTGCCATTATTAGTACCACTGCTACTGCCATTACGACTCTTACTACTTACTACTACTTCAGGAGGGGGAGAATCAGAGAGATTGCTGGCACCATCATCCATATCATCATCATCATCCATTGAGAAGTAGACTAATTTAATGAGAGAACCTCCTAGATCAAGAGCTATGTGACTAACATACTCATTTTGATTAGGTAATATGATGGAGGGGGCATCTTTCCTCTGTCTGGGCTGATTTATTTCTGCAATAAAAGAGAGGAGAGATGGGTGGTCAGAAGTTGGTCAAACGATGGAAAGTGTAGTGGCAGGAGGGTTTCTTGGTTGGAATGGGGGGTAATGCAATGATGGAAGATATTAGGTGACATACCTTCTGCATCTTGGCGTATCTCTTGACTGATGGAGGCACCGGTTAGGTCCAGGTGGGAAGGAGAGGGTGAGACATCTTCATCGGTTATCATGCTGGCGACAGATGTTCCGAAGGTCTCACTGGTCTGAGGACTTGGAAGACCTGGTTCTCCGTTCATTGAAATGTATCTACCGTTGCAAATATGGCGTGCGCCTTGTGAATTGGTATCTGTTTGTTTGAACAAGCACGATAGAAAACATCACCCCACTGCCAATGATCATATGTTTCTCGGGCGATGAAATTCGTCTACAAGTCTATGAGAAACTTTCTGAGCACCTTACCAAGTCAATCACCTTTAAAATCGTAAAAAATTATACGGTGCTTGAATCGGGCTCCATTTTATGCCTTTCCCGACGTCACTTTCCTCGCCTTAGTTTTCTGGCACCTCCCTTCAAGGCCAACAATCAAGTCACCCTTGGATTTTTCAGGGCAGAAAAGTGATCTGGGTACAGCATCACTTGGTGTTCTTCTTCTTAATGGCATCAATATATGGAGAGATACAATGGAATACCTATTGCTAGCAACGTGGAGCATCTTGTTGAAGCTACCGTTTTTGTTGCTGACTGAGTGAAAACCTTACCCCTCCTTTCCTCGTTAGAATGGCAGCCACCAACCGCATTGCATTCATAACGATAAAATTCACTTTTAGAGAGGCTTAAATTTAGAACCTTAACCCTTGTAGGACATACAAGCTCGATTTTAGTTCAGTTCAGTTTCTTAGGTTTCAGGTCTGACAGGGCAAGGTTTAGTCAGTAGAACCATTGTCGACGATGTCACATTTGTACCACTATCAATATACTAATATTACAATTAAAAGACATTAGGGTTGGAAGCCCGCCAAACGCGCAATCTGTATTTAAACACAGAGTTTGGAACAATTAAATTGTCTTCAGGCCAGATATTCCAGCAAAAAGCACCACACGCAGAAGTAAAGAATATCTCCTCTACTGTGTGACGAATAAGATACACCCTAGCCACACCAAACAACCTTGACAGACAAACAACAATGTCTGGACGCCCGGCACCGCCCAAGCCATGGGAGCAACGCCGTGCCTCTGGAACTGCCAGCCCCGGCAACAGCGCAGTAGAGAACCTCCCCAAACCATGGGAGCAACAATCTAGCTCATCCCAACCTGGTGGTATAGTTACCGTCACACCTACAGGCAGTACCACTTCTCAACCAGCTAGACCATGGGACACTGCTACTACTAATACCAATCCCTCTGCACTGGTAGCCACGACATCATATGGAGGAGGTTATGGCACCAACAGCTCTATGTATAACAACACCAATAGCATGTATTCAAGACCATATGGAGGTATGTATGGCGGTAATAGTAGTATGTACGCCGGAGGTAATAATATGTATGGCGGAGGTGGCAGCATGTACTCCCGTCCAATGTATGGCGGGTATGGTGGTAGCAGCATGTATGGTGGAGGTGGCTATGGCAGCTATGGTGGCTATGGTGGTGGTAGTATGTATGGAGGAGGCTATGGAATGATGGGAGGAGGTGGTTATGGTGGTATGATGCAAGACCCCAACAATCCCCACATGAACATGATGGGCTTCCCCGGCCCTCCGTCCCCCTACCAGGCAATGGTAGGCGGGGTGAGTAGTGTGGTAGGATTCTTAGGTAGATTATCATTCCTGGTAGGGGAGAATACACATGCATTATCATTCTTTCTCAACTCTTTATTAGCTGTATTAGAGAATGCAGGGAGTTTGTATGCTGAGCTGGCAAGGTTTGTATTACGGTTACTAGGGTTTGGGAAGAAGAAGGGTGGGGATAAGAATAGTCAGCAAATGGTACCAAGTGGACCTGCTAATACTGGAGGACATAGTAATTTTGATGGAGTATGGGGGTCTAAATAGATAGATTGATAGATTTAGTTTGACATATGTATGCACTGTTTAAATGAACCTGACATGGAGCATTGAGGAAAAGGACAAGATGTTAGACTTCACCATTACTTGAGGGCCACGAAATGTAATTTTCTATGCTTAATTTGGTAAATTGAAGCAACTATTCCAATTTTCACTGACATACTCAGTATAGAGTGTATGAAATCATATATGCGCCCTGTTGCTCTTAAGATTAGTAATCTCTCTTCCCCCAAGATGTCTTCTCGTTCTTTTCCATACGTCTTCCTTGGTGGAGGCAATGCAGCAGGTTACGCAGCCAGTGAGTTTCTCAAGCTCCAAGGGAAAGGCAGCGACCTAGCCATCATCACAGACGAGCCTGTGGTGTCATATGAACGACCAGCCCTCTCGAAGGCCTACCTTGCCCCCACCTCTCCAGCCAGACTTCCAGGCTTCCACTCCTGCGTTGGTGGTGGAGGTGAGAGACAGACACCAGACTGGTACAACACCAACGGAATCACCTACCTTACCAACACCAAGGTAGTATCAGTAGACATAAATTCAAAGACGCTCATCACGAGTACTGATGATGTCATCTCATACGAAGAAGGCCTTATTATTGGTACTGGTGCACGCCCCGTCACTCTGTCAGATCTCAGGACACCTGGTGATGGACTGAAGGGAGTGTTCTACCTCAGAAATATCACTACTGCTGATACTCTAGTCAAAGCAATCCAATCAAAGCCAGCACATGCTGTTGTTATTGGAGGTGGGTATATTGGCCTTGAATGCTCTGCAATGTTGAGTGTCAATGGTATCAAGACCACCACGGTCTTCCCTGAGAGCAGAGTTATGGAGAGACTATTGACCCCCGAATTGGCTGAGTTTTATGAATCATTTTACAAATCCAAGAATATTGAAATGGTTAAAGATGATCTTGTCACTGCTGTAGAAGGTAACGACCAAGGGGAGGTGACTGGTGTTGTGTTGAAGAGTGGGAAGAAAATTGATGCCGATATGGTGTTGGTGGGCATAGGTGCCAAGCCCAATGTTGAATTGTTCCAAAGCAAGGGGTTGGAGTTGCTGGATCAAAGACCAGGTGGCATTAAAGTGAATGGTCAGTTAGAGACCAGTGTACCTGGAGTGTATGCTGTTGGCGATGTGTGTGCATTTCCTCTCTTGGCTGCAGGTGGCACCCTGGTGAGGCAGGAACATGTGACACATGCTAGGAATAGTGCAAAGCATGCAGTTCGTGCCATGCTAGGTAAATCTAGCGGTGCAGAGTATGATTATCACCCAGTTTTCTTCTATAGTAGAGTGTTCAACTTGTCATGGCAATTCTATGGATTCAATGAGGGTAAGGTTGTTCATTTTGGTGATCACAGCCTAGGAAAAGAGTTTGGAGCATATTGGGTGAGTGATGAAAACAAGGTGGTGGGGGTCTTTTTGGAAGGTGGGAGTGCTGAGCAGAATGATGCAGTGAAGAAGGTAGCAACACTGCAACCAACTGCACCAGGTGATTTGGCAACACAAGGATTGTCATTTGCTCTCTCAATCTGAAGCGATAGACTTTACACACATCATCTTCATTCACATTTGTAAACTTGTAGAATAATAATTAACCACTACTCATCATCATCGTCATCATCATCAATAACTGCAGTCTTCCTTTTAGATATCACCACACCTGGTTGTTCATTAGGACGGATACGTTTCAACACAGGTAGTACCGCTTCCCTCTCCCTCTCCTCCTCCACTTCTTCTTGGTTATTCTTCCTATATTCACCCAAGACCACTCCTGCTCTATAAGATGGAGGAGGTCTAAAATTACCAGGAAAGAATGCATACCCATACTCTCTAAATAAATCCAACATAAGGCAAAGTTTATTCACCGTCTCAGGCAAGTCATTTTGATCTCTAGAGGGGTTGATCCATCTCCTTCTATCCCAAGCATTAAGAGCAAATCTATTCCAAACCTTGTAGCAATTATCAGCCAGCTTTCCATCCCCTATGTTGACCATTCTGATCTTGTCACACAGCTCTTTGGCTCTCATTTTGAATGCTCTACCTGCCTTGTCATCATCATCAAATTCATCATCATCCATGACTGCTGCTACTCTATTTCCACGATGATCTACCACCTCATCTTCTTCATCATCATCATCTTCCTGTTCATGTTGTTGAGAAGAGTGTTCCAGGTCCACCTCACCTCCACCTCCAACAAATGCATCTTCTTCATCACGACGTCTGGTGCTGTTGTTGTTACGATTGTGGTTTGAAGGGCGCGGTGGCATGAGTGTCTGTTGCTGATATTGTGTTGGTCTAACTTGTCTTAGTTCTTGTGCTACTGCGAATTGCTGCTGCTGTGGTTGGTCTCTTCTTGATACACCACCAGCAGTGGGGCCAGGCCCAGCCATCAGGTCTGCAGAGAAGGGTGGTGGAGGTAATGCATGCTGATGTTTATCAACTTCCACATCTTGCCTGTTATTATTGTTATTATAACTAGGTGTTTCTGGTGGAGGCAGAATGTGATCAGTAGGCGGTACCTCTGCAGCACACAACTCTCCAAAAGTATCGCGTGCTAGTCTAATGTGTGTGTGTAATGGCCCAGCTTCTTCCTCCTCCTCATTATTATTATCATCATCACTAGCAAGAGTATTATTATTCATGACTTTATTCCACTCCCTCCTCAGCATCTTCTGTTGTTCATCATCCACACCAAGCACCTCCATCACTTGCAATGTAGGCACCACCATCATCACCTCTCTCAATTTCCCCACCACCGCGTCATTTATCACACCACCACCACTACCAGGAGATGAAGAGGGAGGACCCATCTTGATACATTCCAAGTAACATCTAGCCCCACCAGGTAGAGTAGGGTTATCTTGCGATAGAGCCTGGTACTTGATGAGGTAATCCAGTATGTAGCAGAGAGCTTCACAACTGAGGTTGGTCCAGGAGAGGTCTATGTACCTTAGCTTACTGCATCTCCATAATCTACTGATTCTCCAAAACTCTGATGAATTTCTAGCTAAACCTATCCTATCGTCATCATTATCATAGAGACCAATAGTAGGGTTATGTGATATATCCAGTCTTTCTAATGATTCAAGGAGTGGCACTGACTCACTGTGGAGAAGGAGGTTATTGAATGCATTGAATGATAGTCCACAATGGTTAAGATGGAGGCTGGTGATGCTGTTGTAGTGGCAGGTGGTCGATGGAGCTGCCCTGATGAGATGAATGTGAGTGTCTGTGAGGTGAAGGCAGGAGAGGTCAAGATGGTGCAGGAGCACAGCTCGCTCATCATTGAGGTGGAGGAGAGTGTCTAGCACGGCGGTAAGTTGTTCATTAGTTGGGTGACGACCAGCAGTAGGGGAGATGTCGACTATGGCTCGGCCATGAGGAGGCATGTTGTTCCAGTGCCAGCGAGCAAAGAGGCCTGGTGGGAGGTGCTTCAAGGTGGAGACGTGGTCGGGGAATGGCGTCGGTGCATGGTGGCGTTTGCAAGCTTCTTGGTAAGCTTTGAGAAGTAACGAATCTGCTTCTTGTTGATCATTGTTACTACCACGGTGAATACGAGCCTTAGGAGTGCCTTGTGACTCTATTGCTGCAGCTAAATCGAATAATGATACGTCTGGACTACTCATATTCGCTTTGTTATATGGTGAATCAGATATCTAGAATACGCATACTAGACAGATACAATTGATTATTTTATTCATCGCAACAGCTTCACCTCTACTTTTTGAATGTGTTCCAGAGGTGGGGTGATCACTTCGTGAACCGCCCCTGACTTCAATCTTCATCTCTCTCATTCACACTTCCTTCTTACATCCACTATTCTAACTACCACTACCACCATCATCTAAATGATTCAACACCTCAGTCTCCAATTGATTAGCATCCATATTCCTCCATAATATATTCCTCTGCACCACCCCAATAGCAGCTTTTATTGCCTCTTTGGAATGTCTACCAGCAAGACTCCTTATCACACTCTGCAATACAGACAACCTACTGCTACCTGCATTATTACTAGCGGTGATAACTCCAGTGACTCCAGGTTGGGGTTGCGTAGCTTGAGAATAAGGAGCATGTTGACTCTGTGGCACTCCTCCTCCTCCTCCTGCTGCTGCTGATGCAGCTGGTGCCAGAAGAGCAACAGCATTATCACCAACACCACCTCCTTGTTGTTGCTGTCTTTGTTTAGCAACAGCACTCACTGCATCCACCCCAATAACCTCTTTCAACACAGTCCTCAATTGCAACTCACTCTCTTTCAGTGGTGCAGTATATTGCTTAGCTCCTACAATCACATATAATAGAGGAGGCCAGGCAGCAGCAGCCCATTTCTTACCATCATCATTTGCCTTGGCTAGTTGTACCAACATACCAATGGCCTTCTTATACATTGACCATTGGAAATCACCAGGCCTGAATAACATTACTACCTGGCTTGTATTAGTACCATTAGTACTAATACTACTCACTGCACTTGTACTACTACGAGCACCACCACCACCACCACCAGCAGTAGTAGTAGTGGTGGTGGTGGTATTATTTCGAAGGGCAGTAATAGCGTTGATTCCTGTATCCAGCCTAGTAGTAATAGCATCAACAGAATCCATTCTAGTCCTCCCTCCACTCAACCTTCCTAATAACATATTATAAGCAGATACCCTACACCCATGATCAGCAGGTTGGAGAGGAGTGGGTTGGTGATACTGGGTGTGCCATGCTGAGGTGGGACCTGCACGCTGTGCTGCTACTTTGAGTAGTGGAGGTAGTTGGGCTGGTGGTACTTGGCTATTTATTGTCGATAAAACATCCCTTATCAATGCGTTCCAGAAAATACCTAGTGCAGTGGATACCAGCTGTACAACTGCTGGTACGGCATCATCATCATCGTCGTCATTAGTATCAAACCTTGGGATGATCAATGTTGGTTGAGTATCTACCAGGTGAGTTAATAAATTATACAATGCATCCTTGGCAGCAATAGATGGAGATTGACTACTATCAGGTGGCATGGCTATGACCAGCATAGGAAGGAGGAGTACCTTCAATGCATCATGAGCTCTCACCCTGGCCTCTTCAGTTGCTGAGGGAGGGGAAGAACAGTGCATGCTAGGTTGGTCAAACACGGCTTGGATCAGTCTCAATGCATTGACTGCATTACGTTGATGTCGTTCATGGTTAAGTGTCGCCTTTTCTAATAATCTACGTATCACAGTACCCAGGACATATACCAATAAACTATGCATCTTTGATGAGAGTGATGTGGGTGCAGGATCTCCAATAACAACAACAGGGCCTTCTCCTTGTTGTCCTTCTTGTTGTTGAGCTATACACAGGGATTCAGCCAATGTAGATAGCAGGGCTTTATCAAAGTTTGTAGGGTGAACCTTCCCAGATGCAATCTCAGCCACTCCATTGACAATAACAACCAATGGAGTCAACAACTCAGTATCCAATTCAAATCTCAGAGGTGCTCCAGCAGCAATCAATACCTTCCACAACATATTCAATTGACCAAAGGTGGTAGCTTTGATGCGTTGTTTGATTCCATTTTCACTGTTATCTTCATCATCAGCATCTTCACCATCTCCTCCTGATCTGATATGCCCACACGCTGATATTGCCCAATTAGATATTCTTTGCAAAACAGCCTTGATCTTGGGAGGGTACTGCACAGTATTACTAGAAGAAGATACAGTACCACTACCATATGTATTGCCTAGTACAGATATAAACGCCAACACAATCTTGGATGCAGTAGCTTGCCATTGCGGTACCGCCACCGCAGGATTAGGAGATGTCTCCTGTAGTTCCTTCACCCTTGCCATCAACACATCATCAATCTCTCCTAGTAATAATTGATACTGTACAACAGCAGCTGGGCATCTAGAGAAAACCTTCCCAACCAACATGGCCCTCATGTCACCAGATCTATCAGTCAACAAGGTACGTAGCTGCTCTGGGGTGACGTCATGAAGTAAGTGACTGGTGGAGGGATGTGTGGCTAGGATGGTGGTTAGGTACCATATACATTGTCTTCTTCCTGTGTCTATGAGAGAGAAGAACCAGGTGTGAAGGATACGGCTTATATTATCACTGTCTTGGATGGATACTTGGAGGGAATGCGGATGTCGTTGCGATAACACTGAGGGAGAGTGTTCCAGCGTGTGAGAAAGCAAGAAGACTGCAAAGCTGCGATACATGGCATTCATCTGTCTCCAATATACAGTGCAGAGATAGGGGCGTAATATTGATGATTCTGTATGTTTCCAATCAGCAGCACCACATTCCAGTAAGAAGGCATAGCACCGAGCGAGTGTCTCTACTTTCTCGCTGCCTACACGGAAAGCAGGACTTTCTTCTCCCAAATCTACTCCCCCACCTTCTTCATTAATATTACTACTGCTACTACCATAGTTGCCTCCTATGACTATACTTTTCCATAATTTATACTCACTGCATACAAGACGTTCTAATGCTGGGATGACATGCTGGGTCAGCATTCCACACATCTTCTCTCTCTTCCTCCTCCTTGCTTCTACTTCTTCCACAGTCAACATTGCAACTGTAACACCAGCATTATCATCATAATTATTACCAATAGCATCATGCTTGGATGACATTGCATCCAGTACCGAACATACCAATGACAAGGAATACAGCCTAGGCTCCTTCATCAACCTAAATTCAGGAGACAGTGTAGTTTTGACCCAGGTAGGAGTCAGTATCAATCCTGCGTCAATCTTCAACTGACCACACACATTTTGTAATTGCTTCACACTCCACATCAACAGAAACAACAAGTCTGCTGACAGCCCATGCAGCTGAGTGAACACATCACTCAATGAAGCAGATGGGTCAAATGTCCATGGACCGATACATGTGGCCTCTCTTGCGGGAAGGGTGGTCTCAGAGGACTCTAGTTTCCTAAATAAAGGGACCACTGCCGCTAGATCTTTGGCAACTAAACCAGTAATATCAGCTATACCAGCAGCTACTTGAGCAGCTTCCTCGACAGCTCCCCTTTTTAATAAGGTATCTGCCAGTCTTACCAGTCCTCTGACCAGGATACTTCTTGCCTTGGGGTCAGAGAGAGTGATGTTCAGGAATGGTTCTTGACCCAGCAGTCTCCTCATTACTCTCCACCTGACATCTTCCATTGGGAGGAGGTTGCCTAGGTTGGTAAAGAAGGAAACCGCTGATCTTAGGCCATCATGAGAGAAGAATGGAGGAGGGGCTGTTGTTGTTGCTGTATTGTTGGTGGGAGTTGAAGATAGATTATTGTTACTATTCTTTCCCTTCTTCTCCCTCTCATTATCACCTACTACAGCCACTTCTTCAATAATAACCGACTCGGCCAATCTCAGACAATCTTGCAACGCCTTCATTCCTTCATCATAAGCTTCATTATAAACAGCGTGTTGTACTTCTACCGCATTACTACCAGATGCAATGGCAGCTTGGAGATCAGCATATTGTTCTTTAAGGTTTTTGAATACATCTAAGGCTCTGTTGCCTAGGCTTCTCCACCATTGATCATCAGGATATGCAGGTGTGAATGATGTTGATAAAGGTGGATGATCGGTATTAGTAGTGGTGATTACTACTTGTTGTTGTTGTTGTTGTTGTTGTTGTTGTTGTTGTTGTTGTTGTTGTTGTTGTTGTTGTTGTTGTTGTTGTTGTTGTTGTTGTTGTTGTTGTTGTTGTT
>Ga0114919_10002975_pt1 | contig 13693 bp, 10 predicted proteins | sample BlataG_FD_88682 | JGI IMG/M metagenome (GOLD analysis project Ga0114919, IMG submission 88682) | Deep subsurface microbial communities from Black Sea to uncover new lineages of life (NeLLi) - Black_00105 metaG | ecosystem: Environmental > Aquatic > Marine > Oceanic > Sediment | place: Atlantic... | reverse complement strand
TTGACTGACCCCTGGGGCGCGGCATAATGGCTGGCGCCCTCAGAGCGGGCGTAACTCAGTGGTAGAGTGTCAGCTTCCCAAGCTGGACGTCGTGGGTTCGAATCCCATCGCCCGCTCCAGTTCTCTGCGTGTCCACGTCAGGAGCCGGGAATCCCCCTTTGGCTTGGGCTTCACGGCACGGGCAGCGTCTAAACCGCTAGAAGGGGAGAGGTCCGTTTCCACTCGTCGCCGGGGGCGTTGCATAATCGCGGCCGAACTGTTTTTCGAGGTCCGCTTTGCGGAGGATGACGGCGGTCGGGCGGCCGTGCGGGCAGGTGGCTGCCATCTCGGCCGCCTCCCGATGCGCGAGCAGCGCCTCAATCTCCTCGGGGCTCAGCCGGTCGCCCGCCTTGACGGCACCGCGGCAGGCTGCCACATGGGCGAGTTTCTCGAGCACCTGGCGGGCCGCAGGCGGCGACTCGCACTCGACGGCCCAGGCCAGAAAATCGCGGACGGTTCCCGCCGGGTCCGCCTTCTCGAGAAGGGCCGGAAACGAGTGGATGCCCACCGACCGCGGGCCTAGCGGCTCGGCCTCGATTCCCAGTTGCCCGAGCGCCTGGCGGTGGGCCTCGAGGGCCGCCATCTCACCATCCGTCACGTCCAGCGTGACGGGCACAAGCAAACGCTGCCCTTCAAGCGGCCCGGCCTCCAGCCGCGTCATAATCCGGTCGAACAGGACCCGCTCGTGCAGGGCGTGCTGGTCCACGATGAGAATCCCGTCCGACGTCTCGGCCACCAGATAGGTATTGTGGAGTTGGATGGCGTGCGCTTGTGGGGGCGCCTCTGTTTCCTGCCTTGGGCTTGCTTCGCGGTGGAATCCCGGCCGCCCCGATGTATATCGGGGTTCGTGTGGGCGCAGGGGCGCGGCAGGAGCGCCGGCGCCCTTTGCGGCCGAGCGTCCTTTCAGGTCCAGGCGGCTCTGGGCGCGCGGCGGCGGGCTTCGGAGGAAGTCCGCCACGGCCTCGCGCACGCGCGCTTCGCGCTCCCCCTCGCTATCCGGCGACGCCTCGGACACCGGCGCCGGGGAAAACGGCGCCAGATGCGGCGCGAGGCCCGGGCCGAGCAACTTCTCCCGCACTACCGCCAGCAACTGACCGTACAAGAGATGCGCGTCACGAAGGCGGACCTCAATCTTCGTCGGATGGACGTTCGCGTCCACGCGGTCGGGCGGAACCGTGAGAAACAGAAAGGCCACCGGCTGGCGGTTGCCCTCGAGCATCCCCCGGTAGGCCTCGCGGAGGGCGTGCAGGAGACTCCGGTCGCGGATGTACCGCCCGTTCAGAAACAGGTACTGCATCTTTGTCGTGGCTCGGACGACGTTCGGCGGGCCGACCAGTCCCCGCAGCGAACCGGCCGGCTCCTCGGATCCGACCTCGATTAACGCCTGCGCCAGGTCCGTGCCGAAGAACGCCCCAATCCGGTCGCGCACCGAATCCGTCGGCGGCAACTCATACACGGAGCGCCCGTTGTGAAGGACGGTCAAGTGGACGCGCGGGTAGGCGATCGCCACTCGGGCCACCTGTTCCGTCACGTGGCCCATCTCGGTGGCGTCGGTCTTAAGAAACTTTCGCCGGGCGGGCACGTAGCGAAAGAGGTTGCGGACTTCGACGGTCGTGCCGACCGGGCCGCTCGTCGGCGCCGCGGCGCCTGCCTTGCCGCCGGAAACCGCCACCTCGGTCGCTTCGAGGGCGTCGTGCGTCCGGCTCACCAGCCGCACATCCGCCACCGACGCAATCGACGGTAACGCCTCGCCCCGAAACCCAAGCGTCGTGACGCCCGCGAGGTCGTCGGCCGAGGCGATCTTGCTCGTCGCGTGGCTCGCCAGGGCGAGGGAAACCTCGGCCGCAGGGATGCCGACCCCGTCGTCGCTGACGCGGATCAGTTTCTTGCCGGCGGCCTCGAGTTCGACGATGATGCGCGCGGCCTGGGCGTCAATCGCGTTCTCCAAGAGTTCCTTGACGACGCTGGCGGGGCGCTCGATGATCTCCCCGGCGGCAATCTGGTTGACAACCGTTTCAGGAAGAACCGAGATCGGCGGCATCGCTGGCGAATTCCTCAAGAGCGGTTCGGGCAGTCATTATAGACTCGCCCGGCCGGCGGCCGCAAGGACGCAATCTTGCCGGGCGGCGGCACGGTGCATACAATGTGCCGCGCCCACCGGGGAAAGGTTCTCATGACGCTGTTAAAATCAAAGAAAAAGCGGAAGGAGCCATGGTATGCCGACGGCCTGCGCTTCGCGTGCCGGGCGTGCGGAAGATGCTGTGGCAGGGCGCCTGGGTATGTGTGGCTCAACGCGCAGGAGATTGAAGAGATCGCAGAGCACCTCGGTCTGGAGCCGAAGGAATTTCGCCGCCGGTATGTCCGGCGTTTGTGGCGCGGGCTGAGCCTGAAGGAAAAACCCAATTACGATTGCGTGATGCTCGATGGGAACGGCTGTTGTGCCATCTATCCCGTCCGCCCGATGCAGTGCCGCACGTGGCCGTTCTGGCCGAGCAATCTGGCCAGTCGGGAGGCCTGGCAGGGTGCGGCTAGCCGGTGTCCGGGCATCGGCGAGGGACCGCTGTTCCGGTTTGAACAGGTCGAGGCCCGGCGAACGGAGATGACCGTTTAGATGACCGGTCCGAGCGGTGAAGTTCCAACCGAGACATGGATCGAGGCGGCGCGGCTGGCGCCGTGGGGCCGGCCGCCTCAGTTTCGTCCGCCTCATGCGGATCAGGCGGCCGAGTTGGCGCGGGTTTACGCCCGCGTGGATGAAGCCCTCAGGCCGGTTGCCTCATCGTGCCGCGCGTGCGGGCAGTGCTGCCGTTTTGGCCCTGCGACACCGGTCCTGTTCGCCAGCACGCTGGAACTCGCTTATCTGGTCGCCATCACGGGGATACCACCGCCGGAGCGGCGCGTCGTTCCAGGTCCGCCGCACGCTCCCTGGCAATGCCCCTATCAGGAGGGGGACCGCTGCGTAGCCCGCGAGGCGCGGACTCTCGGTTGCCGCACGTACTTCTGCGATTCGGCGGCTCGGATCCACGGCGAGCGCGTCTATGCGGAGGCTGTCGGCGAGATTCGGCGGATCGCCGCCCGGCGAAAGTGCGGCTGGTGGTACGGTCCGGCCCGCTTCTATTTCGCAAATCTCGGCAATCGTGGGGGTTAGCCGGATTTTTCCTGTTGACACGAGGTCGCGGGCGGCTTAGGATGCGTGCGGAGGGCTGGGACACGCAGAGCGAGCGTGGTGGAAGGAGAGGAATCCATGAGGCGTTTGGTGCTTATTTTGACGGTGGTGGCCGCGTCTCTTATAGCGGCGGGTTGCCGGAAGTCGGCCCATGATCGTTACCGTGACTGGACTTATCGGCGAGTCACGGCCGCCGACCAGTTGGGCTTTGCCGACGACGCGGACGCCATTTTTCTGAATGAGCGGCCGACGCACCTGTCGCCTTGGTATCACCCCTGAGGTTGGCGCGCAATCATTCCTCGTGGTTTTTGCGGTGACCTGGTGGCAGGGTTCGGCCTGCCAGTGGTTGCCGCAGCCGCGCATGTGAAACCGCCTCGTCCGGTTCTCCCCTGAGATGGGTTCGAGGGCTTTTATCCGAGCAGCCGCCCGACGGAACCCTACTGTGTTTCGAGAACTCGCAGCCTTCTGCAAGCAGAAGGGCAGTGGCGGCGACGTGCCGCATCGTGCCATAAAACGAGGCGACACCCCCACGCGCCGAAGTTTGGCCTGGACACACCGGCCGCCATCCGGTAAGATGCGAAGGACTTCTCTCACGTCTCAAAGCGGAGGAACCTGATGATGGACGCTCAAACGTTTTTCCAAAGTGTCGGACCGCGTGAACTCGCCAAGTATGGGGTCATCCTCGCCGTGGTCATCGTGGTGCTGGTCGGCCTCGTCCAGTGCTTTTACACCGTCGGCGCCGACAGCGAGGCGGTGGTGCTGCGGTTCGGAAAACACATTGACACGACGGCGCCCGGCCTCCACTTCAAGTTGCCGTTCGGCGTCGACCGGGCCTACGTCCTACCCGTGAGCTACGTGGAGACGGCCGAGTTCGGCTTTCGCACCGCCCGGGCCGGCAAGAGGACCATCTACCACGAGCCCACCCGAATGGACAAGGCCGCCTCGGCCATGCTCACGGGCGACTTGAACATCGGCAGCGTGGCGTGGACGCTCCAGTACCGCATCAAGGACATCGAACGGTACCTCTTCAACGTTGAAGACGTAAGGGGAACAATCCGAGACGTGAGCGAGTCGATCATGAGGTCGCTGGTCGGCGATCGCTCGGTGGACGAGGTCATCACCATCGGCCGCGCCGACCTCGCACGCGAAGCCCTCCTCGCCGCGCAGACGCAATTGGACGAATTCGGGTGCGGGGTGGAACTGACGAAACTAAACCTCCAGGACGTCCGGCCGCCCGACGAGGTCAAGGAAGCGTTCGACGCGGTCAACCGGGCGCGGCAAAAGAAAGAGGAACTGATCAACCAGGCCGCCTCCGAGCGGAACCGTCTGGTGCCGGCGGCGCGCGGCCAGCGCGAAAAGAGCATCAAAGAGGCCGAGGCCTACATGGACCGAAAGGTCCGCGAGGTGACCGGCGAAACGAACGCGTTCCTCGACCGATTTGCCGCCTACCAGAAAGCCAAAGAAGAAACCCGCGTCCGCCTCTACATGGAGACCATGGAGGACATCCTCCAAAAAACCGAAAGGAAGGTCTTCATCGATTCGGAGGTCCGCACGTTCCTTCCCTTCCTTGACCTGGGCGCCGGGAAAGGGGGTGAAAAATGAAGATCCTCGCCTCCCTGTTCATCGTTGCTGCCGTCATCGCCATCATCGTCCTCTCCTCGGCCCTTTACACCGTGACCGAGTTTGAGTATGCCGTCGTCACGGAGTTCGGCAAACCGGTCCGCATCGTCACCGAAGCCAGCCTGTATTGGAAAACACCCTTCATTCAGGACGTCAACCGCATCGAGAAGCGCATACTTTCCTGGGACGGCGACCCGAACGACGTCATCACGCAGGACAAAAAGAGCATCTACATCGACACGCTGGCCCGCTGGAAGGTCGTGGACCCCAAACAGTTTTACGTTTCCCTCAAGGGCCGCATCCCCAACGGCATGAAAAAACTCGACGACATCGTGGACGGCGTCGTGCGTGACGTCATCGGCCGATACAAACTGATCGAACTGGTCCGCTCGACAAATCGGGAGTTACAGTACGAGGTCGAAGAAGTGGACGCCGAACAAAAGCGGAAAGCGCAGCGAATCGAGGTCGGGCGGGACAGAATCATGGAAGAAATTCTCACGCAGGCGAAGCAAGGACTTGAGGCGCGATTCGGCTTCGAACTGCTCGACGTCCGCATCAAGCGCGTCAACTACACCGAGAGCGTGCGGCAGGACGTTTACAACCGCATGAAGTCCGAGCGAAACCGCATCTCCGAGCGCTTCCTGTCGGAGGCCAGGGAGCAGCAGAACATTATCCTGGGCGACATGGAAAAAGAACTGGCCACCATCGAGGGCGAAGCCAGCCAGAAGTCCGCCGAGATCCGAGGCGAAGCCGACGCCACGGTCATCGACATCTACGCCAAGGCCATCCGCCAGGCGCCCGAGTTCTACCGATTCCTCCGGACCCTCGAGGCCTACCGCAACTCCTTCGACTCGAAGACGGTCGTCATCCTCTCGACCGACAGCCCGTTCCTGAAACTGTTGAAGGAGGGAGACACCACGCCCACCGAAGGCGGCCCCGCCCCGCTGCCGTAAGCGCGGAAAAGAGTCCGGAGAGAGCGCCGGTCACTTCGGCGAGCGCCGCTTGCCGAACGGCCGATAAAGCGGATCGCCGATGAAACACATCTGCCAGGAAAGAAGCGGCTGGGACATGTAGGCCGCCTCGCCCCACGAGTAGCCCTTCAGCAGCCGGTCCACGAGGATATCGACGTAGGGCGTCCCCGTGAGGAACGGTTCATAGACGGCGCCGGCCGTCACGCACGCACCGTGCACGAGCAGCGGCCCGACCCAGTGCTCTTTGGGGCTCCGAATCGCCGAGCCCGAGAAACTCTGAATGTGGTAGGCGACGGCGCCGCGATTGAACCGAAAGCCCGGCTTCATCATCGGCCCGCCCGCCGTCGGGTAATACCAGCCCAGATAGACGGCCGGGTCGGGCATGGGGTGATTGAGCGGCCAAATTTCCTCGCGCGTGTCCACCTCGGTCTCGAAGCCGGCGGCCTCGAGGAGCGCGGCCGCGCGCTTCAGCCACCGGTCGCCCATTGCGTAGCCGCGCTTGGTGATGCCGCGCGTGTCGATGTAGGCGCGGCCCCTGAGGCCGTTTCGCTCGGCCCAGAGGGCGTCGTCCACGAGACGCTTGGCGATCTCCGCGCTCGGCCCGTCCAGCCGCGACACCAGAATCATCCCGCCGTCCAGAGGCGGGCCGAACGGCGTGTCCGACCCGAAGTACGGGTTCACCAGGCCGCCGACCAGATTGTGATTGCCCGTGGGCAGAAGCGCGAGTTCCGAATCCACCGCCCCCGCCCGCGACAGATACATCGTCTTGACGTCCTCGTAGCCCTTGACCTTAATCGGGACGCCAAAGACCGGCACGAGATACTTGGCGCGGCGCTCGCCGAAAGCAAGGCGCAGCGTGCCGTCCGGCAGGCGAACCTCGAACCGCCCTTCCCATCGCGCAAGGAACGCCCGCAGCGGCCCCCAGATGCAATAGTCGAACTGCTCGCGCGTGATCTCTTCATCCGCGGGCGCCTCGACCAGGCACAGGTTATCTTCCGGGATACCGCGCGCAGCCATATAGTAGCGGGCGACGGCGACACCCTGGGGAACCGTCTCGGAGGCAAGGACCAGCGTCCGGTCGGCTTCCGTTCCATCCGCGTCCGCAGGAGCCGGCGCCGCCAAAACGGCCAGGACGATAGCCGGACAAACACGACGCAGGGCAGAAAAAGGCACCCGGCACCTTTTTCTCCACCCTTTCTCCACCTTTTTCACACCTTTTTCAGTCCGGCGTCGCGACGGCGTCCAAGACGTGGTCCTCAACATAAATGGGCGTATCCTCCGCCACGGCCAGCGCAATGGCGTCGGACGGGCGGGCGTCCACATGGATTTCACTTCCATTCCGCTCGATCACGAGGTTCGCATAAAACGTGTGGTCCTTCAGGTCCGAGATGACGACTTTCGCCAGCCGCCCACCCAGCGACTGGATGATACCGCCCAACAGGTCGTGCGTCAGGGGGCGCGGAAACCTGTGACCTTTAATCCGCCGGTCGATTGCCGCGGCCTCGAAGAAACCGATGACGATCGGAAACGCACGCTCGCCCTCAGCCTCCTTCAGGACGATGACCTGCTGGTCGGCCGTCTCGGTAATCATAATCCGGACGAGTTGGACGCGAATCTCCATCGAAGCGCCTCCGCCTGGGGACCGTAAATATTTTACCGCGCCGCCGCATGAGGGCAAGGCGCAAAGTCGAGAAGGCAGGCACGGCAAGGGGGAACTGCTGCGCCGCCGCCTCGGTCCGGGTAGCGTGCCGGCGCGTCCGTCAAAACGCACCGATCAACCCAGGTCGGCGAGGTTCTTTTCAAGCGATTGAATGGTGGCGCGGACTTCCTCGGCGCGGCAGCGCTCGCGTTCAACGACCTCGGCCGGGGCCTTTTCAAGGAAGTTCGGGTTAGCCCGTTTCTTTTCGAGCCCCTCGAGGAACTTTCGCTCCTTGGCGATTCGCTCTTCGAGCCGCTTCCGCTCGGCGTTCAGGTCGAGCAGGCCAGCCGATGGAACATACACCTCTGCGCTGGCAACGACCTCGACAGCGGCCTGATCGGGCTTCACCACGTTGGGGCCGGCTGTCACAGAAGCGACCACCGCCAAATGCTGAACGTCCCTCTCCTCCAGTTGCAGTGCTTGTGCCCGCCCGGGGTCCGTCTTTACGAGCACCTCTGGTATTATTACAGTGGCGGCTAAGCCCATTTTCTTACGAATGTGTCGAATCGCTCTTACGACGTCCATCACAGTTATATATGCTGCCTTTATATCAAAAGTGACTATAAGATCATCATTGGATTCAGGCCAAGCAGCACCAATTACGCGCTGGCTCGGCGGGGCCTTGGCCAATTGGGAAAGCGTGCGGTCATCTATCACCGCGTTGAGGCCTTCCCAGGCTGTCTCTGTAACAAAGGGAACAAACGGATGTAGCAAACGCAAAACGCGGTCTAGTACAAAGGCTAAAACACGCTGCGCGATGGGGCGCTCGGTCGGATCCCGCAACCGCCACTTTGCCGCCTCCAAGTACCAGTCACATAGATCATGCCAAAAAAAGCTATAGAGGTCTCGTACTGCGTCATGGAACCGAAAATCGTCGAGATGCGTGCTCACTTTTCGAGAAACCTGTTCGCACTCGTCCAAGATGTAATAATCCGCCCCGCGCCTTTTCGCAGGATCAAACTTCGCCGCATCGGCGCCCTCCAGGTTCATCAGGGCAAACCGGGCGGCGTTCCAGAGTTTGTTGCAGAAGTTGCGGCCCATGTCGAACTTCGGGCTGGTGTTCCGCCCGGTCTCGGGGTCCACCTCGACCGGCATCCGGACGTCCTGCGTCTCGGTCGTCATGTAGGCCAGCGTGAATCGCAGCGCGTCGGCCCCGTGCGACGCCACGATCTCCAGCGGGTCCACGCCGTTGCCGAGACTCTTTTTCATCGGCCGCCCTTCGCCGTCCTGAATCATCGCGTGAATGTACACGTCGCGGAACGGGACCTCGCCAGCGTGATACAGCCCCATCATCACCATCCGCGCGACCCAAAGGGTGATGATCTCGCGCGCGGTAACGAGCACGTCCGTCGGATAAAATGCTTCGAGGTCCGCCGTTTCGTCGGGCCACCCGAGCGTCGAGAACGGCCAAAGCGCGCTCGAGAACCAAGTGTCCAACACATCGGGGTCGCGGACCCAGCCAGCCGCCTCGACGCGTTTGCGCATCTCAGGGTTCTCTTGCGGCCATGAAATGTATGTGCGGATCCAGCCCTCCTTCTCCGGATGCGGCTCGGTGCGCAGGAAATACTCGCCCCCCCCAGCCAGGTATTCGCCGAACCGTTTTCCCCCCACCGCGCGGTCCAGGGCCCCGCACACCTGCGCGTCCGGCCCGCGCTCGGGCAGCGGTACGGGCTCGACGTCGGCCGGAAGTTCCAGGTCCTGCGACCAGATCGGAATCCGGTGGCCCCACCAGAGTTGCCGCGAGATGCACCAGTCGCGCTTCTGACCGAGCCAGTCGAGGTAGCCGCGCGCGTAGCGCTCTGGATGGAATTTCACGCGTCCGTCGCGCACCGCCTCCATCGCACGCTCCGCCAGGTCCGCCATCCGCACGAACCACTGGTCCGACAAGTAGGGCTCAATCGGCGTCTTCGAGCGGTCCGAATGGCCGATGTCGGTCTCGTATTCCTCGACCTTCTCGATGAGGCCCTGCGCTTCGAGATCGGCAACCACCTTCTTTCGCGCCTCGTATCGGTCCATCCCGGCGAACAGCCCGCCGTTCTCATTGATGCGGCCGTCGGGGGTCAGGATGTTAATCATCTCAAGGTTGTGCCTCAGCCCTGTTTCATAGTCGTTCGGATCGTGCGCGGGCGTGACCTTGACGCACCCCGAGCCGAACTCGGGATCCACAAGCACACGATCGGCGATGACCGGAATCTCGCGCTCAAGGAGCGGGAGGATGACCGTCCTACCCACAAGGTCCCTGTATCGCTCGTCGTCCGGGTGGACGGCGACCGCCGTGTCGCCCAGCATCGTTTCGGGGCGCGTCGTCGCCACCGTCACGAAGCGGCCCGCCTCGCCCTTGACCGGATAGCGGACGTGCCACAGGTGGCCCTGGACGGTCTCGTGATAGACCTCGTCGTCGGCGACGGCGGTCTGGAGGTGCGTGTCCCAGTTGACGAGCCGCTTGCCGCGATAGATGAGCCCGTCGCAGAACATCCGATAGAACGCGTGCCGCACCGCCCGGGCACACATCTCGTCGAGTGTAAAGCGCGTCCGCTCCCAGTCGCACGAGCAGCCGATGCGGCGAAGTTGCTGGAGGATGAGGCCGCCGCTTCTTTCGCGCCAGGCCCAGATGCGCTCGACGAGCCCGTCGCGGCCGACGTCGTGCCTCGTCTTGCCTTCCTCCTCAAACAGGCGCCGCTCGACAACCGCCTGGGTGGCGATGCCCGCGTGGTCCATGCCCGGAAGCCAAAGGGTCTTTCGGCCCTGCATCCGGCGCCAGCGGACCAGGATGTCTTGGAGCACGTTGTTCAGCGCGTGGCCCAGGTGCAGCCGGTCCGTGACGTTCGGCGGCGGGATGACGATGGTGAACGGCTTCCCCGGTGCCGAGGCGTCGGGGTGAAAGTGCCCTTCGGTTTCCCAGGCCGCATAGACGCGATCTTCAACCGCTGCCGGATCGTACACCTTCGCCAGCGGCTCGCGGGCCTGCCCGCCAGGATTTGGCAGGCGGGCTTTCCTCGCCCCGTCCCTTTTCGCGCGCTTCCTCTTTGCCTTACCCATTGACCCGTTCTTCGTCCTTCGTAAGTTTCCACTCGATGCTGTCCACCAGGGCGCGCCAGGAGGCGTCGATAATGTTCTCCGATACGCCGACGGTGCCCCAATGCTCGCGGCCGTCCTTTGATTCGATGACCACGCGGACGCGTGCGGCCGTGCCGGCGCCCGAATTGATGACCCGCACCTTGTAATCCGTCAGGCTCATCTCCTCAAGGTTCGGATACGCCGGCGCGAGGGCCTTCCGCAGCGCCCCGTCCAGCGCGTTGACCGGACCGTCGCCTTCCGCCACGGTCAGGTGCCAGTCGTCGCCGACCTTCAGTTTCACCGTCGCTTCGGTCACCGGCTCGTCCGCGTCGTCTTTCTTAATGGACACCGAGTAATGGTCGAGGTCGAAGAATGTCTTCGCGCGCCCCGCCAGCCGCCGCACCAAAAGTGCGAACGACGCCTCCGCCGCCTCATACTGATACCCGACGTTTTCCAGGCGCTGAACCTCGTCCAGGACGCGCTCGCGGAGAGCAGCATCCTCTTCGAGCCCTGTACCTGTGAGTTTCGCGAAAATCGTCGCCCGTCCCGACAGTTCGCTCACCAGAATCCGCCGGGTGTTTCCTACGCGGCTCGGGTCCACGTGTTCGTACGCGCGCTCCTCGCGCGCAACGGCCGCCACGTGCATCCCTCCCTTGTGGGCGAACGCGCTCGGCCCGACATACGGCTGGCCGGGGACGAGCATCATGTTCCCGGTCTCGTAAACGAATCGTGAGACCTCCGCGAGTTTCGCCAGGTTCTCCGGACCCACGCACGCGCAGCCCATCTTCAGTTCCAGGTTCGCCACCACGGCGCACAGGTCCGCGTTGCCGCAACGCTCGCCCAGCCCGTTAATCGTCCCCTGGACCTGCTCGCACCCGGCGCGTACGGCGGCCAATGTATTCGCCACCGCCAACCCCCCGTCGTTGTGGCAGTGGATGCCGAGCCGGCCGCCGACCTCGCGCGCGACCTCGGCGGTCATCTCTGCCACCGCCTCCGGCAATGTGCCGCCGTTCGTATCGCAGAGCACCAGCCAGTCGGCGCCCGCTTCGAGCGCCGCCCGAAGAACGGACAGGGCGTAGCCGGCGTCGGCCTTGTGGCCGTCGAAGTAATGTTCGGCGTCGAAGAAAACTTCGCGCCCGGCCTCTTTCATCAGGCGCACCGAATCGCGGACCATCGCCAGGTTCTCTTCCAGGTCCGTGCGGAGCACCTTCGTTACGTGCCAATCCCACACCTTGCCCACCAGGGCGACGGCGGGTGTCTCGGCCGCAAGCAGCGCCTTCAGCGTCGCGTCCTCCGCCGCCTTTGCACCCTTGTGGCGGGTCATCCCGAACGCCACCGGCACGGCACGATTGAGCGGCGCCTTCGCCAGTTCCTCGAAGACCGCCTCGTCCTTCGGGTTCGACGCCGGATACCCCGCCTCGATGTAATGGACACCCAGGTCGTCCAGTTGGCGGGCGATCGCCAACTTGTCCTGGAGGCTGAAATTGACGCCCTCGCCCTGCGTCCCATCCCGCAACGTCGTATCGTAAACGGTTATCGCTTTCATGGCTTTTATCCGCTCGCTTGGGCGCTTGCGGCCGGCGCGAAGCGCCTAATAAAAAACCCCGGAGGCTTTCGAGCCCCGGGGCGGTCGGCAAGTGGCCGCATCTAGGCCCGGGGCCCTCCTTCCACAATGACTACGACGACGATACCGGCGCGCGCGGCAGGCGGAACCTTGGCGAGGCCCTTCGTCACCATCGCTTGTCCGCGTGCCGACACGCTGCACCTCCGCACCCTTCGCCCCCTCCAGAGTCAAGATACCAGAGTATATCATCGGCACGGGCCGGGTCAAATGTTTATTCCGATCCACCCACACGCTGCGTAGCGCCTTACCGACGCGCCCCTCAAAGCCCCCGCGGCGCTCCGGCGCCCCCAAAGCCCCCGCACGGCGCTGCTGGGGGTGTGGCTGAGGGCCTCACTGCGCCAGCCTGAGGCCCAGCCGCTGCGCCTCGGCCCGGGCCTCCGCAATCTCCTCCCCTGTCGGCCGCCGCGCAATTTCGGGATACTCGGCTCGCCCTTCGGCCGTCGCCGGAACCCCCTCCGGCCGGTACTGGCCCATCACGTTGACGAACGTTCGCGGCGAAAGGGACGCGAGAAATGAGAGGATCTCACGGCTCTCCTCAAGGCCGCCTGGCATCACCAGGTGGCGCACCAGAAGACCCCGCCGCGCGACACCGCCTTCAATCACCAAGTCACCGACCTGCCGCTGCATTTCCCGCAGCGCCTCGCGCGCCCGCTCCGGGTAATCCGGTGCGCGGCAGTATCGCTCGGCGCTCTCGGAGCAGCCGAATTTGAAATCCGGCATATAGATTTCGACCAGGCCCTCGAGCAGACGCAGGACCTCGACCGACTCATAGCCGCTCGAGTTCCACACAATGGGAACATGCAAGCCCCGCCGCCGCGCCTCCACAATCGCCTCGGCAAGCGCCTCCGCCACGTGCGTCGGCGTGACGAAATTGATGTTCTCACACCCGCGCGCTTCCAAAGCCAGCATCAGCCGCGCAAGGTCCGCCGTGTCCATCGTCTCGCCGACCAGCCGGTGGCTGATCCGGTAGTTCTGGCAGAAGACGCACCTGAGGTTGCAGCCGGCGAGGAAGATCGTCCCGCTTCCGCCGCGGCCCACCAAGCACGGCTCTTCACCGAAATGGGGCCCGGCGCTTGCGACCGAGGCTTCCGGCCCGGCGCCACAGAATCCCCGCTCGCCCGCCCGCCGATCCACGCCGCAATTCCGCGGACACAGGCGGCACAAATTCATGAGAGAGCGCAGTCGCCGGATACGCCGCGAAGCCTTATCGAAATTGAGCATCGCTCATAATCTGAATCTACCGTCCGCCTGGAGAATCTTTCCGTCCACCTCGAGACAACCGCCCGCGCGCAGGTCGCAAATCATGTCCCAGTGCAGGGCCGACTTGTTGCGGCCGCCCGTCTCTTCGTAACTTCGGCCGAGGGCCAGGTGGACGCTGCCACCAATTTTTTCGTCGAAAAGGATGTTTTTGATGAACCGCCTAATGCCGTAATTTGTCCCGATCCCCAGTTCGCCCAGTTTGCACGCGCCTGCGTCCATGCGAATCATCTGCTTCAGGAACGCCTCGTTCTTCGCCGCGG
>Ga0114919_10002973_pt1 | contig 13695 bp, 9 predicted proteins | sample BlataG_FD_88682 | JGI IMG/M metagenome (GOLD analysis project Ga0114919, IMG submission 88682) | Deep subsurface microbial communities from Black Sea to uncover new lineages of life (NeLLi) - Black_00105 metaG | ecosystem: Environmental > Aquatic > Marine > Oceanic > Sediment | place: Atlantic... | reverse complement strand
TGTGCACTTAAGGTAAGCTGCTTCTAGAGTAGCCAGTGGAGCATCAGGGTCTGTACCTGCATTATCGTCATCACCAACTCCACTTCTAGCACTAACGAAGTAGACATTATGACGGATATTTGCCTTACCTAGCAGTCTGTTACCAAAGTGGTTAATTAAAGATGCATCAGATAATTCTAAATTCTTCTCCATCGTTAGCCTCCCTGACCCATGTACTTACATTCTACCTCAGCAGCATCGCCACAGTCAATACAGCGGAAGTTGGTCATAGCTTTACTGCCATGAATCTCCACTACGGAGTTTTCTGGAAGTTTGTTCCCAGTTAGGATAGTTGCAGCCTCCCCATCAGTGCGGAAGAATATGTCTCCACCGATAGATTGGATACGGACATAGAGAACATGGTTCTTGGTAGGCGGAATGTTAGTTGAAGTGAAACCTGTGGTTGTAGTAGGAGCCAGTCGCTCCCTTGCTATTTCTGAGTAAATCATAGTCCTCGTATCCTCCTCTATGAGTTAGTATTATTCTATTGTTAGTTATCGTCCGTAGTCTAGAGCTTTGCCTGTAGCCTCTCTTGCCATTCCATAAGCACGACCAGCACAGGCTTTCTGCTCAGCACCAGGCTCTCTCATGCAGGTTTCTATCTCTGCACTAATTGCTTCCCGTATCTGTTCTTCAGATGAATCTTTAGTTAATGCTTCCATCTTCGGGTTGGGCATAGTTACGCCTCCTACTCTATCTCTACGCCAACTACTAAGCCATTCCTGATTGAGAGCTTAGTTATAGCCCCGCTAAACACGCCTGTAACAGCCTCAGACTCGGTCTCCACCTCGTTAACATACCCGCCAGATACCTTAATCTTCGATATGGAACCTTCGGTAGTTCCAGTCAAGCCATCCTTGCTAGGCAGAACTACGTAGTTATCCAGCATCTCCCATTCTAGACCATCTGGTTTGGCACTGAGGCACCTTCGCATTTCAGCTGTAGTAGGATTAAACCATAGAGTATCTTTGCGAGCATAGTCTGGGGATGAGAACTTAGGTTCTGTCTCTGAGAATATGATGTCTCTATTCTTGAAACCCATTTTTTACCATCCTGTAAGGAGAGAGGAAGAATCAGTACTCCCTCTCTCCCTGTTTACTAATCTATCCGCCACCAGACAACTCTGGCAAGTCAAGGGCTACAAGTCCAAGTCGACTAAAGCCTCCAGCGTGGATGCAGACACCAAAGATTTGGTCAGTATTGCCACCTGAGACCATCCCACAACCATCTGATGCTCCACCTATAGATACCCTCTGTCCTTTGACCATAGCTGTAGAGCCATCAGTCTCCAGACCACAGATGCCCTTATACTGAGCCCAGAAGAATTGAGCCTGAGTCACACGACATGCTGGGACTCCTACAGCTATGTAGGTCTGCCCAGCAGCAGGAACCACCTTGCAGCCATAACTGGTTGACTTTCTATTACCAGCAGGATTAGGATAGATAGTAACCCTCCTTGAAGTGCTGATACCATAGACCAGTGCCCGTTTCAAAGTGAAGACGCAAGTAGCACTCCCTGCTGCAGCGGGATGAGATTCAATCTGATACATAAAGCCCTTCTCAGCACTAGCGCCAACAGGTCCCTCCACAACAAGCCAACCATTCTGGAACTGATTAGCCACGATAGCTCCAGTACCTATAGTCAGTGTTACGGTAGTAGCCGCTATAGCAGCAGCGGTAGGAACAAGACCAGTCATCTGACCATTCTCCCAGTTCTGCTGCACCATACGACCAGGCACTAGAGTATTTCCGCTATTGTCATTCTGAGCATAGCGGAATTTCCTCCCAGTACCCTCATCATAGATAGCACAAAGAGGATAACCCTGAGTACTATCAGCTACGTAGACGTCAGGAAAGCTTATGTTCTTCAGACTAGCATCCTCAGGGTCGGCAGGCAGGTAGAGTACCCTGCCATTACTCCTTCTGATGTCATACTCTATAGACATTTTACTTTTCTCCATTTGTTGAGCAGATAGTTTTATTCTGCCTCATCTGCTCTACTCGACTGGGCAGTGCAGCCTACCAAGGTTAAACAAGTATAGCAGCGTCTGCTATGTCGAAGATTCTTCCCAGACACAGGCTAGAGCCCAGCAGTAAGGCACCGTAGTTAACAAGCCTTATACCACCAGCGTCGTAGTCTTCCAGTTCAGGGAAGCGGACTAGCTTGTAGAGGTCTCCCAGTCCTTCAGTTCCGCCATAGGCATAGGTTAGACCAGGCTCCTGGTTCAGCACGTTACCATGCTTGATAGCGAAGATAGAGAAAACTCCATCAGATGTAGCATCCAATGTTCTGGCAGTAGCTGCAGTTCCGTTACCAGAGTCTGCTGTCTCCCTGACCAGATAGTCAGTTCGGATTATAGGAACACCGTCCCAGAAGAGTACCCTCTTGCCTATGTCATTGTAACCCATAGTAATCATGCCGAGAGTACCAGCAACGTTGTAGCCCAGACCTGCAAAGCCTTTCTCCTGATAAGCAGCATCCATCCAGCGGATAATCTCATAAGGAGCCCAGAGCTCGTCCACGCCATGAAGCATAGCGTCTATCAACACCCTGAGGTAGTGGAGACTTAGCCCATTTGCAGACGCATTGTCTATATTCTTAGGGTCGTTGGTGAGAGCTGTGGTAGTATATGCAGCGCCGTGCTCAGCAGCTAATGCATGGAGACCATCGAACTGCTTAGAGCTGGTGTAGGTATTGTCGGCATAGATTATTCTAGCCCCTATCTTCCGCTTGAGTCCTTTCTCAGACTCCAGAAGCACTCTTGCTTCGTAGTTGTTGTAGGTTCCGTAGATACCTGGTAAGAAGTGGTCAAGCTTCCTCTGGATATAGGAGCGGCGAAGAGTCATTTCTTTCTCATCGTAGTCCACATCCTCAGTCCAAGAAAGCTGTTCACCTATATCAATCTCGGATACTGCAGCTTCAATAGCAGTTACTGCGGATGACTTTTCTCTTAGCCACTCTATCTTGAGACCGCTGTGAGCAGCCTGACCTACGGTGAGCCTTTCCAAAGGGTTGTTGCGCTTGATATCTTCCTCAAAGACACCAGGTATCTTCATTGACTGCGTTAGTTTCTGGGCAGCAGCCAAAGTAGTCCAGTGTCCGCCCGAGTCAGCCATGATATTTCTCCTTTAATAGATTTCTAGGTTTGAGGAGCGTTGCGGACACCTCTTACTGGTGTGGCTTCTAGTATCTTAGCTGCTCTCTCTATATCAGTAGTAGGAGCAGCTTCTTCAGTTCCGCCACCTACAGCATAAGGTCCTACACCGCTTCCTCTGGCTATAGATACAGCCTTCAGTGCTTCTTCAAAAGAGTCAAGCGCTTTCATATCTTTGTCTTTGATAGTATCAGGAGTAACCCCGTACTGTAGTACAAGGTTAGCTCTCCTCAACTCTAGTGCCCTGTTAGCATCTACTGTCAGAGTCACTATACTGCTCTTAGCAGTCTCTAATTCCTGCTTGACACTCGCAGCTTCCTCATCGGTTACTGCACCCGCCTTACGGGCTTCTTCGTTCTCCGTGATTTTAGCGTTCAGTTGGGCTATTGTCTGCTGAGCAGCAGATGCCTCAAGTTTAGCAGCATCTATGGCTGCTTCATGTGCTGTCTGCTGTGTAGTCAACTTCCCTTCCAAACTCTTCTTAGAAGCTATGAGATGAGATTCTGCCACAAAGCTCTTGCCATCAACAAGTACCTTGCCATCTTTAACCTCTACATTAGCAGTAGATTCTACAGGTGCTATTTGTGTCTCCTCGCTCCCAGAAGCATCAGCTGCCGCCTGATTCTCGTCTTCCATAGTATAGTCCTCCTCACTATCAGTATATCACATTCAGGAGCCAATGTCAAGGATAAAAAAATGTTTTTTTATTTATTTGTACCATCCATTATCAGTATAAGCTTTTACAGCATTACAGTTGTAGCATAGAGTCTGATAGCCAGATGGGTAATTCCTATTCCTTAACTGCCTATACAGTACCGAACCGCCATAGGCTGGTCTGCTGCCTAATTCCCTACTCCCCTTTATGTGGTCTAGACACAAAGCACGAAAATCAGAGAACCCGCACTTTACGCAAGCTAGCCTCCCGTTACCATAGTGAGTTAGCGTATCAACTTTAATCGCCATTCTGCGACTCTTAGCATCCTGATGAGCAACTACAGCAGCTGTTAAGTCTGCGATATTTCTCCTCTCTAAGATTATGTTTTTAGTATCCATATTGTATCTCCTATTTTATCATCTCCTTTGTCAGATACTCTTTCCTTAACTCCTCATACCTCTCTCTTGCTTCAGTTGTCAGTAAGGAAGTTGTAGTCCCGAAGAAACTAAGCCAGGCATCTGTCTCAGAGTCAAGGATTCGGAGACGTTGTCTTGCCTCTCTAAGCCTTCCCTGATAGCCTGATATAAGTTTAAGTCCATCAGGACCTATTATCTCCTGTAGCTGTTCTCGCTCAGCAGCAGGAGCTACCTCAAATCTGCGTATCTGCTGTATCTGCTCTGGCTCATACTCACGGAGTACTATTTCTCGGAGATTTCTATAAGGTCTCATGTGTTCTCGGCTAACCTGCCAGTAGAGTTTCTCCATAGGAGTCCAGTCAGCTTGTATTCTCTGTAATAGGCGTTCTCGGTGAGGAGCATCCAGAGTCTCTAGCAGTACATCTATATAAGCGTAGTAGGTATCAAAGTCTCTCTCCATACGCTGAGATTCCCAGTTCCACTTATACTCAGGACGAAGTTCATAGTAATAGTAGAGCAATTCTTGGTCAGGGGTCTGAGTAGGAGTAGGAATGTTGCGCTCTTCCAGCATCTTAGAACGTTCTTCAAAAGTCTTAGGAACATCCTTATAAGCAGGAGACTCTCCGAGTACTCTGACTGCTTCTGCCATGCTACCTACCAAGTCACTACGGAAGCCCATCCACTGGTCAGGACCTATCTCACCTTCTACCCATTGACGATTCATCTCTACCATGCTAGGACGGATTAGTTTATCGTCCTCAAAGACACCGACTGTTCTAGCTTCGTTGTATACTTTGTCTAGCTCTTCGTAGTAGTCTCTGACCTTGACATCCAACAGTTGCCAGCTAGAAGGATAGAGAGGAGTAGTGACCCCCTGCCAACGACGGTAAGTTTCCCATTCATAGAGTAGCTTCTGCTGATAGACGTCCAGATGGTAGTAGTCTGAGAAGCGCCTGCCTGTTACTGGATACTGGCGGTCAATCTGGTCTTGGACTGCTACAGGTACTCCAGTAGCTTCCTCTATTGCTAGCCTCATTTCCCTGCGGATTTCTGTGAACTCCTGAGGTCTTATACGGAAGAGTCCAGTCTGTTGCATCAGTATACCCTTAACTCCATCAACTCGGGCGACAGCCTTTAGCCAGAGTTTCTCTTCCTCTGGAGTCAGTTTCTCACCAGTCTGCTTCTTCCGCCAGATAAGGTCAGCGTCATAGCCTTCCTCACCCAGTGTAAGCATTACCATATAGTCTCTAAAGCGGTCAGGGTAGATATGTTCTAGTACTGCTCCTATATGCTCAGGAGATAGAGTACGTAGTCCACTGAGACCTGTTCTTACCCAGGCAGGAGCTAGCTGACCTATTTCAGGCTTGCCAACAGCAGCACCAAAGGCTACTATCGGAAGCATAACATGGATACCTGGGAAGAAGCCTGCTCTACCTATGTAGTCTATAAACTCCATACCAGGGAAGACATCGTAGTACTCAGGGAAGTCTCGGAGGTAGAAGCTTCTGAGTCCGCCCATCCAGACAGAACCTCTCAGCATATTCATCTGCAAGTCAGTGTTAGGTACTGGTAGGTAGCCTTGGTCTGTGTTTTCTACATATTTGGCTAAGCTTGTTATAGTGCCAGGAGTCCGCATAGCAGTCCTAGGTATCCAGCGCCACCTGAAACAATTACCTGTAGGTAGAATACAACCGTTGAAGTTAGCAAACCAAGTTCCATTAGGAGTTACAGGACACCATACCTTACCAGTATAGTGCTCGGTCCTCATTCGCCTACACTGCTTAGATTGATACTGCTTTCTGTTATTTATAAAGTATATATTATCAAGACCACTATTCTCACTAACTGTAATAGCATAGCCTAGCAGGATTGATAGCATTTGGAAAGAATCTGATACAGGACCTGGTTGCTGATGGAATCTATCTATAGCAAGACCGTTGTAAGCTTCCTCATAACTCCCATCTCCTAGCTTCATAGCCCTCCACATAGCTTCAGCAGCTTCTCTAGATAGCCGAGATATTAGTTCAGGTAAAGTTGACTTACCCAAGTACGCCTTTAGTATTTCAGCAGTATCATCAGCACTAACTCGGATAACCATATTATCTGGGTCATTAGTCTTGCTACGAGGCTTAGCTCTAGTGCCAGTAGCAGCTTCTATCTCATCAATGTAGCCATAGCGACTTTGATAGATTACGAAGTAGGGTCTTTGAGTTTTAGGATTATTTAGATAGCCCTCAGTAACTACCCATCCAAGTATAGCAGCTAACCTAGTGTCTAGAACAGAGCCAATAGGAAATTGGTGATGTAATGCTCTAGGTATCATGTCATAAGTATCAGTCAACTCACAGCCTCTCTTAATCCTCGGAGTAGAATCATGCTCATTGATAACAAGCCACCTATGGTCAGGAGTAAACTTAATGTCCTTGCCTTTAGCAGGTATAACCATCAAGTCGCCATCATGGTCGTACTCTACTATCCTCTGGACAGGTTGCCACTCAGATACTAGAGTAGTAGGATTAACTGTTAGAATATCCTCACCTATTTCCAGTTCAGTGTAGTGCCTCCATCCTGACTTTGTCAAGGCTTTTGTACTCGGCAAAGTACACTCATAGTTCCAGAATGGGAAGAGAGCTCGCATAGATTCGTCTATGATGTTAGCATCGTCGTAGGTGGGATAGGCTAGAGCATGTTGCTCACGAGCTTTAGCTATAGCAGATTCTTTGGTAGACCACCACTGCTCCTTAGCGGTAGTATGCGCTGGCAGTTTCTCTACATCATCTGCCACTGAGTTGATATACTGACGCCACTTGGCTATATCAGATTTTGGAATCTTGTTAGCAGCATGAAGTCTAGTTATCTCCTGTCTTATCTCTTCCAGCTGCATCACTGTAGGAGAATCAGGAGTCAGTATAGTAGGCTCAACTCCAAGATTACGCCAGAGCTGGTCATAGACCTCTCCAATAGCATCGTCAGTAAAGCCTATGTCAGCTGCACTCTTACCCAGCTTAGCAGCATAAGCATCTGCCTGTTCTACAGTATGGAGTATGAAGTCCTCTCTAGGACGGATAGTTATATGATGCTGGACTCTAGTAAGTCCTCTATATAAGTCATCCCCAGTACAGCCATACAGATAAGCCAGATGGTTAGGAGTTAGTTCTGTAACTACTTCTGGTATATAGTCAGGAGTGAATACAGTCTTGTCTACTGAGTTAAGGAAGTTACGGCTAGCTCTCAATCTAAGGCTCTTGAACTTCCTAGCATTAGCATCAAACTCATCCCAGATAGTAGCTTTCTGAGCTCGCTGCTGAGTCCAGAAGCGGTCAGTACGAGCCTTCTTAGCAGTTCTAGGAATGATTGCTTCTATCTCAGCTATCTTGTTGCGAGTTGCTAAGATGTTCTCTAGTTCAAGGCGGCTAACAGAATCAAGGTCAGTGAGACGAGCTAGTTGAGCCTCATTCAGACCAGCTCCCTCGGCACCCTTAGTTAGCTGGTTCATTATCCTAGTTAGGTCTGCTTCAGATGTCTCCATGAACTCTGCCAGCAGCTTAGCTGAGCCGACTTCAAAGTCATCCATCTCACCTGGGAGTAGCTTAGCTTTTCTCAGCTCTGTTAGTTTGCGGTAGTCATATATTCTCTCCCCAGTACCTTCTACCATAGATGATATGTTCTGCATATCTCCAAGGAACTCATCTAGATTCCTGGGAGGATTAGCTAAGAAGTTATCTGCCTCATCCTTCAGCACGTTAATCTGATTTTTTAGGCTAACTAATGAGAGCTCCCTCTCCTGTTCTACAAAGGCAGCCATCTTACCATCTATGTCATCAAAGATGCTACCGTCAAGTACATCATCTCTAATGCCCTTCTTGGTAGTCATACGGACATCAGTGCACTTATCAAAGGTCTTGCCTAAGTCTTTGCTAATCTGCCTGCGCTCAAACTCTAGAACATCCAGAGCCTGATGAGCTCTGATTGCCTCAGGTCCTACAGTAGAGTCTGCTAGTAGTACTCGCTCTATATCCCTAGCATCGCTAGGATGGATAGCAGCTATGTCGTCTAGTGCGGACTTATGTTTAGCTAATACTTCTGTCAAGCCTCTCATATCGTTTGGAGCTATGTCTGCTAATGCTTTCATATAGTGAACTTGGTAGTCATAAGCTACCTGCACAGCATTAAAGTGAGCCCACATATCGTAGGCATCTTGGAAGGAGGCAAGATAATGGTCTCTGCCTGCTATGTTCATCTTAGCACCTATAGTCTTGCCTCCTAAGAAAGGAACCTTCTCAGGTATAACTACTTCCCTAGTAATGAATGGTACTTTACCGCCTTTGAATACTGCTGTTCTACCAGTCTTCGGGTCTACTACAGCCTGAGCTAGTCGTAGCTCACCTCTCTCAAACATCTGCAACTCATAGGGAGCGTTTGCTAGTCCCTTGAATAAGCGGTTAGTTTCCGCTACTCCACTATAGCTTCTAGGATACAATACTTCTGCTCCGCCCAGGAAGCTCCTCTGCATATTCTCAAGGAAGTTATAAGGACCGAAGTTAGTAAACAGCAGATTCCAGCGGGCTATAGGTATTACCAGTCGGCGTTCTAGAGCCACCAGAGCAGATGAGTACAATACTCTGTCAGCTACCCTGCTATGCCAAGAAGCTGACCTACCAGCTTGACTCATATATTTAGTTAGAGGACTATGTAGATTAGTATAGCGGATACCCTCTAGCCTATTAAACGTGTTCATGAGGACGTCAGATGCTGTATCACCCTTGAGAGCAGCCTTAGCCTTATCAGCCACACCTTGCCTGAAGGATACTAGCTTAGCTGATAACTTCTCTACCATCTCCTCAGTAGCTTCCTGCCCAAGGTCAGCTATCATCTTGCCAGCTGTTATCCTCTCACCTTGACCGCTAAACATATTGAGTACTTCGTTGTTGAGGCGAGCCAAGCGGTTAGTGTCAAAGGTTACTTCCTCAACTATACCCCTAGTCAGCCTGAGCGCAGCTGCGTCATCTATGTAGTTAAACTCCAACATAGGAGTGCCTGCTTTAACTGCTGCATCCCAACCTTCCATAGGTCTTGCTATAGCCTGGTCAACAGCATTAGTAGCAGTATCAATAGCATCCTTAGCTGTCAGTCCCTTCATATTACGGACTTCAGGATAAGTGCGTTGTAGTACTGAACTAAGCTTCATATAGCTATCTCTGGCAAAGTTCCTAGCCATCATAGTGAAAGTTCTAGGAATCTGATAGCCAGCACCAGTTAGCCAGAATGCCCCTTTGACAGGAGATAATACTACCTTTACACCAGCTTTGAAGATGGCATCTGCACCTGCTATATAGCCATTCTCTATTGCTCCCACCCAAGGACCTATCCTAGTACCTAGACCTCCAACACCTGCCTTAGTAAGCCCAGTACCCAGCTTGTAGCCAAGAGCAGTAGCCATACCTAATCCAATATAGCTAACTGGGTCAAAGAATATCTCAGTACCTAGTTTAGCATACCAAGGAGCATCCCAACTGTTAAAGGCTTTGGCATATGAAGACCAGCTGCTCTCACCCATAGAGCGGTAGAAGTCGTATTCTTCTTCAAGCCTAGCAGCTGCTACATCCTCTGGTGTCTTGAACAGTCTATGAGCTCCTATGATAGCAGCTGCTGCTAATGGTCTTGGCAGTATGCTAAAGTACTTATCCAGCAACTCCACCGTAGCCATCATGGGCTGAGTTACCAGCAATTTACCGAACTCTAGCGGAGTAAGCTCAGGAGCTTCTGCCAGTACTGTTCCTGCTCTAATCAGATTGAGACGGTCAGACTCTATTGCCCAATCCTTAGCTCTAGCAGCTAGCCAGTCCTTGGCAGATTTCATCTCCTCATCTTGTAAGTCCATCTGGCTAAGCATACCTCTGACCTGTTCCTCAGTCATACCTTGAGGCAGCTCAGCCACTCCAAAGGCAAAGGACTTAGCTATTTCTTCTACAGTTAGATTATGAACTGCTCTCAACTCTAACTTAGGTGCTGTTAGAATCTCATTTAGTACTTTGGTCTGAGCTTCTATAGCATCCCCATCAAAGCCTTCAGGCAGTACATTAGAGAGGTGTTTCAGACGGTCAAAGGTAGATGCTAGCCATATTACATCTTCGTCTCTCACACTGTCTAATGGAAGATACTGTAGTATGTCCTCTGGACTTTGAAGTTTATAGTCAGGGATAGACAGGTAGTTTGGCAGAGTAATCATTACTTCCTGTCTCCACTCAGTAGCCTTCAAGTCCTGTAGAGCTAAGTCATACCCCTGCTGAGCTAATCTAACCTCTTCCTCTCTCCTCTCAGCCTCTTCAACCTGCCAATGTAATGTAGGCATCTGGAAACCAAAGAATGTAGGTCTTGTGATAGAAGGTGCGAAGCGTACAGGAGCTGTTACCTTGCCCAGTTGCTTTTGTGCTTCAACTAGCCTTGTTTGAGCTCGGTACTGCTCAACTCCAAGCTGAGTCATTTCCCTACCAAAGCCTGGGAAGTACTCAGGAGGTTCTACTGGAGGAACAGTTACAGGCTTCTTGAGCTCCGGAATTTCTATGCCTTTCTCTTCTAATACCTTCTTAGCATATTCTGACAGTTCAGCTGGCTTCCCGTTTGGCATTACACTCCTCCCTCAGGCGTAGCTCTAGCTGGTAGAGCAGCCCGTTGAGGCACAGTCTCTGGTCTGCCTCTAGGTAGCTGCGGTGGTCGCTCCTCCTTAGCCTGCTCAGCAGTTAGCATAGCCAAGGTCGCATCTGCTACAGTGTCGTACAGTCTGGCAGTTTCTCTATCTCCAGTCTTGTCTAGCCAAGCAGCTTGGCGTCTGTAGTACTGTATCAGAGCTATCAGGCTATTAGTGGGATGCATCTCAGCTTGGTCTGCCCTAACCTGTGCTCTCTCCTGCATCGGGTCTCCAATGTCAGGGAACAGTTTCTTCATAACATAAGTGTAGCTTAGACGGAATTCTGGGTCTAGCATTCTGGCAGTAGTAGCTCTTTGTACTAAGTCGCCAGGTATCTCTACCTCATAGTCAGCACTAATGTAGACATTGTCTGGTAAGGCATCTGGATAACTCCATCCATAAGGCTTTACCCCACGTTCCTTAATGTCTACTAGTATATCGTTATCTTCATCCTCATACTTGTTAATGAAAGCCTGATGAAAAGGCTTCATTACTTGGTTAGCAGAGGCAGCTATCTGACTCATAACATAGGCTGTTAACTGACCTTGGACACTTCCGTACATAGCCCAGCTAACTCCACCTCTCTGCATCATGGCTTCCAAGTCAAGCTGAGTACTTCTTAGCTCAAGAGGTATAGGTGGAGTACCAATGAAGTCAACAGAGTCGTCAGGACCTCCTCTAAATATAGCTCCTCGACGGAAGACGTCCTCAGGCTTCACTATTGCCTTGGCGCTTCTGCTCCGCTCAAAGATTCTAGGCTGAGCAGTATCCCTTAGCAGTTGCAGGCTAAAACTCCACCACTTATTCCAAGTCCGATAGACATGCTCATTGGTTGCTACAATAGACTGTCCTAGTTCAGCCTTCCAACGTTCACTGCTATCTTCCTGAGTTTGCAGCTTTAGTGTAGATGAGTAAGTTGGAATTACGCCCTCTGTCAGGCTACCCATATCAGGCAGCCCACCAACTGGAGCTACATAGACAGGCATACGCTTGAAGCGAGTACGCTCAAACTTCACCAGTACAGTGTCTATGGCTATAGCGTTCCAGATAGCGTTACTGAAAGGGAAGATGTCAGATATCTCTACCCACCAGTAGTCACGGATAGTAACATTCCTTCCTACTGATGCTCTCCACTGAGCATAGTTGTTGCTTAGACTCCAGCCGTTTCGCTTAGCCATGTTAGCAGCTTGGCTAGAGCCCACTCGGTAGATGTGGGCTACCTCGCTAAGCCCAAGAGTAGCTTCCCACATAGGATAGACATCTATAGGATTCCAGGGCTCAGCATAGCAGCGACTGCCATCGTCTGTTACTGCAGCAAACTCAGCATACCAGCCAGTTGCTAGCATAAAGCCTAGCGAAGCTCGCTGCATAGATTGTCTGGGATTAGTTTTGCGGAAGTTGTTATGAACATCTTTCCAGGCAGTATGGAAAAATCTGCTAACAGATGACACAGCAGTAGCTACCTCTGGGTCTATTGAATCGTAGTCCTTTATTCTATGAGGTATATCAGTATCAAGGAGATGCAGTACTAAGTTAAATAAAGACCGAGGGTCATTACCTACGAATGACTCCATTTTCTCAGTCTTGAGTTCGTCTATCATCTCTATTAGTCTGTACCAGCGCTTCATAGCGGAGTCTCTAGAACTCCAAAACTTTTTAAGCTCATCACAGCGATTGATTACAACAGTTGCGTTTCTGTCCATTTACTTCTCCTTAGCCCCAGCCGTCTCCCCAGCCTCCTTCAGTGGTATCTCCTACAAAGCCTCTGGCAATAGGCATAGCATCCCTACAGACGATAGCAATAGCACCAGCATCGTGATGGTCGTCAGCACCTACCACTAGTATACCACTTTTGACCATTCTGTTTCTACGGATATTCTTACACTGAGACCAGAAGCGTATATCTTGGCAATCTATGTCATCTAGATGCCTACTGACTTCTGTTATCATATAGGGCTTAGTTGATACATTAGTCTGCCAGCCTATAGCTCTTATTGACTTACCTGTTCTCACATCCTCACGCCAATAGAGGTCAGAGTAGTCCCGTAGATGAGATACGATATCTAAGTTGTCTTCTGGACAGATAACTCCAGTATTGTAGTAGTGAGCTACTTCCTTCATAAGCTCTGCCATCTCCCACTCGTCATGGAAGCCAGCTAGAGTGGCACAGTGCTGCATTACTGGAGGAATCTCATTACCATCCTTGTCTCTATAGCCCTCAGTGAAGTTCCATACCTGACCTACAGATTCAGATGTCTTACCTTTGCCAGGGTCAATGCTAATGACATAGCCCTTGTTCTCCTCTACGTCATGCCAAATGTCAAGGGTAGCTGACAAGACAGCTCCTGTTATCTTATCGGTTGCAGTAATGTTCTTCTCTATAGGTGCTGGAAGGCAGTTATGAATCTTGTCAGCTATAATGTCAGAGCTGTACGCCTGGTCTCCAGCTACTAAGAAGCATGTCTCATCGTCCTCAGGAAACTCCTGCTCAAAGATGAACATAGTGTCTCCAGCTCGGCGAAGGCTAGCCATCTCGGCTTTCTTGTACCTCCGCCATCTAATCTTAGCCATAGCCTCAAACTCACCAAGACCGTAAGTTTCTATCAGTAGTCGTAGCAGATTAGCTTCCTCTGACTGTATATTCGGCAGAGGGTCTTGGTCATCGCCTGGAAGACAGAACATATCGTCAGCATACATCTTATACTCAGGATGTAAGAACCAGGGGTAGAAGTGGTGCTTGTA
>Ga0114919_10002972_pt1 | contig 13700 bp, 10 predicted proteins | sample BlataG_FD_88682 | JGI IMG/M metagenome (GOLD analysis project Ga0114919, IMG submission 88682) | Deep subsurface microbial communities from Black Sea to uncover new lineages of life (NeLLi) - Black_00105 metaG | ecosystem: Environmental > Aquatic > Marine > Oceanic > Sediment | place: Atlantic... | reverse complement strand
TTGGTTATCTTGAGAACGGTGGTCAAGAGGCAATTGTGACTAACCCGGAAAATATTGGTCGGGCACTGGCAGGTGAAACTGGTACGCGCTTCATTCCATAGACCTGGAAGTGATAAGGAAGGACATTGAAAGAATATCTAACTCGGGTCGGATGGTTCTGTCAACAGAATTTCTAATAGGAGAATAGGACATGTCGAAGGCAGAACAAAAAATCAATGATCTGGTCCGGCACACTTACGGGACTTGGAGGAGGCAAGAACTTTGGAAAAGTCCGCTACTCATTAAAGACGCTGAAGGGGTCTATATATATGATGATGGCGGCAAACGTTACATCGATTTCTCATCGCAATTGATGTGTTCCAATCTCGGTCACAAGAATAAAGTGGTTATTGAGGCCATTATCAAACAAGCGGAACGACTTCCTTATGTTTCTCCTGGCTTCACAACTGAAGCATCCGTCGCGGCTATTAAAGCCCTGCGATCTGTCTTGCCGGAGGAGCTACAGAAGTTCTTCTTCTCAACATCTGGCACAGAAGCGAACGAAGCGGCGTTGAAGATTGTCAGACAGTACAAAGCGCCCAGCTACAAGATCCTCTCACGCTACCACTCGTACCATGGTGCTACACCGGGGAGCATAACCTTCACTGGCGATCCCCGACGGATCCTTGCCGAGAGAGCACGGTGCACAATCGATGGTGTCCGGTTTGCTCCTGATGCGTACTGTTACCGATGTCCCTTCAATTTAACCTATCCCGGTTGTGGAATCCAATGCGTACGTTATGTGGATTACATGTTTAAAGAAGAGGGAAATGTTGCCGGTATTATCGTTGAGCCCATCGTTGGAACTAATGGTAGGATTGTTCCGCCTCCAGAATATTTCCCTATGCTCCGAGAAATCTGTGACGAAAATGACGTTCTGCTCATCGCTGACGAGGTAATGTCTGGTTGGTTTCGAACCGGAAAAGCGTTCGCGGTTGAGCATTGGAATGTGATCCCAGACATTTTAACAACTGCCAAGGGGTGCACCGCTGCCTACACCCCTGCGGGTGTTACCGTGACCACCCGGGAGATAGCAGATTTCTTTGAGCAAGAGCCATTCGATCATGGGCACACCTACGCCTATCATCCCCTGGTGCTCTCGGCAATACCTGCAGCAGTAGGAGAGTATAAGCGTCTCATGCAAACCGGTCTTCCCCAACGGGTTAGCAAGCATCTCAAACAGAGACTCTACGAACTTGGCGACCGTCATCAGAGCATTGGAGATGTACGGGGAATGGGGCATTTCTGGGCGCTTGAGCTAGTGAGAGATCGAAAAACGAAAGAACCCTTCAATGTAAAAATGGATAAATTTGGCAGGAAGCCTCTGATGACTAGCAAAGTTGCCGGGGATGCGATGAGCGGTGGTGTATATGTAGCTGCATGGTACGACACCTTGATTATTGCTCCTCCGCTGATCATCACCCAAGACGAAGTGGATGAGGCTATTGATATCATTGACAAATCGCTGTTAATTGCAGATCGAGAGGCGGTAAGCACCGATATCCCGGTATCGAAAACCAGCGAATTCATAAGCATCTAATCCAGAGCATTAGGAGAGAGATCATGGTGATCAAGAATTTAATGAATTACATTGACGGTGAATGGGTGGAATCCCAATCTAAAGAGTTACTGGAAGTACGGAATCCGGCCACTGATGAAGTCATCGCCCATGTGCCACTTTCGACTGCTGAAGAGGTGGGAGAGACTGCCCGAGCGGCGCAAGAGGCATTTCAAGATTGGCGTGAGACGACCCCTTACACCCGAGCTCGTTACATGTTTCGTCTGAAGAATCTGATGGAAGAACGATTTGAAGATCTAGCGCAGATTATCGTGCGTGAGCACGGTAAGATCATCGACGAGGCGCGAGGGGAGATCCGACGAGGTATTGAAAACGTCGAGGTGGCTGCAGGTGTTCCATCATTAATGATGGGTTACAACATGGAGGATGTGTCGCAGGGGATTGATGAGGATTGTGTCTACCAGCCGGTGGGTGTCTTCTGCTGTGTGACGCCCTTCAACTTCCCCAGCATGGTGCCGCTCTGGTTCTTACCCTACGCAGTAGCTTGTGGCAACACTTATATCGTTAAGCCGTCCGAGCTGTGCCCGATGAGCCAGAATATCCTCTTCGAACTGTTTGATGAGGTGGATTTCCCACCGGGAGTGGTCAACATGGTGCACGGGGATAAGAGGGCGGTTGATGCGCTATTGGATCATCCTGATGTGAGGGGGTTCTCTTTTGTTGGCTCCACGCCGGTTGGAAAATATATTTATGCCAGGGCAGCCGCAAATGGCAAGCGGGCTCAGTGTCAGGCAGGAGCAAAGAACTGTTTGGTGGTCATGCCCGACGCAGTATTGGACAAAACCGTGCCTTCGATTATGAGCTCCGTGTTCGGAACAGCAGGGCAACGTTGTTTGGCAGGGGCACTTGTAATCGCCGTGGGCGATGTTTATGAGTCGTTGAAGGATAAGCTCCTTGAGTCGGCCGCTCGGATCAAGGTCGGCGATGGGCTGGACGAGACGGTGCAGATGGGGCCAGTCGTCTCTCAGAAGTCGCTGGACCGCATCCTGGGGTATGTGGAGAAGGGGATCGAAGAGGGAGCAACGCTGCTCTTGGACGGCCGTGATATCCAAGTGGAAGGATATCCCAACGGTTACTTCATCGGACCGACGATCTTCACCGATGTGACATCGGATATGGTCATTGCTCGAGAGGAGATTTTTGGTCCTGTACTAGGGGTAATTCGGGTGGACGACTTCGATGAAGCGTTGGATGTGATCCACGATTCACCCTATGGAAATGCAGCTTCGCTCTTCACCAGCAGTGGGAAATGGGCTCGCGAATTTAAATATCGTGTGCAAGCAGGGAACCTTGGCATCAATATCGGTATCGCGGCTCCGATTGCATCGTTCCCGTTTAGCGGGATGAAAGACTCGTTCTTCGGGGACCTACACGGGCAGGGGCGTGATGCAATAGAATTCTTCACCGACCGTAAGGTGGTCATCAGTCGCTGGTTCTAACACCGGGTGTGATGTTTTTATGGGAGGAGTTACAATGGACTTGGCCACCTTCGGAGCCATCATGAGCTTTGGGCTGGATCTAGAGCAGCAGGCAGCCGCCTTCTATGATTCTGCCGCCCGTGGTGTACTGGAGGAGCCATTTGCCAACTTAGCCAAGAGCGCCCGCAAGCGCGCAGTGCGGATGGAACGTGCACGTCGAGAGGGCATCACTGAGATGATCCTGGAACCGATAACAGGGATGGATGGGGATGACTATCACCAGGAGTTGATGCCTGATGCGGATGAAGCCGAATTGCTGCGACAAGCGATCGCATTGGAAGAAACTACGCGCCGCTTTTATATTGATGCAGCGGGGAAGATACCGGTGAGGGAAGTTGTGCGTACTTGCATACGTATGGCGAAGGAAAGCGAAAGACGAAGGGCTGAATTGGAGAAACTACAATCCTGAGGATTTCCCCTGCTCCTTAAAATCTATGAGCACTTTTAACTGGGGGGTGTTGAGCAAGCTACTATATCTTGATGCACAATAGCTAACAGTTCGATCCGTTTAGCTATCTCTCAATGAGGTTGTATACTCGCGGTATTACTCTTCAAGTAATTCGTACCAGTGGCCGTTATCCATTGTGAGCCCGGAGCTTCCGTTTCAATGTATTCGGCACATCTTAAACCTGAACACCCTCCCTTACTCTTTTACCACCAACATAGCGTCTGCATAAGCTCGCGGTCGGGAGGAAGGTTAAACGATGATATAACCAAGAGTAATCGGGGTAACAAGTGTTTTCGGGGGGGAATTCAGCGCGATAATGAATCCGGGTGAATGATTTAGCACGTTATTAAGGAGGTAAACTAATGTCTCGAATCATTCGGGGAGCATTGCTCCAGGCAACCTACACAGGTGATCAGGAATCTATGATCCAAAAACACGAAAAATACGCCCGTGAAGCGGCTGAGCAAAACGCTCAGATCATGTGCTTTCAGGAACTGTTCAATGGTCCTTATTTCTGCCAGGAGCAAAATATCAAATGGTACAGTTTGGCCGAACCGATTCCCGATGGTCCTACCATGAAACGCATGCAGGAATTAGCCAAAGAGACCGAGATGGTCCTGATCGTTCCAATGTACGAAGAAGAGGCCACGGGCATTTACTATAACACCGCCGCGGTAATTGATGCCGATGGCAGCTATCTAGGCAAGTACCGCAAGATCCACATCCCCCATTTAGGTGGTTTCTGGGAGAAGTTTTACTTCCGTCCGGGCAACCTGGGTTATCCGGTGTTCGACACGGCCGTCGGCAAGGTGGGTGTATATATATGCTACGACCGGCACTTCCCAGAAGGGGCACGTATGCTTGGTCTCAATGGCGCCGAGATCGTTTTCATCCCCGCGGCCACCTCGCGCGGCTTGTCACAGCACTTATGGCGCATCGAGCAGACCAGCCATGCCATCGCCAACGGGTACTTCGTGGGCACTATCAACCGGGTGGGCATTGAACAGGAGCTTGGCACCAACGATTTCTACGGCCAGAGTTACTTCTGTACTCCACGGGGTGAATTCGTGGGCGAAGTGGGCGACGCTTATAAAGAAGAACTCATTGTGCGAGACCTGGACCTAGGATTACTCCGCGAGGTGCGCGACCTGTGGCAGTTCTATCGCGACCGCAGACCGGACACCTACAATGACATCGTGGCACCGTAGGACACACCTCAGTAGGGTTCTTTGATCTGAAACCCTGCGGGTCATTTCCCATTCCAGGGAGGAACCAATGGCTGACTTGAGTATCGATTTTGTGGGGATGCACTTCCCTAATCCCTTTATGTTGGCTTCAGCGCCGCCGACGCGGACAGCAGAGATGATCAAACGGGCCTTTGCAGTCGGATGGGGCGGCGCGGTGACCAAGAGCATCGCCCTCGATCCGGCCGAAGATCTCCAACCCCGACTCCAGCCGCTGCGCCACCGCAAGCGTAATATCGGCATGGAGAATGTAGAGTTGACCACTCAACTGACTGTCGAGGATTGGCAACGGGAGATAGCTGACGTTAAAGCCGTTTACCCCGACCGACCACTTTGGGCTAGCATCATGGATGCGCCAGTAGAGGAGAACTGGCAACACCTGGCCGAGGCCATGCAAGAAGCCGGTGCTGATGCACTGGAGCTTAACGTGTCATGCCCGCATGGTATGCCCTCCAAAGGGATGGGCGCTTTCATCGGCCAGAACGCCGAACTGACTGGCCAGGTTGTATCCTGGGTGAAGAAGGTGTCCATGGTACCGGTCGTGGTCAAACTGACCCCCAACGTGACCGACATTTCCTTCGTTGCTCAGGCTGCCAAGGATAACGGGGCGGATGCTTTATGCACAATCAACACTGTATTGGGTCTCATCGGCGTTGATCTGGACACACTGACACCGGTGCCTTCAGTTGGTGGCGTATCCACCTATGGCGGTTATTCAGGTCCCGGCATCAAACCCATCGCATTGCGCTGTGTTGCTCAAATCGCCAAAGCCACCGGGCTGCCTATCTCGGGCCTTGGTGGACTGAGCACGTGGCAAGATGTAGTTGAGATCATGGCCGTCGGCGCGAGCACGGTGCAAGTTTGCACGGCGGTAATGTGGAAAGGATATAGCATCATCGAAAAGCTGTTACCGGGATTGGAAAATTACCTGGACAGCAAAGGTTTCACCCACTTGAACCCGATCATCGGCGCGGCCCTGTCTAAAATCGTAGAATTCCCACAGATGCCACTAGCTCCTCGCGCCAGGGCAAGTGTAGATGATACGTGCAATGGCTGTCTGCTGTGCGTTACCGCCTGTTCAGATGGCGGCTTCCAGGCTATCACCGGCCTTAAAAGCGAGATAGTGACCATTGACGGCGACAAGTGTGATGGCTGTGGCTTGTGTGCTATGGTCTGCCCTTTGGACAGTATCACCATGGTGCCTCGATAGCCACAACCCAGGAGATGTAATCCAAGAGTTTGAGACTATCGCTAAGCACACGTTGCTCGACGGGTGGCAACGCAAAAGAAGGAGGCTGTCATGGATCTGGTCATCAAGAACGGCACGATTGTCACTGCTACCGAGAGTTATCAAGCTGACATCGGTGTGAATGGTGAGACCATCGCCCTAATCGGGCGTGATCTTTCAGGTGATGAGGTCATTGATGCTAAGGGTATGTTTGTAATGCCAGGTGGTATTGATCCCCACACTCATATGGAGTTGCCCTTCATGGGCAGCGTCTCAGCTGATGATTTCCGAACCGGAACCATCGCGGCTGCTTGTGGAGGCACCACCACCATCATTGATTTTGCCATCCAGGGTGAAGGGCAGACTCTGCGGGAAGCCCTGGACATCTGGCTGGAGAGAGCTGAAGGCAAGGCGTCCATTGACTACGGGATGCACGTGGCCATTGGGGCAATGGACGACGAACGCATGACAGAGATGGGGGACATGGTAGATATCGGGGTGCCAAGCTTCAAAGTATTCATGGCCTACAAGGGCAGCTTCATGGTAGATGACGAGACCCTGTTTCGCTCGTTGATCAGAGCCAAGGAGATCGGGGGAATGATCTCGGTTCACGCTGAGAACGGCGACGTACTTAATTACCTGATCAACAAGCACGTGGCCGAGGGTAAGAAGGAACCCATCTGGCACGCCCTGAGTCATCCACCCGAAGCGGAAGCGGAAGCGACCCACCGCGCGGTGGTGATGGCGGGAATGACTGGTGCGCCGCTCTATGTAGTCCACATGACCTGCGCTGGTGCTTTAGAGGCGCTCAAAGCAGGACGAGCCAAGGGATTTAAAGTCTACGGTGAGACTTGCCCTCAGTACCTCATGTTCTCAATGGAGAAGTACGAGGAGCCAGACTTTGAGGGGGCCAAGTATGTCATGTCGCCTCCACTGCGGGAGAAGGGGAACCCGGAGGCGTTGTGGAAGGGGTTGGCCAGCGGTGATCTTCAGACGGTGGGTACTGACCACTGCCCCTTCAACTTTGTTGGGCAGAAGGACATGGGTAAAGACGACTTCTCCAAGATACCCAACGGTATGCCCGCTGTCGAGACACGGCTACCTTTGATCTACCACTTCGGAGTTAATGGGGGTCGGTTCTCCATCAATCGTTTTGTGGAATTAGTCGCTACTGGCCCCGCACGGCTCTTTGGTTTGTTACCCCGCAAGGGCACCATCGTCATCGGTGCCGACGCTGACTTGGTCATCTGGGACCCCGACAAGGAACTACAATTGACTCGAGAGAACCTGCATATGAACGTGGACTACAGTCCATACGAAGACGTCACCGTCAAGGGTTACCCAGCTATGGTCCTACTGCGGGGTAAGGTCATTGTCAATGAGAACGAGTTCGTAGGTGAAGTAGGAGCCGGCCAGTTCCTGAAACGCAACCCGATCCATCTATAATTACTCGTCAATCCGGATCAATGTAATGGGAACCCTCTGATGATAGAGGGTTCCCTTGCGTGTGGTGGAAGGAATACTGAATACTATCAGTTCATTCAATTGTGATATTGGGTCTCTTAGGGTAAGCGGCGTATGCCTATCTCAACATCGGCATCTTGATCCCATGTCGGCGGGCAGCTTCGATGGCTTCTGGGTAACCGGCGTCGGCATGGCGCACAATTCCTAATCCGGGGTCGGTGGTCAATACTCGTTCCAAACGGCGTGCGGCTTCGGGCGTGCCGTCGGCGACGATCACCTGTCCGGCGTGCTGACTGAAGCCGATACCCACACCTCCTCCATGATGGAATGAAACCCAGGTCGCTCCACCGACGGCGTTGAGCATGGCGTTTAGTAGCGGCCAGTCGCTGACGGCATCGGTGCCATCCAGCATCCCTTCAGTTTCTCTGTTGGGTGACGCCACAGAGCCGGCGTCCAGGTGGTCGCGGCCGATCACGATCGGCGCCTCCAGCTCGCCACTGGCGACCATCTGGTTGAATCTGAGCCCGGCTTGGGCACGTTCACCATATCCCAACCAGCAGATACGGGCCGGCAACCCCTGGAAAGGGATTTTCTCACCCGCCATCTTCAACCATCGGTGCAGGTGTTCGTCCTGGGGGAATAGCTCCATCACCGCCCGATCGGTGCGGTAGATATCTTCTGGCTCGCCGGAGAGCGCCACCCAACGGAAGGGTCCCTTACCATGGAAAAAAAGTGGACGTATATAAGCGGGAACAAATCCTGGGTAGGCAAAAGCCCGCTTGACGCCAGCGTCGTATGCCCGCTGGCGTAAATTATTGCCATAATCAAACACCTCCGACCCTTCACGCTGGAAAACCAGCATAGCCTCGACGTGACGAGCCATCGATTCCAGCGATCGACGGCCATATTCCTCGTGGTCTGAAGTACGTAATATTTCAGCTTCTTCCAGACTTAGACCTTGGGGAATGTAGTCGAAAACGTCGTGGGCGGGGGTTTGGTCGGTGACGACATCCGGGGTCACACCCCTCAGGGCCAACTCGGGGTATACCTCGGCCGCGTTGCCGATCAGGCCGATGGAACGCGGCTCCTGTTTCTCGAGGGCTTCCTCAATCAGAGTCATAGCCTCTTCCAATTCGTCGACCACCAGGTCGATGTAGCCAGCATTCAATCGTCGCTGGGCGCGCGCCGGGTCGACCTCGACGATCAACCCTACACCCTCATTCATCGTGATCGCTAGTGGTTGGGCGCCGCCCATGCCGCCCAACCCGGCAGTCAGTACGAACTTACCCTTCAACGAGCTCCAGCCACGTAGTCGGGCGAGCGAGCCGAGGGTCTCGTATGTGCCCTGTAGGATCCCTTGAGTGCCGATATATATCCACGAGCCGGCCGTCATCTGGCCGTACATGATCAGACCTTTAGCAGCCAACTCGTCGAAGTGTTCCTGGGTGGCCCAATGAGGCACAAGATTGGAATTGGCAATCAGAACACGCGGCGCGTCTCGATGGGTTTGGAAAATCGCCACCGGTTTGCCAGATTGGACCAGCAGGGTTTGGTCATCGTCCAACTCCTTGAGCGACTGGAGGATGGCTTCAAAACTAGCCCAATCGCGGGCGGCCTGACCGCGACCGCCATAGACTACCAAGTCTTCCGGTCGTTCTGCTACGTCGGGGTCGAGGTTGTTTTGGATCATACGGTAGGCGGCTTCTGTGAGCCAGGACTTGCATGTAAGCTCAGTTCCGCGCGGGGCGCGGACAGTGCGTGGGGTTGTCATCTGGACCTCCAGTCCTGCTCTATCGTGCTGATTAAATTGTAAAATGACTGTTGGTTAAGTAGCTATCGCCGATGGAGTGTTAAATCCTACCTCTTACTGCGTGGTTAGTTTACCGAAGTCGGTCAACGCTAATTTCTCGACCAGTTCAATCTGAGCTTCGCGCCAGATCTTATGCACCGGGCACTCGTCACCGAAGGGGCATATGCTGGGATCAGGCACACACTCGTTTAGAGTGATCGGTCCATCAATGGCTTCAATTACTTCGAGCAGGGAGATATCGTTTGATGGCCGAGCAAGGGTTACTCCTCCACGGGCGCCGCGTGATGTTTGGTCAACACCTGCCACGGAAAGCTGAGAAACGATTTTAGCCAAGAAGGAAGGGGGAATGTTCTGCTCGTGCGCGATCCTGCTGGTCGGGGCACGATATCCATGATTCAAGCCGGCTAGGTACAGCACCGTGCGAACCGCATAGTCCGCCTGCCGTGTAATTTGCATCTTGTCCTCCTGCTCGAGTGCCTTACTCAACCTTTATAGATAGGAGTAATCTGATTCACAGTCAGTGTATGCTTAGCTTATAGATGCGGCAAGTGAATTGTGTCACCGTGCCAGTATGACCTTCTACGAGAGGCAGGTGTTGCCTGGCCGAGCAGGCATGGTATGATTGCGCCAATATTAGATGGTACTGCCGCCTTTCGAGAGGAGGTAACGTGAAGAACATCACGGTAATTGGCGTCGGATATGTGGGTCTGGTAACAGCTGCCTGCTTTGCTGATTTAGGAAATCGGGTCGTCGGGCTTGACACCGATGAGGACCGTATCGCCGGTCTCCAGCGGGGGGAGATGCCGATTTACGAGTCTGGCCTGGAGGAGATGGTTACCCGCAATGCTGGTGCAGACCGTCTGAGTTTCACCACCACCTACCCGAAAGCCTTGAGTGAGGCTGAGTTTGCATTCATCGCGGTGGGTACACCTTCCGGTGTGGACGGGGAGGCCGATCTGAAGCACGTACGGGCGGCGGCCGAATCCATCGCCAGCGCGATGGTGGCACCGCTGATCGTGGTGAACAAGTCAACCGTTCCGGTCGGTACCGGGGATTGGGTGGCGGACATCATCCGTGCCCATCAATCTAAACCAATCCCCTTCTCAGTGGTATCTTGTCCGGAATTTCTACGTGAAGGCTCAGCGATCTTGGACTTCATGAATCCAGCTCGTACCGTCCTGGGATCTCTCGATCCTGAGGCGGCGGATAAAGTCGCCCAATTGCATCTACCGTTACGAGCTCCGATAGTGATCTCCGACCTTCGTACAGCGGAGATGATTAAATACGCATCCAACGCCTTCTTGGCTGCTCGCATATCCTTTATCAATGAGATCGCCAACATATGCGAGGCCTTGGGGGCTGATGTTACAGAAGTCGCTACCGGTATGGGGTATGATCCCCGAATCGGTCCCCACTTTCTTAAAGCAGGGTTGGGTTATGGTGGTTCATGTTTTCCCAAGGATGTCAAGGCGTTAGCGCACATGGCGGCTGAAAAGGGTCGCTATCCGCAATTGCTGCAAGCTGTGATGCTCATCAACGACGATCGTCGTCGGTTGCTGATTGAGAAGGTACGTGAGTTGGTTGGAGACTTAGAGGGGAAGGTTATCGGGCTACTTGGTTTGACCTTTAAGCCGAATACCGACGACATGCGAGAAGCGCCTTCCCTGGAGATCGCACGTCGCTTGGTGGAGAACGGCGCGCAGGTTCGGGCATATGATCCGGTGGGGATGATGCGCGCGGCGAAGATTATGCCCGAGTTGATCATGGCTGAAGACGTGTACGCGCTGGTCGAAGGATGCGACGCGTTGGTAGTATGCACGGAGTGGAATGAGTTTATGAACCTTGATCTGACGAGAGTCCATAAGGCAATGCGCCAACCGATGATCGTCGATGGTCGCAATATCTACGATCCGGTCGAAATGGCACGACTCGGCTTTCACTACCGTGGTATCGGGAGGGGGTATGGACCGGATGGACAACCTTTCGAGGAAGTCCAGCCAGATGAGGCCCGGGGGTGATGAGTCAGGTTCAAGAATCCATCCTTCAGACACGTTTACGTAATGGGTTGGAGGTCCGTCTTAAAGAAGTTCACACTGCTCCTCTGATCAGCAGTTGGGTGTGGTATCGGGTGGGGTCACGTCATGAGCATGCGGGTATCACGGGTATATCTCATTGGGTAGAACACATGCAATTCAAGGGCACCCCTAACTTCCCAGCCGGGATGCTCGATCGAGCAATTTCGCGCGATGGTGGTTACTGGAACGCACTTACCTGGGTGGACTGGACTTCCTATTTTGAGACTATGCCTGCTGATAGTGTCGATCTGGCGCTCCGCTTGGAGGCAGATCGCATGGTCCATAGTGAGTTCTCGCCCTCGGAGGTCAAGTCGGAACGGACGGTGATCATTTCTGAGCGTGAAGGTCACCAGAATGAGCCCACATTTCGCTTGACGGAGGAGGTGCAGGCGGCTGCCTTCCGAGTCCATTCCTATCATCACAGTGTCGTAGGGGATATGGCTGATTTGCAGACCGTGACCCGTGACCAACTCTATGAACATTATCGTCGGTACTATGTGCCCAGTAATGCCGTATTGGCCATTGCCGGCGACTTTCGCGCGCGGTCGATGCTCAATCGCATCCGTGAATTGTTCGGTCCCATTCCACGTCAACCGCGACCGGAGCATCATTCTCGTCCTGAGCCTACTCAAACCGGCGAACGTCGGGTGACGGTCGAGGGACCGGGAGAGACACCCTTCCTGGAAATAGCTTATCGCGCGCCGCGCGCATCTGACCCTGATTTCCACTCCCTGGCTGTGCTAGATAGTGTGTTGACAGGAGCCTCGAATCTAAATTTCTTCGGGGGAGGTATTTCAAATAAAACTTCGCGTTTATATCGGGCACTGGTTGAAGGGGAGGTAGCCGCAGCCGTGCGTGGAGGGCTGTCAGCGACGGTCGATCCCTATTTGTACTCGATCAATGTGATCGTCCGACCTGATCACACACCGGAACAGGCCTTGGAGGTTCTCGATGGTGAGGTGGCGCGCCTCCTGGATCAACCGATTGAAGCCGAGGAGTTGACCAAGGCCATCAAACAAGCACGTGCCCTGTTCGCCTATAACTCGGAAAGCATTACCAATCAAGCTTTCTGGTTGGGCTTCAGCGAGATGTTCGCTGATTACGCTTGGTTTGAGACCTACCTCGAACGCCTGGCCAGGGTCACCCCGCAGGATGTCCTCGACGCGGCGAGCAGATATCTACTCCCGAAGAAGCGTGTGGTGGGGATGTACTATCCTATGATGGATGATCGAGGTGGCTAAGCAAGGCTTCTCACTCCCCAAGCTAGATGTACGCAGCCTGCCTGGTCCGGGCACGATCCTGCGGCGCGAATTTCCCAACGGGATTGTGGTCCTGGCGCGCGAGAATTTTTCAAGTCCCTCGGTTGTTATCTCTGGCTATCTGAGAGTTGGTTCGCTGGGAGAGTTGCGCTCACGAGTGGGCCTCGCTCACATCGCGACCTTGGCGCTGATGCGGGGCACGAAGGAACGATCATTCCAACGGATATTTGAATCAATTGAATCGATTGGCGCTCACATCAGCGTGAGTGCGGGGACCCACAGTACAGTCTTCCACGGAAAGGCTTTAGCGGAGGATCTGAGTTTGTTGCTGGATCTGCTAGCTGATGTTCTGCGTTATCCGGTGTTCCCCGCGTCACAGATTGAGAGGTTGAAAGCTGAGCAGTTGACTGCACTTGCCATCCGCGATCAGAATACCGGTGCTAGGGCGCAGCTCGCCTTTGATGAGTTGGCGTATCCGAACCACCCTTATTGCTTACCCCCGGCCGGCTATCAAGATACAGTGGCTGACTTTTCTGCAGCGGATCTGCGAGACTTTCATCACCAAAGTTTTGGACCACTGGGTATGGTGATAGCAGTGGTCGGCTCGGTGGCGGTTGAAGAAGCCGCGGCGGCTGTTGCCAACAGCCTTAGCGATTGGCGCAATCCACAGCAGCCGGTTCAGCCGGAATTGCCACCAATACGCCAACCATCAGGGTTGCTTCGGAGGGTGGTGCACCTGCCCGGCAAGAGCCAATGCGACATCGTTCTGGGAACACCTGGTCCGAGCCGTTTTGATGATGATTATATGGCCGCCGCGCTGGGGAACAGCATACTTGGCCGTTTTGGTATGTATGGGAGGATTGGCGATGCGGTACGTGAATCAGCTGGGTTGGCCTACTACGCCTATAGCACATTGGGAGGTGGTCTCGGACCGGGCCCATGGCAGGTAATTGCCGGTGTCAACCCAACTGCAGTGGAGCAGGTGATCGAGTTAATCCGGGCTGAAATCAAGCATTTGGTTGCCCAGCGTGTGACCAAGGGGGAGTTGATTGATAACCAGGCCAATTTTATTGGTC
>Ga0114919_10002968_pt1 | contig 13706 bp, 10 predicted proteins | sample BlataG_FD_88682 | JGI IMG/M metagenome (GOLD analysis project Ga0114919, IMG submission 88682) | Deep subsurface microbial communities from Black Sea to uncover new lineages of life (NeLLi) - Black_00105 metaG | ecosystem: Environmental > Aquatic > Marine > Oceanic > Sediment | place: Atlantic... | reverse complement strand
GATACGGTTTTCAAAGCCACAAAGGAGCTCGATAAAAAATGGTGTATATCGGTCTTTGTGGATAACGCCGGCGTGGTGGATTTTGACGAGGATTCGGCGGTTTGTTTCAAGGTTGAAACTCATAACCATCCCTCAGCACTTGACCCTTATGGCGGGTCGGCTACGGGCATCGGTGGTGTGATTCGTGACCCAATGGGGACCGGCATGGGCGCAAGACCCATTGCTAACACAGATATATTTTGCTTCGGTGAGCCGGACAAGAAACTCGAAGATGTCCCCAAAGGCGTGCTGCATCCGAGGAGGATTATGAAGGGCGTTGTGGCGGGTGTTCGCGACTATGGCAACAGAATGGGAATACCAACGGTCAACGGTGCGATTTACTTCGATGACAGGTATTTGGCCAATCCGCTGGTTTATTGCGGCAACATCGGAATAATGGACAAAGGTAAATGCTTTGAGAATCCGCAGAGCGGCAACCTGGTTGTTGTGGTCGGCGGGCGGACAGGCCGGGATGGAATACACGGGGCAACCTTTTCCAGCGGCCAAATGACCCACGAATATGAAACAATCTTTTCCCACGCCGTCCAAATAGGTAATCCGATAACGGAAAAGAAGATGTTAGACGTGCTGCTTCAGGCAAACCAGGCCGGTTTGTACGAGGCCATTGCCGATTGCGGAGCAGGGGGGCTGAGCGGTGCGGTGGGCGAAATGGGCGAAGAGCTCGGAGTTGAAGTTGACCTGGAAAAAGTTCCGTTGAAATATGCGGGCCTTAACTATACCGAAATCTGGATTAGCGAAGCGCAGGAGAGAATGGTCGTAGCCGTCAGGCCGGAAAATTTAAAAGCCATAATGGAAATTTTCGAGGGTGAAAATGTCGATGCAACGGTGATAGGCAAATTCACCAACGATAAGAAGTTGACACTGAGGTACAATGGCCGGCAGGTCGCCGAACTCGATATGGAGTTTTTGCATAAGGGTGTGCCCAAATACTCGCGCAAGGCGGTCTGGAAAAGTCCGCAGCTAACCGAGCCGAGCATATCCGAAAAAGACAATTTCAATGACGAGCTTTTGCAAATTCTTTCATCTTACAACGTTGCGAGCAAGGAATGGATAATTCGTCAATATGACCACGAAGTTCAGGGTGGTTCGGTTGTCAAGCCGTTAACAGGGGTGAACAATGACGGCCCCAGTGACGGGGCGGTGATACAGCCGAAGTTGGATTCCAACAAAGGCCTTGCAATTAGTTGTGGGATGAATCCGCTATATGGTGACATCGACCCGTATTGGATGGCCCTGGCCGGCATCGACGAGGCAATCAGAAATCTGGTCTGTGTAGGTGGCCGGGTGGACCGCATCGCGCTGCTGGATAATTTCTGCTGGGGCGATTGCACAAAGCCGGAAACGCTCGGCCCATTAGTGCGAGCGGCGCAGGCCTGCTATGACGGCGCAATCGCCTTCGAAGCGCCGTTTATCTCCGGCAAGGACTCACTAAACAATGAATTCTCCTGCGAAGACGGAACGCAAATCTCTATCCCATCAACACTTCTGATAAGCGCAATTTCGATAGTTGATGACATCAACAGGTGCGTAACGATGGATGCCAAGAAAGCGTCTAACTTGCTCTTTGTTGTCGGCGAGACCAAAAATGAGCTGGGTGGCTCACACTATTACAAGATTGGCGGCCAACTCGGAGCCAATGTCCCGAAGGTGGATCTGGAAACAGCGCCTAAGATTGCCAAAAGGATTTCTACTGCAATAGCTGATGGTCTTGTGGTTAGTTGTCACGATTGCTCCGAGGGCGGCCTGGCTGTGGCGCTTGCGGAGATGGCCTTTGCCGGAGGACTTGGAATAGAAGCGGACTTGAGGGGTTTGCCGAGGAGTGATGACTGTTCGCGGGCCGAGGCGCAGCTATTCAGCGAATCAAATTCGCGCTACATCGTAGAAGTGGAGCCGGGAAATTACGACGCCTTTGCAAGGATGATGCTCAACTTGCCGTTTGGACAGATTGGAAAGGTAACAGAAGATAAAACACTTATCATAAAAGCGCAAGATGGCAAAACAGTTATCGAGGCGGATATAGATACATTGAAACGGGCATGGCAGAAGCCGTTTGATTGGTAGTAAAAATTAGGCGCAAAGGGACAAAGGCACAAAGGAAAATAAAAAGGTAAGAAATGGCACAGGTTAGAGCGATAGTTTTGCGTGCGGCTGGGATAAATTGCGATATGGAAACCGAGTATGCACTCGAGCTGGCAGGGGCCAAAGCTTGCCGTCTGCATATAAACCGGCTCATCGAAGATAAAAGTGCGCTCGAGAAATTCCAGATACTGGTTTTTCCGGGCGGCTTTAGCTACGGCGATGATGTCGCTGCAGGGAAAATCTTGGCAAATCAAATCATACATCATCTCTCGGAACCGGTACGAAAATTTGTAGATGACGGCAAATTAGTGCTTGGAATCTGCAATGGCTTCCAGGTGCTCGTCAAGACGGGAATCCTGCCGGGCATTGGTTCAACCAACGGCCGGCAGAATGTTACCATAACCTACAATGACAGTGGTAAGTTCGAGGATAGGTGGGTATATCTTGCCCCACAAACACGAAGTTGCATTTTCATTGAGCCGGGCAGACAAATCTATCTGCCGGTCGCACACGGCGAAGGCAAGGTTGTTACCAAAGATGAAGCCGCCCTGGAAAAGTTGAAATCCGAGGGACACATTGCCTTTAAGTATGTGGATAAAGACGGCAAGGAAGGTGACTATCCCCTTAATCCGAATGGCTCGGTGGATTCGATAGCCGGCCTGACGGACGCTACCGGCCGGGTCCTCGGACTTATGCCACATCCCGAAAGGCACGTTCGGCCCACTCAACACCCCCATTGGTCTCGTTCAAAGGGCAAAGCAGATGGTGACGGAATCACAATCTTTACCAATGCAGTCAAGTTCATACAAAAGAACTTCTGATGGGTTAAACAACCGTCATCGAAAAGCGGCAATGCACTCTCTGAATATTCCCGTTTTACTTTAACATCCGTGGTTATGAGCAACTGGAGATAAAAATTTAGCACAGACAAAACGATGAGGTCTGTGTTGAATTTTCTTGCAATAATTACAGCTTCGATGTAAAGTGAGCACACATTCGCCGGTAAGCAGCTCGTTGGTGTGATTTTTTTGGCCCGTGGTTGTATGTCAAAAAAGAACATACCGCCAAGCTTGAAATCTCATTCCGCAAGCTTACATAACTGGCAGCTGAGGCAATCCATAATGCTTCGTTGACGGAGAATCTCAAGGTTACTGTTTTGTTTGATGCTTTCTATCTGTGCCCGGAAGTGGTCAATGCTTGCAAAAAGCGAAAATGTCATTATATCGGTGTAGAATGTTCAAGATGTTATCAAAGATAGTCCTGAAAGACCTGTTATTCGCCGCCTGGGAAAACTCCTCGCGGCCTAAAATCGGTCAGTTTGAGAACGTTAAGTGGGGGCGATTCTATGCAACTTACGTTCGGCTACTGCTCTTTCCAGCCATTCGATTATGGCCCGTTTGTAATCGTAATCATCCAGGCCTTGCAGATTGTCGGCATCCAATGGTCCAACACCACCCACAATTTTCCCGAACGTAGTGCTTTCGATAGCATAAATTTTGCCGTTGGTATGCTGCCAGTATCCTTTTGTCGTTTTCACAATTTTCCCTCTCCAGACGTTTATCTGACCAGTAGTCTTTTCACTGATTTTTGGCCTTCTATCGGACTTAGTTGTTATAGTCAGCCCCGGCACCTCCATAATAAATACTATGAATAAATTCTGGCAGAGAGCGGAAAAAATTCTGATTCAGGTTTTTTTCCTGCTGCCCGATTTTTCAGATAGATACAATGGCTGGAATATGAAAGGGGGCCTCTGCTCCGTCGAGAGGTGAGTATAAGATTCTTGGCCTATTTGTATGGTTAACGCGGAATCTCGCAGAACGCCCATAGAAAAGACAAATAAAAAACCCCCGCAGGGGAGCGGGGGCTACCTATGGAGGAGGTAGATGAAAAGCAATAGAATAATGGCACCCAAAAAAGTCTGCTTATCTGGTTTTAATTCTGCTCTTATGTATTTGTCCTATATCATGATTCCTGTAGTCCTGTAATTATTATGCGCTCGTCGAACCAGATTCGCTATCGGGAAAATCCTGATTTATGGGGTAGAAATACCTGACTACAATGGTGTCAGAGATGTGCTGCGATATCGGTCCCACGCCACCTGCCCTCGTCCTTTTGGGACATACTGCTGAGTCGCCCTGAAAGAAGCTTCGAGGTTTTGTTACACGCACGTAAAAGTGCATTCATTGGCGCAGGGATTTTGTGACTTGTATTTGCGAGAAATTCGCCGTTGGCTTTATCAGCCGTGAGCGCTTCCTACGTTAGCCGCTTGGCCAACTCGCTCAAGGCCTTAAGTTCTTGAGGATTGAATGGTCCGATTCCCCGCTTTGGTTTTTCTGCCCGTATATTGCTTTGCTGTGGTTTTTTCTCCGACCGCTTGCGTTCGGCAATTTCGTGTTGGAGTTGCTCATTTGGTACTATTGATTTTTGGTCTGATTGCCTGCGCTGCCTCATTTCCTGTTGGAGCTTCGCCACAAGTTTGCGCACATCGTTGTTTCCGAAAAGTGCCCTTTTAGCTGCCATAATTCAATCCCTTGAATAGTAGCTTCGGTAATATCAGTCTATCATTTGCAGAGTCTAAATCCTCCTTTATCGCATCCGTGTATTCATAATCATCGCGGTTTCGCCGGCCATCTTTGGACAATCCGCTGGCAGGGCAGGGGCCTGGGTATGTGGGAGTATTGCAATTTTCCGTGGAAACGGGCAATTAAGGACACATCATCAGGCCGGGGCCAGGTGAACCCCCTTACGCTGGTGAGTAATTGACCTTTCGGAATCCGTTCCAGACCTCCTGTCATCTCCCTTTTCCTTATAGCCGAAAGCAACTCCGTTGGCTCTCGCTGTGGGGAAAGCTTGAAATGAAAACCTGCCAAGCCTTCGCACCACTCCTCGCTTATAATGAACGTTGAAAGAACATAACTCGTAGAGAGAAAAATGTCAATCAAAAAGTCCGATAAAAGGAAGATTTTTTTCTCAAGTCAGCAATAAACCCTTAAAAATCGACTTTTGACGCCTAAAGCCAACAATACGCTCCTGATCTGCGTTCAAATCACTTGTCTTTACTCCGATAGCCGTCAGCTTGAGTTTAGCCGTCCCTGAGGAACCTGGCATATTTTGGTCCTATAGCCGATTTTTTTATATACTTTATGTACTGGGCATTTTGGGCATTTGCCATCAAGAATGGCGTGCGAGAATGCCTGCGGTAGAAGCTGTATTCAAGATTCCTTTTCGCAATTGGCTGTTTCCCGAAGATTACAACTGGGCCAAGGGCTCGTACGAAGTGGCAGTTAGGAATAGGGAGATAGCGGTAATTCGGGAATATCTTCTTGGCAATATTGCCGGGTCGCCAGTTTACCGTGCCACTCCCACTCATTTTTCTCACGTCCTTTTATCCTTAATACGCCTATTAAACACCGTTAATTACTCCTCATTTTTTTCGCGCACTTTAGGGGATACTCCTTATGATTAGTTCAAGCATTTCCAGCATTTATGTTAACGACTAACTGTGGAAATCTTCTAACTTCTCCGGTCATCTTCCGAGGCGAGGTTGGCGAGATTGTAGAAACTTTTGACTTGCCCTGGCCAATTACGTTCTAAGGATCGGTCCTATATCCTCCATTTCTTTGGCCCTTATCTTGCCTTTTGCACCCCTTATGGCTCTTATCTTGGCCATAGCCTTATCCTGTAGCATACCCGGCTGGCGAGCTTTCTCCAGCATTTCATCCTGGGTGATTTTGCCGGCATCATAGAGCTGCCATAGGTGGTCATCGAGAAGCTGCATCCCCAACTTTTTACCTGTTTGGATGCTCGAATCGATTCGATAGGTCTTGTTTTCGCGGATAAGATTGGCAATGGCGGGAGTTACCACCATAAACTCATAAGCTGCGATTCTTCCTCTGCCGGTAGCTAAAGGACAAAGGGCCTGACTAAGGACTGCTATCAGGTTGCTGCTTAACTGAATGCGAATCTGCTCCTGTTGGTTTACGGGAAAGACGTCAATCATTCTGGTGATGGTTCCTGCGGCGCTTGTCGTATGGACTGTGCTAAAAACAAGATGGCCGGTTTCAGCGGCTCTAACGGCCGATTCGATTGTTTCCAGGTCTCGCAATTCGCCGACTAAAATCACGTCAGGGTCCATTCTTAAAATGCGTCTTAACGCCTCGCCAAAGCTCGGAACATCAACACCGACTTCCCGTTGGTTAATAATAGATTTTTTATGCGTATGATAATATTCTATCGGCTCCTCAACGGTTATAATATGGCGGTCAAAGTTTTCGTTAATATAGTTTACCATACAAGCCAGTGTTGTGGTTTTTCCACATCCGGTTGGGCCTGTAACCAAAAACATTCCTCTCGGCCTGCGGCACAAGGCGGCGCAAATCTTGGGCAGGCCTATTTCCTCAAAGGTCATAATTTTGGTTGGGATAAGACGTAAGACGATCGTGATATTACCTTTTTGTTTGAAGACAGAGACGCGAAACCTTCCTTGGTCGCCGTAGGCAAAGCCAAAGTCGGTTCCACCCTCTTCCTGAAGCTCCTGCTGATTTCTTTCGGGGGTAATGCTTTTCATTAAAGCGACGGTATCATCAGGTTCAAGGACCTTTGTTTCGAGGGATCTGAGCCGGCCGTCTATTCGCAATACCGGAGACCTGTTAGTAACAAGATGTATATCCGAGGCCCCCTGTGAGACGCAGGCCTGGAGTAACCTGTCCATATTAACTGTTGCCATTTTGGAATCCTCAATAACTATGCTTTGATCAATCTATTATGACGCCTTCGGTCTGGGTTATTCTGGCCACTTCCTCGGGTGTCGTTGTTCCTTTGAATACTTTGGTTTTGCCGTCATCCCTGAGTGTTCTCATTCCGCTTGCCCGTGCTGCCTTTCTCAACTCGGTAGTAGGTGCCTTTGCAAAGGCCAATTCTCTTATTTCGTTGTTGAGTTCTACCATCTCAAAAATAGCGATTCGGCCTCTGTAGCCAGTGTCTTGGCACTGACTACATCCAGCCCCTTTGTAGATGGGATGTTGTTTGATATCTTCGGGGGTAATATCGAGCAATTGTAAATGGTAGGGGTCTGGATTTTCGTCAACTACTTTGCATTTATCGCAAATGACTCTTACAAGTCTCTGTGCCATAATGGCCTGTATTGAGCTTGCTACGAGAAACGGCTTAACACCCATATCTATCAGACGTGTAATTGCACTGGGCGCATCATTGGTATGCAGTGTGCTGAAAACGAGATGTCCTGTAAGTGCTGCCTGAATAGCGATATCCGCTACGACGCCATCTCGAATTTCGCCGATGAGTATAATATTGGGAGCCTGTCGCAGCATTGCCCGCAGAATCCTGTCAAAAGTCAAATCGATATCTTCTTTGACCTGGCACTGATTCATACCGTCGAAGTTATATTCAACGGGGTCCTCAGCGGTAATAATTTTCTTGTCGGGTTTGTTAAGTTCCTGCAGGGCGGCGTAGAGGGTTGTGGTTTTACCGCTACCGGTGGGGCCTGTAACCAAAAAGATGCCATTTGGTCTTTTGATGATTTTTAGAAATTGTTCATAATTATCCTGTTCGAACCCCAGTGACTGGATACCAATGTTAACGGAATCGGGGCGTAAAATACGCAATACTATACTCTCTCCGTGGGAGCCCGGCAGAGCCGAAACACGAAAATCGATATCCTGGTCTCCAATTGTGCGTTTAATTCGGCCGTCCTGCGGCAATCTCTTTTCGGCAATGTCCATACCCGATAGAATCTTGAGGCGGGTGGTCAGTGGTGCCTGCATATTCTTTGGAATGTTGTCTTTTTCCAAACAGACACCATCCACACGGTATCTTATGCGTACTCTGTCGGCCATTGGTTCGACGTGGATATCACTGGCACGCATATAGTAGGCATTATCTATTATGAGATTTACCAGCCTGACGACGGGACCATCATCACCGGAGACTTCTGCACGGAGAGCTTCTGCTTGCAATTCGTGACCGGCCTCGGCAAGTTCGGCAGCAGTTGCGTCAATACTGTGTTTTAACCTGTCGTCTTCTACCTTCTTTGTTTTATCAAACGAGTCCTGGATGTAGGAACGAATTTTTGAAGGGTTTGCAAGGCAGCAGTCCAACTCGGTATTCAATCGAAACCGAATCACATCCATCGTATCCAGGTTTAACGGGTCGCTGATAAGCAATTTTAATCTGCCGTTATTCATACCAAGCGGCAGGATGTTGTGCCTTTTTATAAGGTCTTCCGGGATAAGGTCCATTGCGTCGGAGGTAATGGTGGTTTGGTCTAAGTTGACGTATTCCAATCCGAATTGCTTGGCGATTGCCTTGGTCAGATTTTCTTCGTCCACAAGGCCGCGTTCGAGCAATATCTGGCCAAGCCGTTTATTATTCGTTTTGGTATCCTTAATCGCATTGATGATTTCCTGCTTTTCTACCAGCCCCGCCTTGTAAAGTATTTCACCTAAATGTCTACGCTTTTTTGCCATATTCACTCCGCAGCTTGTTAATCCTGACAAAATCTATTATACCATTATTAAAACAGTTAGTCAAATCTACAATTGTAGCCGGAGCATATTTAGGGCGGTTTGTGCTGCTTGAAGTCGTATAAAGCCTCTATCGTGGGCAAAAATAAAGCGTTTAGTTTCGCAGCCGGTATCGGAATCTACACTAATATATACCAGGCCGACAGATTTTTGTTCGGTTCCACCGGTTGGGCCGGCTATGCCGGTAATGGCGATGGCGAAATCCGTTCCGGACCTTTTTCTGGCACCCTGGGCCATAGCCCGGGCGACCTGGTTGCTGACAGCGCCATATTTTTCAATCAAATCGGCTGGAACGCCAAGCTCGGTGGTTTTACTGGTGTTGCTGTAAGTAACCCAGCCTTGTGTGAAATACCTGCTTGCTCCGGGGATATCGGTTAGTAGCTTGGCCAAGCAGCCGCCCGTGCAGGATTCGGCCACGGCGATTGTCTTTTTCTGTTGAGCTAATTTTTCACCCACGACTTGGGCTAAAGTCTGTTCTTCTGTACCATAAACCAGCTCTCCGAGCAATTTGGTCAGCAATTTTTCGTCTTCTTCGGCCATTTGTTGTGCCTGTATTTTATCCTCGGCTGTTGCAACGATGCACAGGGTAATCACACCGTATTCGGCTGTACAGTTGATAAGGGGGTTCCTGCCTCGTTGACAGAGAGGCCCGAGTAATTCAGCGATATGCGATTCACCAGCTCCGAAGCATTTTAGTTTTCGCACTACCACAGCCTGGTCGGCCGCGTTTCTTTTTAGCTCCGGGAAAACCAATTCTTCAAACATCTGCTTCATTTCCGACGGAACGCCGGGCATCGCAACAAGCAATTTGGGACCTCGCTTTGCGGGAAACCTGCCCTTCGCCCGGACCGTAATACCGGGAGCAGTACCAAGATTATTCGCAAGCGCCTTTGCACTGGCTGGTATGTATGCCTGAATCTTTGTCTTCGGGGGCATTTGCAAATTTCGGCTGGTGAAAAAATCCTGTATTTTTTGCAGAAGCGCATTATCCAATTGCAATTCGGCACCGAGGTATTTTGCGAATGCCTGGCGGGTTAAATCGTCGTCGGTCGGCCCCAGGCCACCGGTTACGAGAACTACGTCAGCGTCGCTGCCTGCTAAATTCAATGAGCGTACAATCGAATCTATGTCATCGGCGATAGTGTAAGAGCTGACAACGGGTATGCCGATTGAAAGTAGTTTCCCGCTTAGCCAGGAAGCATTAGTGTCTACTGTCTGACCGCTGAGAAGCTCATTGCCGATGCTGACGATACTTGCTTTTTTCATAGTTCCTTACTTATTCCCCAAAAGTTTCATAGAGAAATTGGGCGGCATTTTTCGGGCCGTCCCACTTTTCCAATTGCTTTTGGAATTTGACTACTTCTTCTTTTGCCCCTCTGTCTCTAAGGAGCTTGTCAATGGCTGTGAGGACTGCGGAAGCTGTGACTTTGTACTTGTTAAGGCGAATAGCAAAGCCCTTGCGTACGCACGCGTCCAGGTTTGCCTGCTGTTCGGGGTGCATGCCAACACCAACGATAGGAGTACCCGAGAGGCAAGCCTGCATCACCGTATTTTGGCCCCCATGAATGACGGATATATCTGCCATTTTGTTTACTTTATGTGCAGGCAGAAAGCCCGTCACAAGAACATTGGGCGGAATTTCTAAATTCATATTTTCTATATGTGATTTAACCGGTGCGATGACACGGTAAGGCATGTCTTTAAATCCTTTGATGATTTCGGCGATTATTTTAGGTTTGCCGGAACTCCCCATCGCAAAATACACAATCGGCTCATCTTTTGGCATTTCAGCGACTTCTTTGGGGACCTGCATATCACTTTTGAACGACAAAGGCCCGATGAAATGAAGATTGGGACGGATTTCAGGCAGATTCACCCATTCTGGGATGTCCGCAAGCAGGATATGGTCTCCTTCGATAAGCTCTAAGAAATGATTAAATTCCTTGAGCCCGTACCTTTTCCCGATTGTATTGTACGGCTTCAAAACCCATTTCGCGTGAAGTATCCTTTTATTGAACCATTTCTGGAGTTTTTCTTTTCCGAAAAGTCGTCGGAGAAAAGCAAAATCGAGCCTGTCCGGCCAGGTCTGAAGGCCGGCCTCATAGTACTCTGTTATGCTGGTTGAATGCAGGCCGTTTACAAAAGGAACATTCGCGGCTCTTGTGGAGATGGTAACACTCAGGCACCAGCCCGTGAGCACCGCGGCAGGTTTGACTTCCTTGAAAAACTCTATTTCATTTGGGACGCGGACGAGAAGTTCTTTCTCAGTTAAATAGCCAACTGTATTTAAGGTTTCTCCACTCAGCGCTACCCTTAATCGCTCGAGCCTTTGTTGAGTCAGTCGGGGCTCCATTCTTTTGAGTTCAAAGCCTGCTTCTTCAATAAAATGCTCGTATTGGCCGCCGTAGCTGGAGAAGATGATTTCGAATTTGCCTTTGCAAGCTTTAGCAATTTCGAGCATCCGGCCGGTTTCGGCAAGGTTATAACCAGCTACCGCAAAAATAAGTGTTCTCATAATTTGGTAAATCCGGGATGAGTCCGGGCTTATAATTCAACGAACGCACACCTTAACCATATCATCGATTACTCAGAGCTTAGGCCCTGGACTTGCCGCCGGAAACGTTGACGACCGTGCCGTGGATATAACCGGCGCGGTCAGAGGCCAGAAAGCAAACGGTGTTGGCAACTTCGCTCAGTTTTCCGGTTCTTCGAAGGGGGATGGAAACTTTCTTATAGTCTTCGCGCAGTTTTTCGACGGTTATTCCGCGTGTGTGGGCCAGCGCCCGTTCGTATTCATCAGACCGCAAACTGGTTGCTTCGAGTATTCCCGGTGCGACGCCAACAACTCGAACGTTGTGCCTGCCAAGTTCTTTGGCCCAGGCCCGGGTCAGGGTGTAAACGGCTGCTTTCGTGCCGGAATATACGCTTTGACCTTCCGAGCCTTCCATTCCGGCTTCGGAGGCCATATTGATAATAACACCACTACCTGATTTAATCATAACCCTTGCTGCCGCCTGTGCGCAGAGGAAAAACCCCTTCTGGTTGATTGCAACGACCCTGTCCCAAATCTCCTCGGTCAGTTCCTCTTTGCCAGCGGGGTCAACCAGCAGTCGCGGGATATTAATCCCCGCATTGTTGACCAGAATATCAATGCGGCCAAAAGTGTCGAGGACCGCCCGGACCATAGCGTCAACGTTTGCTTTGCTGGTTACATCGGTCGTTGTTGAAATATGCTCGCCACCGAACTTTTTCTTTAACTCCGCTACTGTTTGCTGAGCGCCTTGTTCGTTAATATCGGCAACGACAATCTGCGCACCAACTTCGGCAAGGCCTTCGCAGACAGCTCTACCTATACCTGAAGCTCCTCCGGTAACGATTGCAACTTTTTGTTCCAACTTAAGCCAACTCATATAGTTTAACCTCCAGGTAAAATATTTTGACTATTGTTCAAATTTGCATAAAAATCTGCGCCTTGATTACACCATCACGATATGCCGCAACCATCTCAAACGCTTCTTTTGCCTGTTCGAGGCCAAAGCGGTGGGTGAGCATAAAATCAACGCTGACCTTTCCAGTGCCGATGAGGTCCAGTGCTGGCTGAACACAATTGTTCTGACGACGAATAAACCGGATGCTTAGCTCATCGCGGCGGAACCTGTCTATGTCGAAAGAGACTCGCAGTTGTTCGGGAATGCCGACCATAACCAGTTGCCCGCCTGGTTTGAGCAGCTCAAACGCCTGATTTAGCGCTTCCTGCCGACCGCAGCACTCGAAAACGACGTCCAGTCCAGGGGGTTCGGCGTTGAGTATTTCGCTCACGATGTCAATGCTGTCGGGATTGCCCGTCCAGCAAGCTCCCGCACCCCGGGCGGCTTGCAGTCGCGTATCGATTTTGTCCGTTACGTAAATCCTCTCGGCGTTTTCGGCCTGCGCGGCCAGCAGGACACTCAGGCCGATAGGGCCGACACCGAGAATGCCAATCGCGGCGCCTGCAACAGCAGGTGAACGACAGACCGAGTAGATACCGATGGAAAGCGGCTCAGCGATAGCTGCCTGCTCAAATGTCGTATGATTCTGAATTTTGTAGCAGTTCCTCTCGGGCAATACGATGTACTCAACGAGGGCGCCTTCGGCCTGGCCCGGACAACTTATAAACTTCAGGTTACGGCATGTGTTGGGACGCCCCGCGAGACACTGGTCACACTGCCGGCAGGATATTGCCGGCTCCACAGCAACGCGGTCTCCGGGTTTCACTCTCTTGACGGCGGGGCCGACCTTTGCGACGACGCCGGCGCATTCGTGGCCAACGACAAAAGGATATTGCACTGCCATCTCGCCGATTCTTCCGGTAAGGTAATAGTGGACGTCAGAACCACATACACCGACAGTTGCAACTCTGAGCAGAACATCGGTATCTTCTTTTATACTCGGCTCCGGCACATCCCTGATTTCCATTTGCCGGATACCAGTCAACAGAGCCGCTTTCATAAATCAGATACCTCTTTGCTTTTGTTGATGTTACACGTTGAATCGGAAATTAATAATGTCGCCGTCCTGGACGACGTAATCCTTGCCTTCGAGCCGGATCTTGCCGGCGGCCTTGAGGTCTTTTTCGCTGCCGAGCTCTTTGAGGTTATCAAAGCCAAAAGTCTCAGCTCTGATAAAGCCGCGCTTTATATCGGTGTGCACTTTGCCTGCCGCATCAAGTGCAACAGTGCCCTGCTTGATAGGCCAGGCACGCAGCTCATCTGAGACAACAGTTAAAAAGCTAATCAGGCCCATCGCCGAATAGCAGCTACTGACGAATTTACTTGCTGCGGATTCGGTAATACCCAGGTCAGCCATAAACTCGCGCCTGCTCTCGGCGTCCAATTGTGCCAGCTCATATTCGAGCTTGGCACAAATTGTAACCACCGGCACGGAACTGTCAACGCTATCGCTAGAATCGAACGTCGCGTCTAAATGGTTCTCGCCGACGTTTACCGCAACTGCAATTGGCTTTAAGGTTAAAAATCCGAGGGACTT
>Ga0114919_10002966_pt1 | contig 13707 bp, 14 predicted proteins | sample BlataG_FD_88682 | JGI IMG/M metagenome (GOLD analysis project Ga0114919, IMG submission 88682) | Deep subsurface microbial communities from Black Sea to uncover new lineages of life (NeLLi) - Black_00105 metaG | ecosystem: Environmental > Aquatic > Marine > Oceanic > Sediment | place: Atlantic... | reverse complement strand
TATATATCGCAAAAAACGCGAGCAACCTTTCTATTGTCATTCCTCCAAGGAACAACGTTAAATGTGCTTGGATCAGGAAGTGCGACTTTATCAGATTCCTCTATGGCTCCATAACCCGTTATGGAACTCCCATCAAAGTTCTCGCCTATATCAAAAAACTCTTCGATCCTTTTCGAATTTATCTCAAAAGACTTAATAATACCTTGAATATCGGTAAATTGAAGGTATATAAATTTAATATCTTCCTCTTTAACCTTCTCGATTACTGCCTCACATAATCCTTTCCTCTTCGGATCTTCCTTTTCAATCATTTTTTACATCAATCATTTTTTTAAGTTATGATAATGGAAATTATTCCACTTTTTGAATAAAAATGTTATATGGAATTTATAAATTTACTTATTAACTAGCGATTTATTTTAGAAAATGTATAAAAAATTAAAATTGTGGCACAACAAAAATCTATCTTCTTGATTTTTGAAAGCGAATGGAAGTTTATGGATTCAAGAAAAATCCATATCATAACTTAACATAGGGTTTTTTTCCATACATGGAACCCCAAATTGGCAAAATTCACAACCTACAAGGAAAATATCTTCTTTTAATTTCCAGTTAATACGGCGGGAATCAGGCTTCAGAATTGAACCAAGACGCGGTACCATTTTTCTTGCAACCTTCATACGATATTTATTACATTTTACTTTATTATGTCCTTTTACTGTAATCGCATTTGCAGGGCACTTGTTTATGCATTCTTTACAAATTCCCTTTGCATAATATAAACAATTAGCGTAAGGTTCATCGCTCTTTCTTCGAGAAATTTTGATTGGGGCATTAGTAACCACGGAGGCTAATCGAATATTACATCCTACTTCAGTGATAAGTCCTTCGTGCAAACTGAAGGTTCCTAATCCTGTAGCAAAAGCGATATATCTTTCAGACCAAGTAGAATAATATCCTCCTTTTAAAACAATTGTATAAGAATCACTAAACACCCCAGATATAGCATTATAGCTTTTTTCTTTAAAGAAATTAATTGTTTGCTTTATTATATACCTTTTGAATTCATTGCCATAATTTCTAGCAACGGAATAGATTTCAGCTGGTAATGTTATTTTAGGTAATACAATTGGGTTATTACTTTCCTTGCGAATCTTATCAACAAAAGGAAACACTATTGATACTACATAAAGGTCCGTCGCTGACAATTGATCTTGACCACTTACTATCCACATTTCTAGAGGTGTTAAATGTTTCTGACCTATAATTTTTTTAAACTTATGAAAAATGGGATCATTGCCTTGAGCAACGCCTATTAATGGATGAGAAAAAATATTTCCACCCCCATATTTCTCTGGAAGACGGTTAAGCTTGCTAATTTTAAATTCTTCTTTTAAAAATCTTAATAATTCATCACTCATTAATCCTATAGAATTAGATTGCTCCATTTTTAAAATTTTATTAAATTATCAATTTTCATTTATATTTTGAACCGTTTAATATATAGGAAATATTGATTTTTAAAATATTTCATAAAATAAAGATATTAAAACTAAAAGAAGATATAATTTTTAGATTTCGATTTTAAAAAATGGATTTTAATATTCAGACATATATTTATAAAAATGCTTAAAAAATCCTTTAGTTTTGTGAGTAATGTAATTTCCTTTAATCTTTGGGTCGTCAATTACATTTAGAATATTGTAACCCTTTTTAATAACGAAAAAGTTCATATACTTATTAGAAATCGCCCTTTCTGGGCAACTATAAATACAGCGCATACAAAAAGTGCACATATTTCCAAATATTATTTTTTCATTTTTTTTAGATATGTTTCTTGTTGGGCATTCTCTAATACATTTTTCACATAAAGTACACGAGTCGGTTGCAATTAGATGTTTACCAAAGTAAGATGCACCACTACTCTCTGCTTTATTAAATAAATATGTTCCAATTTTTAACCATAGATTATTTTTTTGAAGATGAGGCTTTCCCAATAGTATTTCTTTGGTTCCTCTTTTAACCTTCTTGACAGCTACTTCATATAGCTGTTTAATTAGAGAATCATCATATTTTATTACTACATTAGCAGGCATAACAATTAAGTTCTCGTGAAAAATTCTATACCCTTTTTTATTGAGATGTTTTCTAACCAAACTTGTAGCCCCACCATAGCAAAGTGGGTCTCCTGCTGTTTTGAAAGTAAAAGTTTTTTTACAACGAACATTTGGTAATATATCAAGAAAATTGAAAAATATTTTTGGGGCACTAAATGCATGTATTGGATGTCCAAAACCTAGAAGATCATACTCCTTTATTGATAGGGCAATTTTTTTTTTCAAAACATCCTCAATAGATATAAGCTCTGTATCGATACCCTTACTTTGGAACTCATTTGCAAATAAATTTGCAACTATTTTTGTATTACCCGTTCCAGAAAAATAGAAGATTCCGATATTTTGGTTTTCCATCTTTATTACAAATAAGTTTTTAATTCATGTTGATATAATTTGTAAATATAATTATTTAATTTTTCTTTCTCATTAAAAATTGGACTAATCATCTTTTAATAATGTTCTGTAATTTCATGATCTAAGAAATAAAAATTAATATAAAAGATATAATAATAATAATAAAAAATTAAAGAGAGTGAAAAAATTTGTCAAATGAAAAGTATAAACATCGGTATTATTCCAAAGAAAAATATGAGGCTGCAATTAGCATTTTCTCAGTTGGTATTGTATTTTTATTCGTTGCGATTATGTCGTTAGTTTTTAGAGCAATTAATTTTGATCTCATTGGGTTATCAGCTTGGGGTTATTGGCTATTCATTCCTGCCTTTTTCATATTCATTGGTGGTTTTCATCAGATTTATACTAACATTCAATTCAAAAAATCAATAAGAGTTGCAATATTGGATCGTGGTAATCAGGGATCTCATAAATTAGAAGATATAGCACTTGAAGTTGGAATAAAACCTAAAGATGTACTGCGAGTTCTTGTCGATTTGCGCCAAAAAGGAGTTATTAGTTATCGTTTTAATTCTGAAACTGGCGAAATTATCCTTGGAGAGAATGTCGTTTACGCCCCTGTTGATAATTACATAGCTCCACCTAAGAACCTTGCAGAACCCTTATCAACAGAGGGAAAGAATTATTGTGTTTATTGTGGCCAGGATCTTCGAGAAGGAGCTTTATTCTGTGAGAACTGCGGATCCAAAATTTAATTTAAGTAATTTTTACTTTAAAAAACAATTTTATTTTATTTTTCTTTTTGCTAAACTTATTTGATTTTTAATCTCAATATATTGTTTCTTTATTTCGACAGCTTTTACAGACTAATTCTATGTAATTACAAGATTCTCTCAAGAATAATTTATGATGTTTTATTTCGCACTCATAGCACTCCTCCTTTCGATAAAAGAAATTAGGAATAAAATGTCCGTAAGATTTTCTTTTTTGACTATTCATAGGGATTTAAAAATTATCTTTTTTTTTAAATCCAACCACGGTAGAGATTTTTCATTTGTAAATTACTTTATTGCGTTGTTTTTTTTAAAAGATATATTATAGTAAAAGCTTTATTATTACATTCTATTTACTAAGATAAGGAGGATCAAAAATTTTTATTGATAAAGTGGAAGGCAAGATAATGAATCGACAAAATAGCAGTGGAAATAACAAGGCGTTGATAGAATTTCAAACTGTATCAAAAAGCTATAAAAAAACTTTAGCTCTAGATAAAATTTCTTTCACTATAAACAAAGGAGATGTTTTTGGATATATTGGACCTAATGGAGCGGGAAAAACTACCACAATTAAAATCCTAGTTGGACTAATAAGAGATTATACTGGAGATGTGTACATCGCCGGGAAAAATATATCTAAATCTTTCCAAGAGATATATAAAATACTAGGTTATCATCCACAAGAAGCGGGTTTCCAAAGATGGCGTACTATTAATCACGCTCTAAATACTTTTGGGCGTTTATCGGGTTTAGAGTCAAATCATCTCGAATCAAAAATTCGGGAAGTACTAGAATTTGTTAACCTACAAGATGTAAGGTATAAGAAGATAATTCATTTATCAGGAGGAATGATTCAAAAATTAAGATTAGCTCAAGCGCTTCTAAATGACCCTCAAATATTAGTACTAGATGAGCCCTTATCAGGATTAGATCCGAGTAGTAGGTATCAAATAAAAAATCTAATAAAAAATCTAAGTCAAAAGGGAATTACCATATTATTTTCCTCTCACATCTTAACTGACATTCAAGATATCGCAAATAAGATCGGTATATTGAATAAAAGCAGAATAATCAAAATTGGTTCTCCTGATGAACTACAAAACGAGTTTAACATAGGTAATATTATCGAAATAGTATATATTAAAGGAGGAAACTCTTGTCCAAATTTAGAGGATATAGACGGAATCGAAAGAATCGAAATAGGCGCTTCTAATAAACAATTTGCTCATTTAAAAGGAGATGCTGATATAGATGATACAATTCACAGGATCCTTAGAATAATAACAGAACAAAAATGTAAAATGCGTAATTTCAGAATTCTAACGCCTAGTTTAGAAGAAGTCTATTTAAAATATATTGAGGGTGATGCTAAATGAGTTTAAAGATTTTATTCTTAGACGAATTGAAAGGATTCTATAAATCAAAAGTAATGATTATATTGTGGGTAGGAATGCCCTTGTTATCGCTTCTATTCCATTATATCTTCCCAGAAACCGAAGGTATTCCAATCTCTTCTATAGTCGCGCTTTTATTTTCTAGCATTGGTGGAATGCTTGCTTCTGCTATGTTGAGTACATCTATTGCGAGTGAAAAAGTACGGCATGTTTACGATTTATTTTTAATTCGACCAGTTAGACGCGCAAATATACTTTTAGCGAAATTTTTTGCCGTGTATTTATGTTTAATTATTGCTACAGGTATCTCTCTTGTAATCGGGCTTATTATTGATCAATTAACTATAGGAAATCTTCCTGAATATGTTATAGATCAAACAATAGAGTCACTATCAATAAGTTTGGCAGGTATAGCAATCGCTTGTTCTCTTGGAATATTTTTTGGCACAATAGTTACATCTGTTCCTGTAGCAGCAATATTATCAGTCTATTTAGGCAATCAACTTTCTGCAATTTCCATTTTACCACCGCTCTTCATAGATTTTATTGATCCTATTCTTTTTTCTTTACTTATAGGTTCAATCATACCAACAATCATAATCACAATAAGCATTATGATATTTGCGCGGAAACAGTTTTAATTGATCAATAAAATTGATTTTCTTATAACAAGTATTCTTCTTTTTTAGGATAACTTACTTTAAAGAAATCAAGCCATTTATTGAACTTCTCTAATCGTTTTTGAAAAGATTTAAAATTCTTCTTGTTTTTAGGCGACCAACCCGTTTCTGATATGGCAATTAAACGCGGAAATGTTTGCCATTCGAGCTTATCTTTGTTTTTAACCATTTCCGTCCATAGACACGCTTCTATACCTAAAATTTTGTCGTGATATTTGACTTCTAATTCGTTCGGAATAGGGTCCCAATTATACGCGCATTCTAATGATATTAATACATAAGGATGGTTAAGGTAAACCGCTATCATTTCAGACATTACTACTTTCCTTCCCCTTCTCGCGTGCTCTAAAACTTGCTTTAAATTTGCAGTCCAATAGTGACATATCGCATTCTCGTTAAGTTTATCGTTTAGAATTTCGTTCCATCCCATTAAACGCCTTCCTTTTGAAGCTAAATAATTGGCAATTCTATTAGTAAAATACACTTGTAAGTTTCTAGTATCTCCAAGTCCTTCGTTTTTAATACGAGCCTGACAATCAGTACATTTTTTCCATCTTATTCTAGGTACTTCGTCTCCTCCCATATGGATTATTTCAGATGGAAAAATCTCCATAACTTCATTTAAAATATTTTGAGTAAATTCAAATACTTTTTCTTTTCCTATACAAAATACATCCTTTAAAATTCCAAACCGGGTACTAACTTTAAACGGTCCGCCAGTACAACTCAGCTCGGGATAAGCCGCGAGAGCTGCCATTGTGTGCCCGGGAAAATCTATCTCTGGAATTATCGTAATAAACCGCTCAGCCGCATATTGAATCAACTCCTTTAGATCTTGTTGCGTGTAATAACCAAATACGGGAACTCCATCGATCGGAAAACCTTTTTTTTTTCCAATTGCTTTTTGCCCAAATTTTATTGTCCCCTCCCGTCTTGAGCCGATTTTTGCGAGTAAGGGATATTTTTTGATTTCCACCCTCCACCCTTGATCGTCAGTAAGGTGGATGTGAAACTTGTTGAATTTTAATAAAGCCATAAGATCGAGTATTTTTTTTATCTCCTCTTTTACAAAGAAATGACGGGCTACATCTAGCATAAATCCTCGCCACTGGAATCGAGGATGATCCTCAATTACGACACACGGAATAGAAAATTCCAAATTTAAGTTTTTGTTTTCAATTGTTTCAAGTGGAATTAACTGTCGCATTGTCTGGATACCGTAAAATACCCCATTAGGTGTAGAAGCTACAATCTCAATACGATCTTGTGAAACTATTAAAGTGTATCCTTCGTGGTTTAGCTGTTTTTCGTTATTAACTGTTTTAAGAATAATTATATTATTACTTTCCTTAGTTTGCAAATCTTCCTTTATAGCAATATTTAATCCGAGCGCAAGAACAACCTGCTTCAAATACTCGGCAATTTCTTTTGATTTTAGATCTGTCAAAATTAGAGTTTTTTCGTTAAGAGTAAACGCTCCCTCTTTTGACGAGATGTTAACAGGTTCCGGGATTATGTTAAGCTCTTTTAGAGTCATTTTACAAGGCTTCCTTCGAATTATTTAAAATAGGATATTGAATTAATAAAAAGATTAGGTTAAAGAATTTTAAATTCCATTAAAATTTAAAGATTATTTTCTTTACATCGATTAATCAGAAAATAATAAATCTTAAAATTCAATCGTACTATTTTTTTTAATATGAAAGATAAGGAACATCCTTCTTCAGGTGAAGATATTGATCTTAATATTTTAGGAATTCTTAGCGAAAATGGTCGGGAAAATTTTAATCAAATCGCTATCAAATTGGGAAATTCTCCAGTAACTATTAAAAAACATATCGAAGAATTAGAGCAAAAAGGTATCATAAAAGGGTACGGGGTACAAATTGATTTTGAAAAATTGGGGTATGATATTATTGCGACAATAGAAATAACTGTTTCAAAAGGCAAAATGATTGAAGTAGAAACAGATATCGCGGAAAATCCTAATGTTTTTGGGGTCTACGATATCACGGGAGATTACGATGCTCTAGTATTTGCTCGTTTCAAAACTCGCACAGAGTTAAGTGAAATGATTAAAAAACTTCATGCTTCTCCTTATGTAGAACGAACAAATACCCATCTAATTTTAAATGTAATTAAAGAAGGAAGTTCTTTCGTCAAATTGTTAGATAAAGAGAAGAAAAAGAAGTAGAAACACATGAAATATTCGACACATAACTTTTTATACGGGATCTTGATAACTTAACATAAGAAGAGGATATTAAAAATCAACTTCAAAAAAAAAGAACTGATTTTAATGAATTTTTGTCCTCAGTGTGGAACAAAGATTGTAGCTTCGTGGAATGTGTGCCCTAATTGTGGACATAATTTTAAATCAGAGCGAGGATATCAACAACCTGCCCAACCGCAACCTTCCGTACAAATTTTAACACAACAAGAACCCAAATATCAACCACCCCAATATCAACCCTATAATTACCGTCAGAGAAGTAATGACACAAACGGAATAGTAGCACTCATCTTTGGGCTACTGGGATTATTTGGCGTTATTCCAATAGTTGGGTCAATCGTTGGCATCGTTCTTGGCGCTGTTGGAAAAAATAATGACGACGATCCTAGAATGGCTAAAGCAGGTTTAATTCTTGGTATTATTGGACTTGTAGTATGGATAGCTATTTTTATATGGTTATTTTCTTTCCTCATTATGTTTTATACATATATACCTGATTGAACTTTCTTTACCTGAAAAGGTTGAAATTTATTCTAAACATAAATCTCTCAATTTTACTTTTATTACTAAATTTGTCGGGACTCTTTTTTTATTATTCTTGAATTTTATATCTATAACTATGAGTTTAGAAATTATAAAAAAAACTCATCTTGTCCTAAAGAAAAACATTTATATCGTGCCAAATGACGCTTTTTTTAATCTTTCTCGCGCCATCATCCCCTTTTCAGACTTATTTCAAAAATGTCCTCGCTTAGATCTATACGCAGGGATGGAAAACATTCCTTTCGAAGAAAGAGAGTTGGAATATAAAAAAATCTTGTTATCCGAATTTTTATAAATTATCTTCAAAAAATCATTTTTCTTGTAATAAAAAAGAAATGTTTAACCTAAATTAACTCCTTTATGCAAACATTTAAATTTGTTATTCAATCTATTAAACATTAGATTAACTTTTTTGAGAGGGATTAAGTTTATGTCATTTTTTTGGAGACTCAGATATATGTTAAGAAAATCTAAGGAAATAGAAGATTTAGAAAAAGAAATAGGAGTTAGAGGAGATAAAGGAATTAAAGGACTTAGAGATACCTTAAGAGAAATCGACGAAAGAAATTCAAAAAATAAAAGTATTGATTAAAAAAAGCAGATAATAATAGGTAAAAATCGTAGAGAGAATGAGGTAGTAATAAAAAGATTTTTTGCCATTTAATATGTTTGATAAAATAAAGTTTTGCTCCTAAATCCATAATCTGTATTAATTCTGTCGGTACGCGTTTTTTGTGGTTAAAAAAATTTTAATGCAAAACAATAAGTTTATAAGCAAGCTACCCACGCTTTATAAAATTTTTTAAAAATTCAATATAAATTGAACAAATATTAAAAAAGATGTATAACAAAAAAATTTATAAATATACAAACGCTATATTATTTAAAATATTTTCATTATGGGAAATAAATCCCACAGATAAAAAATAAAAAAAAATATTTTGTATGTGAATTATGGATGATGTTAGAAAAGTTAGAAAAAAGCCCTGAGATTGCGATAATCGCAACAGAAGAAGTGTTTAAGACCTATGAAGTAATGTGCTTAGATAAGTTAAAAGAAATAGGGAGATCAACAGTGAGAGAGTGGTCTTTTGCAATGGGATACAACCATCGTAGTTCACTTGCTAAAATTATTCGAAGGATTAAAGAGAGATACCCTAAGAAGCTTAAGATTTATGAAGATAGATACCCACGCCTCTACGAAGCAATTTAGAACTTTTAAATCCCGAAACCAATATTCCAATCATAGCCATCGTGAGTGGAATTGCAAGCGCGACATAGTAACCAAAACCCCTTGCCATGAATGCCCCCTATGTTGAATACATAACCATGGCAAGGGTAATAACTATGGTTAGTCAACTAAAATCTCTTGAATAATGTAGTGAATAAATTCTAAAAATATAATAAATATAAGAAAAAAAAATTAATCCATTGCTTTTTCAAACTCGTTCACAAATTCTTCGAATTGTTTTATCCCTAGCTTCCAAAAGTCGGGCTTGGTTATATCTAAACCAACAATATTGCCTAGCTCAACAGGTGATAAACTTCCTCCGGCACTTAAAAGATTCTTAAATTTAGGGATAAAAGACTGACCTTCTTCCTTATACTTGCGATATAAAGCGAATACAAAAAGTTGGGCGTATACGTAGGGATAATTGTAAAATCGAAAATTCGGCTGATAATAATGGGGTTTCATAGTCCATTCCCATATCAATTCATCGAACCAGTCAACGGAATTACCGTATATTCTGTCTCTTCCAGCACACCAGTATTTCGAGATTGTTGGACCATCTAAATTTTCGCCGTTTTCTATCGCGTCGTATAAACTTTGTTCGAACCATGCGCGCCCACTTACTTGAAACGTTGCTTGACCTGCGTCGTCTAACACGTGTCCTAAAAGCGCCCTTTTTTCTTCGTTACTTTCTGCCTTATTTAGTAAAAGATCTGTCATTAAAAGCTCGCCAAATGTGGACGCAGTTTCAGCAACCGTATATCCTGGGAAGCCGTTAAAGTACGATTGTTCGCTTGAAGCAAGATAAGCATGAATAGCATGGCCAAGCTCGTGAGCGAGAGTGTATATTTCATTTAAAGCACCAGTAAACGATAGCAAAATAAAAGCAGATTTTCCTTTATACCAAGAGTCGCAGTACGCTCCATTTCTTTTTCCTTTTCTTACAGCAGCGTCTATATGGTTTTTTGTGAACATATCATTGACATATTTCTCAAAATCTTTATCAACATTTCCGTAAGCTTCAAAAACAAGCTCTTTTGCTTCAGTCCAAGAACGGTTTTTCATTGAAGGCGCTTTAAGAGGTGCTCGAACATCAGCACAAGTTAATTTAGGCAAGTTCATTAGTTTTGCTTTAAGTTTTAAATATCTTCTATAAACTCCTACATTTTCCTCTATGACCTTCATCAAGTTGTCAATAATAATTTGTATTGTATCATTTGTAATAAGACTTTGATGCATTGGACTATCGTATTTACGCCTTTTAGTAATTTTCATCCAATCTGAACAAATATTTCTGAGCGCTGTAGAAAAAATTTCTTGATCTTTTCCTAATAACCCATAGATAGATTTGTTAAAAGAGATCCTCGTTGCTCTATCGGGATGAGTTATTAAACTGTTAGCCTCTCCATAAGATAAAATTTTCTTTTCACCTTCTACTTCGACCTCAAATTCCCTTGTATTTAACCATTTACCCTGTAGATTGCTCCATGCTTTTATTCCATATTGATCCTTTTCTAAAATCAGCTGTTCTTCAATTTCTGAGAGTTGATGTGGAACATTCCTTCTAATTTTCTCTAAAAAATGCTTATAGTCTTTTAATATCGGATTATCTACCAATTCTTTTCGATTATAAACAAGTTTACCGATCTCCAATTCAAAAAAAGCCAGTTTCTTAGATGTATCAGTGTTAAAGTCATCAATTTTATTTTTTAGCCCTTCTAATTCTGGAATTGTCATATTCGCATCGTACGACCTATGAGAAAACAACGCTAATTCTTCGAGATGTTCGTAAAAATCTTCTTGCTTCTTAAACAACTCGTATAAATCCTTAGCTGAAAAACTTGGTACGTTAATTTTTCCTTTGTATGTCTTTACAAAATCCTCCACTTGTTTATGAAGCGAATCCATAGTTTTAGAAATTCTTGGATCATTGTGACCAGAAAAAATTTCAGATAAATCCCACGCAATTTCGTTTTCTTTCATAATAATCAAGTTGTCATAAATTCTAAAGAATAAAAATCTTATCTTTATAGAAAAATGATTCTAATAAATTGGTTAATTAAATTAAGATAATCAATAGAGTTTTGCAAACAAGTTATTCATACTCAATTGTACTGGGAGGTTTATTTGAGATGTCGTAAACTATTCTATTTATTCCTTTTACTTCGTTAATTATCCTTGTTCCAATTTTTTCTAAAAGCTCCCAATCTAATTTTGCAAAATTAGCCGTCATAGCATCTAACGATTCGACAACTCTTATGGCGCATATATACTCGTAGGTACGGAAATCGCCCATTATTCCTACTGTTTTTAAAGGTAAGAATACGCAAAAAGCTTGCCAAAGGGCATCATAAACGCCCGCTTTTTTGATCTCTTCAATTAAAATCTCATCTGCTTCTCTTAAAATTGTAAGTTTGTCTTTGTCAATCGCCCCGATAATCCTTACGGCCAACCCTGGACCTGGAAAAGGATGACGCTTTATAATATCTTCTGGTAATCCTAGTTTTAGACCTATTTTTCTAACTTCATCTTTGTATAAATCTTTCAAGGGTTCAATAATTTTTAACTTCATATCGTCAGGTAAAGTCAAGTTATGGTGCGACTTGATTTTTACCGATGTTTTACTTGTAGCGCTTGTTTCTACGCGATCGGGATAAATTGTTCCTTGAGCGAGAAATTTAATGTCTGGATGTGATTCTTCTAACTCAATTGTTTTTTTTTCAAAGACTTCGATGAATGTATGGCCGATTATTCGTCTTTTTTCTTCTGGATCATCAACATTCTTTAACCTTTCCAAAAACAAATCTTCAGCATCAATATAATGGAAGTTTTCAAATTTTAATGCGTGTTTGAATGTTTCTTGAACCTCAATTTCTTCGTTTTTTCTTAATACTCCATTATTGACAAAAATGCTATGTAACCGATTTCCTATCGCTTTTTGGAGCAAAATCGCTACAACGGAGGAATCAACACCTCCACTTAACCCCAAAATCACTCTTTCGGTCGATCCAATTTCACTTCTTATTTTTTCGATTGCACTTTCTATCCAATTTTCTAACTTCCATTCTTTCTTCGCTTTTACAATGTTCAAAACGAAGTTTTTCAAAACTATAATCCCCTTTTGTGTATGAATAACTTCAGGGTGAAATTGAACGCCGAATAAATTCAAACTTTCATTTGCATACGCCGCAATGGGGCAAGTAATTGTTCTTGCTAATACTTCGAAACCGTCTGGCATAGATTCGACTTGGTCTCCGTGAGACATCCACACAGTCTCCCTTTTATCTAAAGATTCGAATAGTTTCTTAGGTTTGAGGATTTCTAACTCCGTTTTACCGTATTCTTTCCGATTAAATGGCTTTATTTTTCCACCTAATTGATAGATTATCAAGTGTAAACCATAGCAAATCCCCAAAACAGGTATTTTTTCCTCTTTTACAAAACTAAAGAAATTTTTTGTTAGTTGTGGGCTATCCTCCTCGTAGACGCTACTAGGGCCACCAGAAAGAATAATCCCTTTTGGGTCGATCCTTTTTAATTCTCCAATAGAGACATCGTATGGTAAAATTTCTGAATATACTCCTAATTCTCTAATACGTCTAGCTATAAGGTGCGTATACTGTGAACCCATATCTATTACGCAGATTTTATCCATAGAATATTAACTACTTTGTAATGTTGATTAAGTATTTATTAAATTGATATTTTAATTAACTTTTTCAATATAAAATATATATTGATTATCATCGTAAAAAAATAAATAAGTAAAAGAAAAAAGGATAAAAAAATCAAATTGAATTGATTTATTGGTTTTTTTTATAATTTAAAGAAGTTATAGTTAAATGCTTATTCATTAAGCAGTACTTATACTAATGATATTTTTATGACATCATAGAAACTAAACTAAAGAAGAAAAAATCATGAAAGAAAATCTAGATCCGTTTCAGATCTCTCAAATACAACTTTATAATGCGTGTAAGATTCGAGGTTGTGATAGAGAAATTTATAAAGCTTTAAGGGAACCTGAAAGATTCGTTGAAATAAAGCTTACAATAAAAATGGAATTGATGCTTATGCTGCTTCGGAACAAAAAGAAAGAGCTTCTACGGTAATAGGGTTGAAAGGAACGCAAGAAATAACAAATGAAGAATTATTAGAATTAGAATGTGATGTTTTAGTTCCTTCTGCGCTTGAAAATGTAATTACACGTAAAAATTCATATAATGTAAATTGTAAAATTATAGCAGAACTCGCAAATGGACCAACAACACCTGCAGGGGATCAAATTTTATTTAAAAATGATATTATTGTTATTCCTGATTTTTTATGTAATGCTGGAGGAGTTACTGTTTCATATTTCGAAATGGTGCAAGGCTATT